>ENA-OQQW01000713-OQQW01000713.1-human-gut-metagenome-genome-assembly--contig:-NODE-713-length-21808-cov-6.064267_pt1 | contig 21808 bp, 16 predicted proteins | sample MGYA00243234_ERZ505098 | MGnify/ENA primary metagenome ERZ505098 (study PRJEB26097, sample SAMN02712086) | human gut metagenome | biome: Gut microbiome | host: Homo sapiens | place: Denmark: Copenhagen... | reverse complement strand
CGCCGGGCGGCGTATATGGACGCTTCCGGCGTTTTATGCTATACTGATTTGTAGGATGTTGGGGGAAATACAACAAAGGAGAAGAAACACACATGGCAAGTCGTTATGAATCCGACATGACAAGGAAGGAGAAGATGCAGCTCGAAAAAGAGAAGCTGTCGAAAATGAATTTTAAAGAGAAACTGGCCTATATCTGGGAATACTACAAGGCTGTCATTTTCGGCATCATCGCTGTTATCTTCATCATCGGCACGATTGTGAATATCCATGAAAATGCGAAGTATTATGACCTCGTGAGCATTGCCGTAGTGGATTACGCAGGACTGCAGGATGTAAGTCCGATCGAGGAGGACCTAAAAGAAGCGCTCGGAACCGGAGATAAGTACGAAAAGGTAAGCATCGATACGAGCTACAGCTTCGGTGAAAACCTGGAAAACGCGGATTACAACACGCTGATGAAATTCACAGCCGTGATTGCCGCACAGAGCATGGATGTTCTGATCTGTTCACAGGCCGTGTACGACAACTACAGCAAAGACGATTATTTTCTGGATCTGTCCACACTGTTTGACGAAGCGACGTGTGAGAAGTACGGGATAAAGGCGGGAGATACCTGCCTCGATATTTCCAAGCTGAAGAAATACCAGGATATGGGCCTTACGTACTATGAGCCGTGTTACCTGACCGTTGTGGTCAACTCCAAGAACACGGACAATGCAGCAAAACTGATCGAATATCTTGAGGAGGATGGAGTAAATGAGTGATCTGTACACAGAAGTGCTGGTGAAAAAACAGCAGACAGGAAAAGACAAGGCGATCAAAGGAGTTCTGATCTTCTTTACCGTTCTTTTTGCAGCCGCAGGAATTATGATGAATCCGCTGATTCTGCTTCTTGCGCTGGTACTTGGAATCGTAGACTATATTTTTATCCCGAAGCTTTCGGTAGAGTTTGAGTATCTGTACGTCAACGGCGAGCTCGACATCGACCGTATCTATTCGCAGTCAAGAAGAAAAAGAGCCGCAAGCTATGAGCTTTCCAACATGGAAATCCTGGCTCCGTACCAGTCCCATCAGCTCGATTCCTACAAAAACAATCAGAGCATCAAACGTTACAACTATTCCTCCGGAATCGAAGGACAGGGCCACAAACCGTATGCATTTGTGATCTCCAAGGACAACACAATGCAGATGGTGATCTTCGAACCGGATGAAGTGATGTTAAAAGATATCCGCAACCGCGCACCAAGAAAAGTATTTATGGATTGACAGCTTTTTTGTTTTGTGTTAAATTAGGTGATAAATCAAAAAGACTTAAGAAGAAAGGAAGATAAGAAAATGGGTACAATTATTGGTGATGGTATTACCTTCGATGATGTGCTTCTGGTTCCGCAGTATTCTGAAGTAACCCCAAACATGGTAGATCTGACTACGCATCTGACCAAGAAGATCAAGCTGAACATCCCGATGATGAGCGCCGGCATGGATACGGTTACAGAACACCGTATGGCAATTGCCATGGCACGTCAGGGAGGAATCGGTATTATTCACAAGAATATGTCGATTGAGCAGCAGGCAGAAGAAGTAGACAAAGTAAAACGTTCTGAGAACGGTGTTATCACCGATCCGTTCTATCTGTCTCCGGAGCACACCCTGGAAGATGCCAATAATCTGATGGCAAAATTCCGTATTTCCGGTGTCCCGATTACCGAGAACGGAAAACTGGTTGGTATTATTACAAACCGTGATTTGAAGTTTGAAACTGATTTCACCAAGAAAATCAAAGAGTCCATGACCAGCGAAAACCTGATCACTGCAAAAGTAGGCGTTACGCTGGACGAGGCAAAAGCAATCCTTGCAAAATCCAGAAAAGAAAAACTTCCGATTGTCGATGACGATTTCAATCTCAAAGGTCTGATCACCATCAAAGATATCGAGAAAACCATCAAGTACCCATTGTCCGCCAAGGATGAGCAGGGACGTCTGCTCTGCGGTGCCGCAGTCGGCATCACGGCAAACGTGCTCGATCGTGTCGACGCGCTGGTAAAAGCACACGTAGACGTGATCGTCATCGACTCCGCTCACGGACATTCCGCAAATATCTTCAAAACACTTCGTCTCATCAAAGAGCATTATCCGGATCTGCAGGTAATCGCTGGAAACGTGGCAACCGCAGAGGCAACAAGAGACCTGATCGCAGCCGGAGCAGACGCTGTTAAAGTCGGTATCGGACCTGGTTCTATCTGTACGACCCGTGTCGTTGCAGGTATCGGTGTACCGCAGATCACAGCCGTTATGGACTGCTATGAGGAAGCAAAGAAGACCGGAACTCCGATCATCGCCGACGGCGGTATCAAGTACTCCGGAGACATGACAAAGGCTATCGCAGCCGGTGCCAATGTCTGCATGATGGGAAGCATCTTCGCAGGATGCGATGAGAGCCCGGGAGATTTCGAACTGTTCCAGGGAAGAAAATACAAAGTATACCGTGGAATGGGATCCATCGCAGCCATGGAGAACGGAAGCAAAGACCGTTACTTCCAGACCGGCGCCAAGAAACTGGTTCCGGAAGGTGTGGAAGGCCGTGTAGCATACAAAGGCCTCGTAGAGGACACTGTATTCCAGCTGATCGGCGGACTTCGTTCCGGTATGGGCTACTGCGGAGCGAAAGATGTTGAGACCTTAAAGGAGACCGGAAAATTTGTGAAGATTTCCGCAGCATCCTTAAAAGAGTCCCATCCGCATGATATCCACATCACCAAAGAGGCTCCGAACTACAGCGTGGACGATAAATAAGAATAAAAAGTCGCAAAAGGCAGAAGGGGGAAAGGGCAGAAACTTTTCAGCTTCTGCCTTTTCAAATGAGGGGCGCTTATTTGCAGCGGGGAGAGAACATATGGCACAGAAGAGACGGGGAAAAATGACAAGAAAACAGAGGCAGCGCCAGCTTCACCGCAGAATGTTTCTGACGGGAGTTCTGGTGGTGCTGATCTGCGTCGGCATTTACAGCGGCATCCGCCGTGTGGCAAAAACGGCAAGTGATATCACGGCCGTTGACTATTTCGGTTCTGATTATGAGGACAACGATATCACCGACTGGACCGGCGCTCCGCCGATTGATGTGGAGCTTCTGACGCCGAACAGCTGGTCCAGACCGCAGACGAGGCTGAAAAAGGTGGACGGTATCGTTATTCACTACACCGCAAACCCGGGAAGCACGGCGATGCAGAACCGTGATTACTTTGAAAACCTGTCTGAGACGCAGGAGGCGCAGGCCAGCAGCCATTTCGTCGTCGGCATCGAGGGAGAAGTCGTTCAGTGTATCCCGACGAGTGAATGGTCGTATGCATCGAACCAGCGTAATTTCGATACAATCTCGATTGAATGCTGCCACCCGGATGACAGCGGTGAATTTACCGATGAGACATACAATTCTGTGGTCCAGCTCGCCGGTTTCTTATGCAAGCGGTTCAATCTGACTTCGGACGATGTGATCCGTCACTATGATGTAACCGAAAAGCTCTGCCCTCTGTACTACGTGGAGCATGAGGATGCCTGGATTCAGATGAAGGCAGATATTCAGGCGTATGCGGATTCACTTTCCTAAGAGCTGTTTTTAAGAAAAATGAAAAAATCCCCGTTGGGAAAATCAGTTTCAGGAGAAATGATTTTTCCAACGGGGATTTTTCTGTTATCCAATATTTTTAGTAATAGTAACGCCGTCTGCGCCGCTTTCTTTTTTTGTATTTCCGCCGAGTGCAATCCAGCAGAACAGCCGTACAAACGTGATGCCGAAGAGAACGCCGATGCTGTCGATGCCGACATCCTTTAACGACGGGCCGCGGTTGGCGACCGTCGTCTGGTGGAACTCATCGCTCGCGGCAAAGGCGACACAGAGAATGCCGGCAAGAAACGTGAGCGCGAAGCCGCGCAGGCCGTAGACGTAGAGCGGAAGCGAAACACAGATTGCAAGCAGACAGTACTCTGTCATATGAGCCAGCTTCCGCACCGGGTACTGATACTCGTCAGCCAGTTCCTGGATCTTTTCATCATCCCATCCGCGGTCCATGACGTGGTCGATCGTGATGAAAATGCCGCGCGCCACTTTTTCACTGAGCTGTGAGGATTCCGTTCCGTTCTGGGAAGAGAAGGAGAAAATCATCGACATCATCAGAATCGCCGGGATGAAGGAAAACGGTTTTAACAGTGCAATTACAATTCGATTCATAAAATACCTCCGGTAAAACAAAGCAGGTCAGATCGGAAACTTTTTATGCGGTATGCTCGCGGATTCTGGCAATCGCAGAAAAGATCAGGAATGCCAGCAGGTTCACGATTACGACCGTCGCTCCGGCAGGGGAGGACAGGAAAAACGAGAGGGACATGCCAAGAAGGAAGCACACCACCGAGAGAACCGCGGAGCAGATCACCACGCTCTGGAAGGTATGGCAGAGACGCATCGAGGTCAGTGCCGGGAAAATCAGCAGGCTGGAGATCAGAAGCGCGCCCATCATGCGCATGCCGAGGACGGTGGTGATGGCGGTTAAGAATGCCAGCAGCATGTTGTAAACCTCTGCGCGGACACCGGTTGCTTTGGCAAATGTCTCGTCGAAAGTGACGGCAAAAATACGGTTGTAATACAGGACGAACAGGATCAGCACGACGATGGAGAGCACCACGGAGAGAACAACGTCCTCATCACTCATCGCAAGGATGCTTCCGAACATGTAGTTGTTGACATCGGTGTTCATGCCGCTCGACCACGAAACCGTGATGACACCGATCGCAAGCGCAGAGCTTGAAATCAGGCCGATGGCGGCGTCGCCTTTGATCTTGCTGGATTCGTTCATGCGGAGCAGCAGAAAGGCGGCAAGCACGACGACAGGGATTGTGAAGGCAAGCGGAGCAAAACCGAGTGCCGCTGCAATTGCAAGAGAGCCGAATCCGACATGGGAGAGGCCGTCGCCGATCATGGAGTAGCGCTTTAACACGAGGCTGACGCCAAGCAGTGCGGCACACAAAGAGACGAGAATGCCGACCACAAGGGCACGCTGCATAAACGGATAAGAAAGCATTTTCAGCAGATTCGAAATCATAAGTCAGCACCTCCTAAAAACTGTTTTCCCGCCTCGGTTTTCAGATACTCGTCCATCGGACCGAAGAAGACCTGCTTCTGGTCGAGCTGGAGAATGTGCGTTGCGTCCGGCAGAATATTGCGGATATCGTGGGAAACCATGATGATCGTAACGTTCTGCTCGCGGTTGATGCGGCGGATGAGCTGGTACATTTCGTTTGTCATGACCGGGTCAAGGCCAGTGACCGGCTCGTCGAGGAGCAGCAGTTTCTTTGTGGCGCAAAGCGCACGAGCGAGAAGCACACGCTGCTGCTGGCCGCCGGAGAGATCACGGTAGCATCGTTTCTTTAATGGAAGGAGGTCGAGAAGCTCCATATTGCGGAGCGCGTCCTCTTTGTCTGCCTTTGTGTAAAACGGCGGGAAATGCGGGTGGTTCTGCCGGCCGGACAGCACGACTTCCCAGACGCTCGCCGGGAAATCCTTTTGTGCGGCGGTCTGCTGCGGCAGATAGCCGATCTCGCTTGGATGAAGCCCGTCGCCGGTTGTGATCGAGCCGGTGGACGGATTTTTTAAGTGAAGCAGTCCCTTGACCAGAGTACTTTTTCCGGAACCGTTCTCGCCCACAATACAGAGGTAGGAGCCGGCTTCCAGGGCAAAGTTGACATCGGTCAGGACCGGGATACCCTCGTAGGAGAAGGTGACATCACTGCAGGTAAGTAGAGCCATTAGTTCAGAGCCTCCTTTAGTGCGGCGACATTCTGTTCCATCAGGGAAAGATACGTGGCGCCGTTTTCGAAATCATCTTTGGATACGTTGTGACAGGAGTGAAGCAGCAGCTTTTTCGCGCCGGTCGCCTCACAGATGCAGTCCGTCATTTTTTCGTTGGACAGCTCGGTGTGGAAGACGACAGGAATCTGCTCTTCGTTGATCTTGTCAATTAAAAAAGAAAGTGTTTTGGCACTCGCCTCGGATTCCGAGGAGCAGCCGGGGAATGCCGCGTAATAGTCGAGGCCGTAGGCGTCTGCGAAATAGCGGAACGGAAAACGGTCGCCGAAAACGATGGTGTGGCGGCTGGCATTCGTTGTGACATCGGAAAATTCCTCATCGAGGGAGGTAAGCGAAGCGAGGTATGAAGCAGTGTTTGCCTGATAATCGTCCGCGTTTTCCGGGTCGAGGCGGCAGAGCGCATCGCAGAGCTTCTGGACAATCCGCATTGCATTTTTCGGTGAAGTCCAGACGTGCTCGTCCTGTTCGCCGTGGGATTCGTCTTCGTGATCGTGGGAATCCTCGTCGTGGTCCGTATCCTCGTCCTCATGATCGTGTGCGTGGCCGTGGGTCTCCATTCCCTCGACCGTTTCCTCGGCAACGGTGTCGACGCAGTCCATCAGCGTGACGACTTCTTTGTTCGAGGTATCGACGGAATCGAGAATCGTTTCCACCCAGGCATCGGAATCGCCGCCGACGTAGACGAAGAGATCGCATTCGGAAACTGTGATCATATCGCCCGGTGTCGGCTCAAATGAGTGGCTTTCTGCGCCCGGGGAAAGCAGCATGTGGAGATCGAGGTGATCGCCGCCGATGGCACGCAGAAAATCGTACTGCGGAAAAATCGTAGCCACGGCGGAGAGTTTCGTGTTCTCCTGGGAATCCGCCGTCTCTTTTGAGGATCCCGCACAGCCCGTCAGAAGAAGGAGGGCAGGAAGGAGGAGAAGGCGTAAATGTTTTCTGGAAAAAAACGTCATGATACTCCTTTCTGAAAGAAAACACGGAGGCATTCGAAAAAGCTCCGTATCAGACTGTTTCGTGACAAATGCCGCAGGAGTGGGAAGCGGCAGACGGGAACAAATGTCCCCGAAAAAAGATCAGTTATCATCATATAGCAGGGAGGATTCATTTGTCAAGGAAAGGAAAACCAGTTATAGAAAAGAGGGAAAAAAACTGCCTTTCCCTGTAAAAAAGAAAGGCAGTTTTGAGAAAATTTCTTGATTTTAGGATACCCTGCGGAACTGTGCCTGGTAGAGCTGGTAGTACGCGCCCTGTTTTGCCATCAGTTCGTCGTGGGTTCCCTGCTCGAAAATCTTTCCGTGGTCGATCACGAAAATCCGGTCCGCATTTTTAATAGTAGAAAGACGGTGCGCAATGATGAACGAGGTACGGCCCTTCAACAGGCTTTCGATTCCCTGCTGCACCTGAATTTCTGTCTGTGTGTCGATGCTGGACGTCGCCTCGTCGAGAATCAGAATCCGCGGATCAGATACCATCGTTCTGGCAAAGGCGAGAAGCTGGCGCTGGCCGTTGGAAAGACGGGCACCGCGCTCGCTGATCTCGGTGTCATAGCCGTCCGGCAGTTCTATGATAAAGTCATGGGCATGCACGGCCTTTGCGGCGGCAATGATTTCTTCCTCCGTGGCATCGAGCTTTCCATACGCAATGTTGTCGCGGATTGTGCCGGAGAAGAGAAAGTTGTCCTGTGTCATCACGCCCATCTGGGCACGCAGGCTGTTGATGGAGACATCCGTCAGGCTGTGGCCGTCGACTCGGACCGTTCCCGAAGTAATATTGTAGAAACGGCTGATCAGATTGACAATGGTCGTCTTTCCAGCGCCGGTCGGGCCGACGAGTGCGATCGTCTCACCGGGAGCCGCTGTAAAGCTGACATCTTTTAAAACCAGCGTGTCCGGATCATCGGAGTAGGCAAAGCTGACGTGGTCGAACGTTACTTCTCCTTTGATCGGCGGCAGTTCTGTGACGCCAGGCTTGTCGGCAACCTCCGCCGGTGTGTCGAGGATCTCAAAGATTCGCTCCGCAGCGGAAAGGTTCGTGATCAGCTTGTTGTAAAAACCGGCCAAGTTCTGGATCGGATCCCAGAACATCGTCAGATACATCGCAAACGCCGTGAACGTACCGATCGGAACGGCATCCACGCCGAGCACGGAAATACCGATAAAATACAGAAGAAACGTTCCGATGCCCCAGGTCACCTCGATCACAGCGGAAAAACCATCCGCCAGGCGGACCGCATGGATGAAGGAGTTCTGATGCTCAAGAAGAAGCCGGTCAAACTCGCCCTGCGATTCCTGCTCTGCGGTAAAGCTCTTGATGATGCGGATACCGGAGAAGTCCTCGTGGATATACGCCGTAACATTGGAAGATTTTTTCCGGAACGTCTGCCATCTCTTGTGTGCGACGATCTGAATAAAATACATGCCAATAGCGATCAGCGGCAGCACGAGAATCGCACTTAAGGAGAGCCAGATGTTTTTGATCATCATGATCACCAGAATGGCGATGATCGTGAGAATGTTCGGAATCAGCTTTGTGACACCGTCGTTCAGCACATCCTTTAACGAGTTGACATCGCCGATGATGCGCGCCAGGATCTTTCCGGCCGGGCGGGTATCGAAAAAGCTGAAGCTTAAGGTCTGGATATGCGTGTAGAGCTCGTCACGGATTTCCAGAAGAATGTTGTTGGTAATGCGCGCCATCAGAAGCATCCGCAGGCGGACACCGGCCGCGTAAACCAGGTTGATCACAACCATGAATACGCAGAGGGCAACAAGCCCGCGCCAGTCTTTCTGCGCAATATTGACGTCGATGGCGTACTCCAGGAGCAGCGGGTTCACAGTGGAAATCGCGATGGTAACGGCGAGAACCACGAGAACGACGGCAACCTGGCGTTTATAATTTTTTAAGTAGGAGAAGAGGCGGCGGATGGTCGCGCTCTTTAAGACCTCTTTCTGCTCTTCATCTACTTTACTGGAATTGATAGCCATAATCGTATTGTTCCTCTCTTAACGGGTAAGTAAATACAGAAGTTGTCGGGTAACAGATTAAATTGAATTAAGCATTGGCAGGAAGTGCCTGCTCGAGGGCTGCCTTTGCTTTATGGTAATCACCGTACTGAGCCTCCCAGGTGGAGTAGTACAGGCCTTTCTGTGCCATCAGACTCTCATGCGTGCCGCGCTCGGCGATGCGTCCGTGATCGAGATACAGGATCTCATCGGCATTCTGCACTGAAGAAATGCGGTGGGCAATGATGATCTTGGAAACATCTTTTTTCTCGGCGAGATGGCTCTGGATTTCGTATTCGGTCTCCATATCGAGCGCCGAGGTGGAATCATCCAGTACGAGGATCGGAGCCTGTTTTGCCAGGGCGCGTGCGATGGAAAGACGCTGCTTCTGACCGCCGGAAAGTCCCATGCCGCGCTCGCCGATGACCGTTTCGTACTGATCGGAAAGGTGATCGACGAACTCGGAAGCACACGCAGCGGAGACGGCGTTATGTACCTCTTCGGATTTCATTGTGCTGCGGCTGCCGAGGCGGACATTCTCAGAAATCGTGTCTGAGAACAGGAAGACGTCCTGCATGACGACGGAAGAAGTATCGCGCACGGTGCGCAGCGGCAGGGTGCGGATGTCGTGGCCGTCGAGACAGATGGAACCGTCGGTGACATCGTAAAAACGCTCGAGCAGATTGACGATGGTTGTTTTTCCGGAACCCGTCATACCCATGATGCCGAGTGTGTGGCCCTGCTTTAAGGTAAAGTCGATATCCTGCAGAATCGGTGTGTCATGCAGGGAGAAATCGACGTGATGGAATTCCAGGTCACCCGGAAGTTTTGAAAGCTCCACCGGATTTTCCGGTTCTGCGATCTGCGGCTCCTCTGCGAGAATTTTGTTCAGCTTCTTGTTGGAAGCAATCGCAGAAGCGAAGCAGTTGCCGAGCCAGCCGACGTTTTCGATCGGCCAGGTGATCTTGGAGGTGTACTCCATAAAGGCCGTTAAAACACCGAGCGTAATGCGTCCGTGGATGACACCGTAGCCGCCCGCGAGAAGGACGAGCACGCGCATCAGCTTCGTAAGAAACGAGATGGCGGGATCGTATTTCATCAGGACGCGCGCCTGATCCATGTTGAGATCGCAGTATTTCTGATTGTGTTTCCGGAATTTTTTGATCTCATACGGTTCCCGTGCAAAGGATTTGACGGTGCGGACACCGGCGAGATTTTCCTGTGCAACGGTATTCATGACGGCGTTTTCCTCGCTGATCGCATCGTAGACACGGTCGAGTTCTTTTTCGAGGCGGATTGCGATGCCTGCGACGAAAGGAAGGATCGCCACGGAGACGAGTGTCAGCGGCAGATCCAGTTTGACCATACTGACCATTGCCATCATGATACAGATCAGGCCTTCTAAGATCAGCATGCCGGCAAAGCCGAGGATATCCCAGATACGGTCGACGTCATCGCGCACGCGGGCGAGGAGTTCGCCGGTATTGTTTTTGTCAAAGTATTCCACCGAAAGCCGCTGGACGTGGCGGAACAGGTTGTCCCTCATCTGGCTGGCGACGCGGACGCTGCTGACATCGAATAAAAATTCTTTGATGTACTGAAACAGGGCTTTTGCGGCACCGATCAGAAGAAAGGCGGCAAGGTATTTCCAGAGCAGTTCCATTTTGTGACTGACCAGCACGTCATCCACGATGTGCAGCGTGACAAGCGGCGCGAGCATATCGAGAAAGACACTTAAGGCCATGGAACCAAAAGCGAAAACGTAGTAGTACCAGTTCTGGAGCAGGTACTTACCGATTGGATTTTTCTTCATGAATGTTAAAACCTCCTCATTGATGTCGTTTGGGTGTCTGGCAGAACATAGGCTTTCAAAAGCTCCGTAAGTGTGGGAACGGAACAACGGGAAACGAAAGCGAAGGCTGCGTTTGTATATAAAAGAAGGGAATCGATGCGGTAAGAAGACCGCGGAATCTGCCTGCCGGAAACGGAGCGAAGCCGGAAAGAACGGTTTCGTACTGTTTATAGCAATAAAAAAAGCCGCAGTATCGACGTACCGCGCCTTCTGTGCGAAATAGCAGGCATAAAGAATGCATAGAGATTTGTTATGCAGAGTTAATGCTTACAAAGAATTTCGAAAGAAGGGCAGCCACCTGGTTTGATCGCCATACGAAGTTTATTCTGTTTTACGCTGGATGCATAAATAAGATTGATCATAAGTGGTGTTCTCCTTTCATGATTTTTTCTGCCGCATCTGATCGAACACGACAGCTTATGGTTCTAAGCTACTCCTGTTTTCTGGATTTGTCAATTGTTATTTTCAAAAATTAAAAAATAAAAGCTGCAAAAGGTATGAAAATTGCGAATTTGGGTAGCTGTTTCGGGGAATATGCGATATAATAAACGAGAGTATAAGCGGAAAAATCACAAGCTAACATGTGAAACGAGGGGACAAAAAGATGGAAAAAATAATTGCAGGCCTGGTGCAGATGGATTCTGGGCCGGATATGAATGAAAATATGCGCATGGCCGAGCAGTATGTGCGGGAGGCGGCGGAACAGGGAGCGAAGCTGATTCTTTTCCCGGAGACCGCAGAATACACGGGAGCAGACATGCCGGGGCACGCAAGTGCAGTGCCGGGCTACGTCAGCCGCCGGTTTTCCAGCCTTGCCAAACGGTACGGTGTCTATCTGCACTGCGGCAGCATGACGGTACGGCGCCATCCGGGGCGTCCGTCCAACACGTCGTTTCTGTTCGGACCAGATGGAGAAACGATTGCAGAATACAGCAAAATACATATGTTTGATGTAAATATTCCGGGCAGTGTCTCCTACGAAGAATCACACGAGATCTGCCCGGGAAATGAAATTGTTCTTGCGGACACGGCGCTTGGCCTGTTCGGCATGAGCATCTGCTACGATATCCGCTTTCCGGAACAGTACCGGCTGATGGCATCCTCCGGAGCAGATGCATTTCTGATAGCGGCGGATTTTACGAAAGCAACGGGAGAGCGCCACTGGGAAGCACTGCTGCGCACGCGCGCCGTTGAAAACGGATGCTACGTGCTCGCCGCCAACCAGTGCGGCCAGAAAGCGCGGTTTGAGGCGTACGGCCATTCCATGATCATTGCGCCGGACGGCGAAATTCTTGCGGAGGCAGATGATACCCCGCAGGTACTCATCGCAGAGCTGGATCCGGAAGTGCTGGAGCGGACAAGAAATGAAATCCCGTCTCTGGAAAACAGGAGAGACGATCTTTACCGTATAAGCTCGGGAAACGTACGGATTTATGAAGAATAAAAATGCAGGGAGGAAATAAGAAGATGGATCAGTTTATACAGTATACCCCGACGGAAGTCGTGTTCGGAAAAGAGACCGAAAACCAGGCAGGCGCTGAGGTAAAGAAATGGGGCGGCACAAAGGTGCTCGTCGTTTACGGAGGCGGAAGTGCAAAACGGAGCGGTCTTCTGGACCGAGTGGAAGCATCTCTTGCAAAAGAGGGCCTTGCCTTTGAAGAGCTTGGCGGCGTAAAACCAAACCCGAGACTTGCCCTTGCCGAGGAGGGTGTGAAAAAAGCAGTGGAAATGCAGGCAGACTTTATTCTTGCCGTCGGCGGCGGAAGCTCGATTGACACCGCAAAAGCCGTTGCGCATGGAGCTGCAAATCCGGCGGAGGCACTCTGGGATATCTGGACGAAAAAAGTACCGCTGACAAAATCTCTCCCGGTAGGAGCGGTTCTGACGATACCGGCAGCCGGAAGCGAGATGAGCGATTCAGCAGTTCTGACAAACGAGGCAATCGGCAAAAAGGCCGGCATCAACACGCCGTTCAACCGCTGCAAATTTGCCATCATGAATCCGGAGCTGGCAGCAACCCTGCCGAAATACCAGATTGCCTGCGGAGTAACCGACATCATGATGCACACGATGGAGCGCTATTTCATTCCGGAGAGCCAGTGCGAGATGACGGACGAGATCGCAGAGGGACTCCTCCGTACCGTAATCAAAAACGGACCGAAGGTTCTGGAAAACCCATCCGATTACAATGCGATGGCGGAAATCATGTGGTGCGGAAGCCTGTCACACAATGGACTGACGGAGTGCGGACGCGGCAAAGATTTTTCGGTACATAAATTCGGCCATGCGTTAAGTGCAAAATACGATGTAGCACACGGCGCATCCCTGGCGGCAGTCTGGGGTGCCTGGGCGAAATACCAGTACGATGAGGAGACGGTTCTCTGGCGGTTTGCACGGTTTGCAGAAAAAGTCTGGGGCATCACAGAGGGAAGCGATCACAAACGGGCAACGGAAGGCATTGAGCGCACAGTAGCGTTCTTCCATTCGCTCGGCATGCCGACCTCCCTGCATGAGCTTGATATCCCGAACCCGTCGGATGAGGATCTGCGTGCCCTTTCCATGGATGCAACACAGCAGGACACTGTAAAACTGTCCCGCATCCGCAAGCTGGGCGCACAGGAAGTATATGAGATTTACCAGATGGCGCGATAAAAGGAGGAAAACCAGATGGCAAAAAAGAAAATCGCAGCACTGCTGATCGCAGCGGCCGTTGCGGCAGGAGGCTGGGCGCTTCCAGCAAGGGTAAGCGCAGCAGAAAATGACGGCACGGCCGTAACCTGGCAGCAGGATGAGACGGAAAATTCCGAGCAGAATTCGGATGAGGAAGCGGCAGTGCAGGAGCAGAGCGGTACTTCGGAAAACGAGACGCCGGCTGTTACGATTCCAGGTGAGGACAACGAACAGGAGCCGGAAGAGAAACTTCCTGCCGGCTGGGTGAAACAGGAGGACGGAAGCTGGAAATACAGAAAAGAGGACGGCACGATGGCCGCCAGCGAGTGGATCACCCATCTGAACCGGAGATATTATCTGAATGCAGACGAAATCATGTGCACGGGTCTTTCGATGGTCAACGGAAAGCTCTATTATTTTGAGAGCTGGGGCGGAGCCGGATACAAAGGCTGGAAAAAAGTCGGCGGGGCATGGTACTATCTGAACGAGGACGGAAGCGTCAAAACGAATGAATGGTTCGTTCACGACAAGAGAACATACCATGTAGATGAAAACGGTGTGATGAGCACCGGACTGCAGAAGATTGACGGAACGCTCTACTACTTCGAGAGCTGGGGCGGAGCCGGATTCCAGGGCTGGAAAAAAGTCGGCGGAACATGGTACTATCTGAATGAGGACGGAAGCCTCAGAACGAATCAGTGGTTTGTGCATGATAAAAGAACGTACCATGTAGACGCAGACGGTGTGATGAGTACCGGCTGGCAGACGATTGACGGCGTTGATTATTACTTTGAAAGCTGGGGCGGCATGCGCGTGAACGCCTGGGCGGCCAAGGGCAGTGACTGGTATTACATGGACAGCAACGGAACCCCAAAAGGGGAAGGCTGGCTGCTGTATGACAAGAACTGGTATTATCTGAGGCAGGACGGCAAAATGATGCACAGTGAATGGCTGTGGTATGATAATAACTGGTATTACCTGCAGAGCTGGGGCGGCATGTATAAGAGCCAGTGGGTAACGATAAAAGGCGCAACGTATTACTTCAGGAGCTGGGGCGGTATTTACAAGAACGGCTGGCAGGAAGTGGACGGAAAAACGTATTACTTCCGAAGCTGGGGAGGCATCTATAAGGATACCTACATCGACGGCTATTACGTTGATAAAAACGGTGTCCGCCGGAACAGCAAAAATATCTGCGTGGCAATCGACGCAGGACACCAGAGAAGAGGAAACAGCGAGAAAGAGCCGATCGGACCGGGATCATCGACCTATAAGGCGAAGGTTGCTTCCGGAACATGCGGTGTGGCAACCGGCATCAATGAGTATGAGCTGAACCTTGCGGTATCCTTAAAGGTACGCGATATCCTTGAGGAGCGCGGCTACGATGTTTACATGATCCGCGAGACGCACGACGTCAATATCAGCAACTCCGAGCGTGCAAAACTTGCCGCGCAGAACGGAGCAGACATTCTCGTGCGTGTACACGCGAACGGCGATTCGAACCAGTCGGTTTACGGAGCACTCACGATGGCACCGAGCAGCAGAAATACGTATCTTTCCGGTGATGTGATCAGCAAGAGCCAGAAGCTCTCCCAGAAGATGATCGCAGCATTCTGCAAAGACACCGGTGCGAAGAACCGCGATGTGATTTACACCGATTCCATGAGCGGCATCAACTGGAGTACCATTCCGGTCACGATCATTGAGCTTGGCTTCATGAGCAATCCTTCCGAGGACCGTTTGATGGCAACCGAGGATTACCGAAACAAGATGGCACAGGGAATTGCGGACGGAATCGACGCATATTACGAATAATCAAAATTGGTCCACTGGACCAATTATTGATATGCCTGGCAACAAAGGGACCTGCCTGAAATGGGCGGGTCCTTTTTGCATACAAAAAAAGAAAGCGGAGCGAGTCCGCTTTCTTTTGGGAATCCATAGGATCAGATCTTATTTGTTGTTGTTTTTCTCCAGCTCCTGCATTTTCATCGCACGAACCTTCAGCGGCAGACCGAACAGTGTGATGAATCCGTCTGCATCGTGGTGATCGTAGAGATCGCCGGTGGTGAAGGAAGCAAGAGACTCATTGTACAGGCTGTACGGAGAAGACTCGCCGGCTTTGATGATGTTGCCTTTGAACAGTTTGAATTTTACTTCGCCTGTTACGTATTTCTGGGTTACATCAACGAATGCCTGGATTGCCTCGCGCAGAGGAGTGTACCATTTTCCTTCGTAAACAACCTCAGCAAGCAGGTTTCCGAGATCTTTCTTTGTTTTCAGGGTCTCACGGTCGAGAATCAGCTCCTCTAACTGCTCATGTGCAGCCATCAGGATGGTTCCGCCAGGAGTCTCATAAACACCGCGGGATTTCATGCCGACAACACGGTTCTCAACGATATCAACAATACCGATGCCGTGTTTTCCGCCCAGCTTGTTCAGCTCGGTGATGATTTCAGAAACTTTCATTTCTTTTCCGTTTAAGGTCTTCGGAACGCCGGCCTCAAAGGTCATGGTTACGTACTCGCCTTCGTCCGGAGCTTTTTCCGGAGGAGTGGTCAGTACGAGAAGATCGTCGTAGTTCGGCTCGTTGGACGGATCCTCAAGCTCAAGTCCCTCATGGCTGATGTGCCACAGGTTACGGTCACGGCTGTAGCTGTGGTTTGCATCAAACGGAAGGTCGATGCCGTGTGCTTTACAGTAAGCCAGTTCGTCTTCACGGGACTGCATGGTCCATACATCGGTCATTCTCCAAGGAGCGATTACTTTGATATCCGGAGCAAGGGCTTTGATGCCGAGCTCGAAACGGATCTGGTCATTTCCTTTACCGGTAGCGCCGTGGCAGATGGCAACAGCACCTTCTTTTCTTGCGATCTCAACGAGTTTCTTTGCGATAACCGGACGTGCCATGGAAGTACCGAGCAGGTATTTGTTCTCATAAACAGCGCCTGCTTTTACGCACGGCATGATGAAGTCTTCACTGAACTCGTCGATAACGTTTTCGATATATAATTTGGAAGCGCCGGAAAGTTTTGCTCTCTCATCGAGGCCAACCAGCTCGTTTCCCTGGCCGCAGTCGATGCAGCAGCAGATTACTTCGTAGTCAAAGGTCTCTTTCAGCCACGGAATAATGGCAGTAGTATCAAGTCCGCCGGAATAGGCAAGTACAACTTTTTCTTTCATAATGTAAGATCCTCCTTGGATTTCTCGTGCACCTATATGCGCGGTGCATCGTCAATGACTAAAATATACATCATACGACAGGATTATGCAAGCTTTTTTTCAGAAATTCAAAAAAAACTTGCATAATATACATTTGAGGTGTATACTTATGCAATCGACGGTATATGACAGCAGAAAACAAAGATTTTTCATTGAAAAAAGAAAATAATTGAGCTATCATAAAGAAAAAAGAAAAAATGTCCGGCAAGACAAGAAAACGGGCGAAAGAAAAAAGGAGAAAAAGGTATGATCAGAGCAGGAATTATCGGTTCTACAGGATATGCAGGAGGCGAGCTGGTGCGTATTCTCCTGGGACACAAAGATGTGGAGATTAAATGGTATGGTTCCAGAAGCTATATCGATAAGAAATATGCGTCGGTTTACCAGAATATGTTTCAATTAGTAGACGATGTCTGCAAGGACGACAACATGGAGCAGCTTGCAAAGGAAGTAGACGTCATTTTTACAGCAACTCCGCAGGGACTCTGTGCTTCCCTGGTAAATGATGAAATTCTTTCGAAAGTAAAGGTCATCGACCTGAGCGCCGATTTCCGTATTAAAGATGTAAAAACGTATGAAGAGTGGTACAAGATCGAGCATAAATCCCCGCAGTATATCGACGAGGCGGTTTACGGACTGTGCGAGATCAACCGTGAGAAAGTAAAACAGGCGCGCATCGTGGCAAACCCGGGATGCTATCCGACCTGCTCGACTCTTTCGATTTATCCTTTATTAAAGGAAGATCTCATTGATGGCAACACCATCATCATCGATGCAAAATCCGGAACTTCCGGAGCAGGAAGAGGAGCGAAAGTGGACAACCTCTACTGTGAGGTCAATGAAAACATCAAGGCATACGGCGTTGCCGGCCACCGCCACACACCGGAGATCGAGGAGCAGCTTTCCTATGCAGCCGGCTACCCGATCACCCTGAACTTCACCCCGCATCTTGTTCCGATGAACCGCGGCATTCTCGTAACGGCATACGCATCCCTGAAAAAAGATGTGACCTATGAAGAGGTTAAAGCCGTTTACGATAAGTATTATGCCAACGAGCAGTTTGTACGTGTTCTCGATAAGGATGTCTGCCCGCAGACGAAATGGGTCGAGGGAAGCAACTATGTGGATGTCAACTTCAAGATCGATCCGAGAACGAAACGAATCATCATGATGGGTGCGATGGACAACCTGGTCAAAGGCGCAGCAGGACAGGCGGTACAGAATATGAACCTGATGTTCGGCCTGCCGGAAAACGAAGGCCTGTGCATGCCGCCGATGTTCCCGTAAAAAAGACAGAAGCAGACAACAGACGGAATTTACGAAAAGCGAGGATAAAAGAATGAAAAAGATTGAAGGAGGCATCACTGCTGCAAAAGGTTTTCAGGCAGCAGGCGGCGCAGCAGGAATTAAAAAACAGGGCGTAAAGGATATGGCACTTGTCTACAGCGAGGTACCGTGCGTAGCAGCAGGAACCTTTACTACAAACATCGTAAAAGCAGCTCCGGTCAAATGGGACCAGGAGATTGTATACAACCATCCAACCGCACAGGCAATCGTCTGCAACAGCGGAATCGCCAATGCATGCACCGGCGAGGAGGGCTATGGCTACTGCAGAAAAACCGCAGAGGCAGCATCAGCTGCACTTTCCATTCCAGAGGACTCCGTTCTCGTTGCATCGACCGGTGTTATCGGAAAACAGATCCCGATCGATAAGATCGCAGCCGGCGTGGAAATGCTGAAACCGCAGCTTGCAGCTACAAGAGAAGCCGCAGCTACAGCAGCACAGGCGATCATGACAACCGACACCGAGCCGAAGGAAGTTGCTGTTCAGATCGAAATCGGCGGAAAAACCGTAACGATCGGCAGCATGTGCAAGGGCTCCGGAATGATCCATCCGAATATGTGCACCATGCTGAGCTTTGTGGCAACCGATGCAAATATTTCGAAAGAGATGCTGCAGAAAGCACTGAGCGAAGTCGTACCGGACACCTACAACATGGTTTCCGTAGACGGCGATACTTCCACAAACGATACCGTTCTCCTTCTGGCAAACGGTCTTGCCGGAAACCCGGAAATTACGGAAGAAAACGAGGATTACAAGATTTTCAAAGAAGCACTCTTTGAAGTCAATAAAACACAGGCGATGCACATCGCAGGCGACGGCGAGGGCGCAACCGCACTGTTCGAAGTGACGATTCAGGGAGCCGAGAGCAAAGAGCAGGCCGTGACACTGGCGAAATCCGTCATCACATCGAGTCTGACGAAAGCGGCAATCTTCGGCCATGACGCCAACTGGGGAAGAATCCTCTGCGCGATGGGTTACTCCGGAGCAAAATTCGATCCGGAAAATGTAGACCTCTACTTTGAGAGCGCAGCCGGAAAACTGCAGATTATCACGAAAGGTGTTGCCGTTGACTACAGCGAGGAGGAGGCAACGAAGATCCTCTCCGAGCCGAAAGTAACTGCGACCGCCGACATCCACATGGGAGAGGCGACAGCAACGGCATGGGGCTGCGACCTGACCTACGATTACGTAAAAATCAACGCAGATTATCGTTCCTGATCGGATCTGGAACAGGCACGGGAAAAGAGCATAAGAGGAGAAAAAATCATGGTAAATCAGATGTATCTGGACAAAGCAAATGTGCTGATCGAGGCACTTCCTTATATTCAGCGGTTCAACCGCAAAATCATTGTCATCAAATACGGCGGAAGCGCAATGGTGGATGAAGAGTTAAAGAGAAACGTCATTCAGGACGTAGTTCTTCTGAAACTGGTCGGCTTCAAACCGATCATCGTACACGGCGGCGGAAAGGAAATCAGCCGCTGGGTCGGAAAAGTCGGCATGGAACCGAAATTCGTCAACGGCCTTCGTGTAACAGATGCCGATACGATGGAAGTGGCAGAGATGGTGCTGAATAAGGTCAACAAAGAGCTTGTCACCATGATTCAGTCACTCGGAGTTAATGCTGTCGGCATCAGCGGAAAAGACGGCGGACTCTTAAATGTAGAGAAGAAGCTGTCCAAGGGAGAAGACATCGGCTTCGTTGGAAATATCAAAAATGTAAATCCGAAAGTGCTGTACGATCTTCTGGATAACGATTTCCTGCCGGTAGTCTGCCCGGTCGGCATGGACGATGATTTCAATACCTATAACATCAATGCAGACGACGCAGCCTGCGCGATCGCAGAGGCGTTAAATGCGGAAAAACTGGCATTTCTGACCGATATCGAGGGGGTATACAAAGATCCGAAGGATCCGGAGAGCCTGATTTCCGAGCTCCACGTACAGGAAGCAAGAGATCTCATCACAAACGGAAATGTCGGCGGCGGCATGATTCCAAAACTGCAGGGCTGCATTGATGCGATCGAGAACGGCGTATCGAGAGTCCACATCATGGACGGAAGAATCCCGCACTGCCTGCTGCTTGAGATCTTTACGAACAAAGGAATTGGTACGGCTATTTTAGGGGAAAACAAGGAGAAATTCAATCATGAAGACGAATGAGTATATGGAACAGACCGAGCAGTACGTGCTCCACACCTATAACCGGTTCCCGCTCGTGATCGACCACGGCGAGGGCGTTCATCTGTATGACACCGACGGAAAAGCATATCTGGACTTTGCGGCAGGTATCGCGGTATATGCGCTCGGCTACAGCAATGACGATTATAAAAAAGCAGTGAAAGACCAGGTGGACAAAGTCATCCATGTTTCCAACCTGTTCTACAATGTTCCGATGGGCTCCGCGGCAGAAAAGCTGGCGAAGGCATCCGGCATGGATAAAGTATTCTTTACGAACAGCGGTACGGAGTCAATCGAGGGAGCCATCAAAGTAGCGAGAAAATACGCTTACTTAAAAGACGGCAGCAACGATCATGAGATCATCGCGATGAACCATTCCTTCCATGGAAGAAGCCTTGGAGCGCTTTCTGTAACAGGAAATACGCATTATCAGGATCCGTTCAAACCGCTGATCGGCGGCATTAAATTTGCGGATTTTAATGATCTGGAGAGCGTAAAGGCACAGATTACCGACAAGACATGTGCGATCATCATGGAGACTGTACAGGGCGAGGGCGGTATCTATCCGGCAACGAAAGAATTTTTACAGGGCGTGCGCGATCTGTGTGACGAGCACGACATCCTGCTGATTCTCGACGAGATCCAGTGCGGTATGGGAAGAACGGGAAAACTGTTCGCATGGCAGGATTACGGCGTACAGCCGGATGTCATGACGTGTGCAAAAGCACTTGGCTGCGGCGTTCCGGTCGGCGCCTTCGTGCTGAATAAAAAGACGGCAGAGCATTCGCTCGTTCCGGGAGACCACGGAACGACATACGGCGGAAACCCGCTGGCCTGCGCGGCTGTCAATGCTGTATTTGAATGCTATGAGAAACAGCATGTCGTAGAGCATGTAGCAGAGACGGCTCCGTATCTGGAGAAAAAGCTGGACGAACTGGTGGAAAAATATGACTGCCTCGCAGCACGCCGTGGAAAAGGCTTTATGCAGGGCCTTGTCGTAACGGGCCGTCCGGTCGGAGAAGTCATTAACCGCGCGATTGAGAACGGACTTCTTGTGATTTCCGCCGGAAGCGACGTTCTTCGTATGGTACCGCCGCTTGTGATTACGAAAGATGACATCGATGAGATGATTGAAAAACTGGAGACGCAGCCTATACTTCCTGGGCTTCATCGGCGCTGCGCTCCACCTTTGCAATTATTTCCCGCAGCCGCGTGGCCGTGGCGATCATCTCGTCCAGCTCCTTCATGGCCTGCCGGCGCTCCTCGTGGGTATATTTTTCTGCAAGGCGCTTCTCGGGGTTTTTCCTGCGCAGCATCGTTTCCAGGCGGCTCGTCTGGCTGGACAGCTTGCCCGTAATTTTGCTCTGTACCTTGGCACCGGCGGTCTTTTCCCTGACCTCCCGGATTACCTCTGTCTGCTCAACCTGCGCGGCGGGCTGCTCCGACGGGATGGTCTTGACCTTTCGGATGGTCTCCTTCAGACACGCCATCTCCTTCTGGACCGTGAACACCGCAGCGACCAACGCCTCGTGGGCATCCTGCATACTGCTGGTGTCGGCCACCGTCCGCAGTGCATCCACGAACCGCCCGCGAATCGCTTTTTTCTCGTCCTGAATGGCTGCGCTGCCCGGGCCGTTGTACGCAATAGCATAGAGCTGCTGCAGCATTTGGGCAGC
>ENA-OQQW01000708-OQQW01000708.1-human-gut-metagenome-genome-assembly--contig:-NODE-708-length-21885-cov-20.276546_pt1 | contig 21885 bp, 17 predicted proteins | sample MGYA00243234_ERZ505098 | MGnify/ENA primary metagenome ERZ505098 (study PRJEB26097, sample SAMN02712086) | human gut metagenome | biome: Gut microbiome | host: Homo sapiens | place: Denmark... | reverse complement strand
GTGTTAAGCACGCCGCCAGCGTTCGTCCTGAGCCAGGATCAAACTCTCTATAAATTGTATCTAAACGACCGTAGCCGCTTAAATCTTTACAGAGCTATTTGTCATAGCTTCAAAAACTTTTTATACTTACCTTCCCGGGTAATTGACTTAACCCCGTTCCGGCAAGTTCTCAGTTGCACATCTTACAATGTGCTCCCGTCTGGTGCTTTTCGTTTCGTTCGTTGTTTAATTTACAAGGTACACGTCCCATAACCGCGGAACAGTTGATATGATACTACTTGCGGCCGGATTTGTCAACACTATTTTTAAATTTTTTCGAATTTTTTGTATACGGCAATGTAATGACTTTTAACGCAAGTCATGCTATACTTTAAATAATATTTTATGAACTTTTAAAGGAGGATGACTCCGTGGATATTCTGCACCTGACCGGCACCTTCGGCCGCCTGGATCACAGCGAATTATCGCTCTCACCGGGGCTGAACGTGCTGTACGCTCCCAATGAAACCGGCAAGTCCACCTGGGGCGCCTTTATCCGCACCATGCTGTACGGCCTGTCCACCCGCGAGCGCGGGCCGCTGGCGGACAAGAACCGCTATGCGCCCTGGACCGGCGCGCCCATGCAGGGCCGCATGGACCTGACGACCCATGGGAATGCCTGCACCCTGCTGCGGGAGACACGCCGCGCCGCATCACCGCTGGGCGAGTTTTCCTGCACCTACACCGGTACCGGCACGCCCGTTCCGGGCATTACCGGCCAGAACGCCGGCGAGGTGCTGCTGGGCGTGCCCCGGGAGGTGTTTGAGCGCAGCGCCTTTATCGGCCAAAACGCTCTGGCCGTGGACCAGGACGCTGAGCTGGAGCGCCGCATCGCCGCCCTGATCACCACCGGTGAGGAGGACACCTCCTACACCGAGTCCTACGACCGCCTGAAAAAGCAGCTGAACCGCCGTAGGCACAACAAGACAGGGCTCATCCCCGCCCTGGAACGGGAGACCGACCAGCTGCGCGCCGCGCTGGCGGAGCTGGACGCGCTGAACGACCAGGCGCAGCAGTCGCGCCGGGAGCTGGATGCTCTGGAGCGCCGCGCCGCCGACCTGCGGCAGCAGACGGCTCAGTGGCAGGCGCTGGCTGCTCAGGAGCAGGCCGACGCCTATCAGCAGGCGGCGCAGGCGGCACTGACCGCCCAGGCCCGGGCCGACACGCTGGCGGCCGACTGCGCCGCCCTGCCGGACGATGCTTCGCTGACGCTGCTGGAGGGTCAGGCCGCCGCACTTCCCGGTGAGCTATCCGCCCTGACGGAAAAGCGCAGCGCCGCGGAGAAGGCCGCACAAACCGCGCAGCAGGCCCGGAACGCTCTGGAGCAGCACCCCCTTTACCCCGCCGCCGAGCCGGAGCTGCGGCAGCGTGCCGAAGCCATCCAGCCCGATAGGACTCCCTCTCTGCTCCTGGTCCTCTTCCCCGCGTCGCTGATCGTGGTCGCCGCTGCGCTGGCATTTCTGTTCCGGGCGCAGCAGCCGCTGCCCTTTTGGCTGTTCATCGGCATGGCGGGGCTGGGCATGATCGCCACGCTCTTCGCTGCAAGGTCCCGCCGTCAGGCCATCGTGGAACGGCATAAATACGCCGAAACACAGCGCGCCGCGCTGGAGACCCAAATCGCAGAATATCTCCCCCTGCGGCAGCAGGCAGATGAGGCCGCCGAGGCTGCCCGCCGGGCGGAAGTCTCCGCCGCGGACAGCGAAGATGCCTGCCGCCGCCGGCTGCGGGATCTGCTGACCCAGGTACGCGTCTTCGCCCCCGCCGCTGCCGATCTGTCCGGCATACAGCCGGCCCTGTCAGACGCCCGGCGCCGCAAGACCGCGCTGGCCGATGCCCGGCAGGCGGCCCGGGAAGCCGCCCTGTACCGGGATGCCCTGCGGGTGCAGCTGCCGGAACAGCCGGCCGCCGAAGGCTCTATCCAGCGCCCTGCGCTCTCACGCGAGGAGGCCGCCGCGGAATTGGCGCGCACACAGGCACTGCTGGCGCAGGAGCGCACCCGGTTTGACACCCTCACCGGCCGCATCCGCGCGCTGGATCGCTCCAGCGATCTGGAGGCCCAGCTGGCGCAGAAGCAGGAGCAGCTGACCTCCCTGCAGGATGAATATGATGCCATCGCGCTGGCCATGGACGCTCTGTCACAGGCCAACACCGTGCTGCAGAACCGCTTTTCCCCGGCGCTGGGCGCACGGGCGGCGGAGATCTTCTCCGCCATCACCGGTGGGCGCTATGACCGTGTGCTGCTGAGCCGGGACTTCTCCCTGTCCGCCGAGCCCGTCGGCGACCCGGTGGGACGCAGCGTCCGCCTGCTGAGTCAGGGTGCCGCCGACCAGCTGTATCTGGCGGTGCGGCTGGCCATCTGCGACATGGTGCTGCCCGCCGACAAGCGGGTGCCCCTCATTCTGGATGACGCGCTGGTGACCTTCGACGACGAGCGGCTCCACGCAGCGCTGGACTATCTGCTGGAGGAAAGCCAAAGGCGCCAGATATTACTGTTCACCTGCCAGAAGCGGGAGATGGCCTATCTGCAAGGCAAGGAAAACGTGACCGTCACGAAGCTGTGAGGTCGGGATATGCATATTTGGACAATTACTGATTGGGAAAAGAACCTTCCAGATAATTCCCTCAGAAGAACCGGCTTGCGATTTCGATACGACAGGAATACGCACCCCGAAGTAAAACGTGCGTGCTTACAATTCGCGATTTGGCTGAGAACCCAATATTACTTTCCGCTAAGAGTCGTTGTTTATGTCAAAGGAGCAAAAACCATTCGCACAAAAGATGGCGATCATGTAGTAGGAAGCTTTTTTGAACCTTTTTCATACTCGGATGAGCCGTATATTCGAATTGCAGCGGGTGATTATAATGAATTAGCGAACCATTTAGGGAAAGACAATGCTCTGGCGTCGATCCTTCTTTCCTTGGCCCATGAATTGACGCATTACTATCAATGGATCAATAACATTCAACTAACGCCTGTAGGCAGAGAACGGCAGGCAGCCAGATACGCTAACTATATCATAGATGAATATGCGTCAACCAGAGAACATCCTTAGGGCGCGCAGAGTGCGACGTCCCGCATAAAAATGCGTAGGGGCGGACGACTCTGTCCGCCCGGACAGAGGTGCGGCGGGGCGATGTGGGCATCGCCCCCTACGAAAGGGCAAACGGATGCCCCCTACAACGCACTCAAGAGGGCACCGCACTCCGTCCCCCCTTGCAAATCCCCTCAAATCGTGCTATACCATATACAACAGATCGAAAGGAGTCTGCCATGCCTGACTTTGACTGTCTCCGCTGCGGCACGGCCATGCATTTCGTGGGCCAGCACAAGCTACAGCTGGGCAGGACCAGCTGGATATTCGGCGACCTACCCAACCTGATGGCCGGTGCGCTGGACGTGTCCATTATGGCGTGCCCCGCCTGCGGCAAGCTGGAATTCTTCACCGGCGGCGTTTCCCAGCCCAGCGGCAACGACCCCGGCCTGCACCAGCGTCAGTGTCCGAAATGCGGCTTTGCCCACGATTTCGACTATCCTAAATGTCCCCTGTGCGGCTATGTCTACACCGCCGGGGACGAGCTGTAAGAATTTTTAAAAGGAGAACCTGTTATGAGCGATTGCACCCATGATTGCAGCACCTGCGGCGAAAGCTGCGGCGAGCGCAAGGAAGCCAACGTATTTGAAAAGAAGCCCCTCCGCCCCGGCTGCCGCGTAGGTAAGGTCTACGGCGTGGTGTCCGGCAAGGGCGGCGTAGGCAAGTCCATGGTCACCAGCCAGCTGGCGGTGGCGCTGCGGCGGGAGGGCTACCGCACCGCCATTCTGGACGCGGACATCACCGGCCCCTCCATCCCCAAGGCCTTCGGCATTCACGGCCGGGCCGTGGCGCAGGGCGACGCCATCGTGCCCGTGACCACCGCCACCGGCATACAGCTGATGTCCGTGAACCTGCTGCTGGAGCACGAGACGGACCCGGTCATCTGGCGCGGGCCGGTCATCGGCGGCGTGGTGCAGCAGTTCTGGGGCGACACCCTGTGGAACGACGTGGACTATATGTTCGTGGATATGCCTCCCGGCACCGGCGACGTGGCGCTGAACGTGTTTCAGTCGCTGCCAGTGGATGGCGTCATCATTGTGGCCAGCCCCCAGGACCTGGTATCCATGGTGGTGCAGAAGGCCGTGAAGATGGCACAGATGATGAACATCCCCATCGTGGGCCTGGTGGAGAACATGAGTTACGTCCAGTGTCCCGACTGCGGCAAGAAACTCTATATTTTCGGCGAAGGCAAGACCGAGGAGGCCGCCAAGGCGTACCACATCCCCCTGCTGGCGAAAATGCCCATCGACCCGGCACTGGCTAAGCTGACCGACGACGGCTGCATTGAGCAGTTCGAGGGTCACTGGCTGGACAGCGTGGTGGAGACCATTCTGCGGAAATAAGCAAAAAAAGAAGCGGCGCGGTGCGCCGCTTCTTTTTTTGATCTTATTTCATCAGCTCCTGCACCAGCGTCACCAGGCCGCTGACGCCCACGCCGATGTACACCACCTGCCGGGCCACGTCGCCGGACATTTTCCGGCTCAGCCGTGTACCGATCCACAGCCCCAGCAGGATGCACGCCATCCCCAGCCCCGCCATAGGCAGCAGTGCCGCGCTGAAATAGCCCCGCACCGTCCGCATGGTGAAGTTGATGAGGTTGGTGGTAAAGAACAGGAACTGCATATTGCCTACATACGTCTCCTTGCTCCGGGCGATGGCGACGAAATACAGCGCCATCATAGGCCCGCCGATGGTGAACGCCCCGGCGCAGCACCCGGAGAAGGCGCTGCACACCAGCCCCGCCGCCAGGCCGGGCTGGTCCAGCTTCACCCGCTTGGCAAAAAGCAGGAAGTACGCCGCCAGCGCGATCAGGAACGCCCCGAACAACGCCGTCAGCACGTGCAGGTCGAAATTCCCCAGCAGATTGATGATGACCAGACTGCACACGGTGTACAGCCCGATGGGCAGCGCGATCTGCTTTACATCGATGTGCTTGCGGTACATCCACGTCATGGTGCCGGATTGGGCCATGCAGATCAGCGCCACGATGGTGGGCGCAATGGTCATGTCGTAAAACGCGCTGGCCGCCACCATCATAATGACCGCCGCGCCAAAGCCCGTCAGTGGCTGGATCACACCGCCCGCCAGCGCCGCCAGCCCCATCATTGCATATTCCACCGCGCACACCGCCTTTTCTGTCATATTCCCGGCTATTATAACAACTTCACGTAGGAAAGGCAATCCGCAAAATGAACATCCCCCGGCCTGACGGCCGGGGGATGTTTGTTCAGCTCTTCTTTTTGCCCAGGTAGGCTTCCTTGATGGACTCGTCCGCCAGCAGCTCCGCGCCGGTACCGGACTTGGTGATGTTGCCCGTCTCCAGCACATAGGCGTAGTCCGCGATCTTCAGGGCCATGTTGGCGTTCTGCTCGATCAGCAGCACGGTGACGCCCTGCTCGTTGACGGTGCGGATGATGTCAAAGATGCCCTGCACCACCAGCGGCGCCAGACCCAGCGACGGCTCATCCAGCATCAGCAGCTTGGGGCGGCTCATCAGCGCGCGGCCCACGGCCAGCATCTGCTGCTCGCCGCCGGACAGCGTACCGGCCAGCTGCCAGTTGCGCTCCTCCAGCCGGGGGAACAGCTCATACACCCACTTGATGTCCTTCTCGATGCCGTCCTTGTCTTTCCGCAGGTACGCGCCCGCCTTCAGGTTCTCCAACACGGTCAGGTTGGCAAACACCCGCCGGCCCTCCGGGGACTGGGCGATGCCCGCCTCCAGAATCTTGTTGATGGGCTTGCCCAGCAGTTCCTGTCCGTCATAGGTGATGGAGCCGCTGTCTGCCTTCACAAGGCCGGAGATAGTCCGCAGCGTGGTGGACTTACCGGCGCCGTTGGCGCCGATCAGGGTGACGATCTTGCCGTCGGGTACCTCAAGGCTGATGCCGCGCAGCGCCTTGATGCCGCCGTAAGACACACACAAATTCTCAATCTTCAGCATCTTCTGCCACCCCCAAGTATGCGTCGATGACGCGCTCGTTGTTCTGTATCTCCTCCGGTGTGCCCTTGGCGATCAGCTTGCCGAAATCCAACACGTAAATCCGGTCGGCAATGCCCATGACCAGGTCCATGTGGTGCTCGATCAGCAGGATCGTCTTGTGGAAGTGATCCCGGATCTCCTTGATGAACTCCGCCAGCTCCAGCGTCTCCTGTGGGTTCATGCCGGCGGCCGGCTCATCCAACAGCAGCAGGGTCGGGTCGGTGGCCAGCGCGCGGGCGATCTCCAGCCGGCGCTGCTTGCCGTAGGGCAGGCTGGTAGCCAGCTCGTTCTGCACATCCTCCAGACCCACCACCTTCAGAAGCTCCAGCACCTCAGCGCGCTGCTGCATCTCCTCCTTGGCGTTCAGGTGGAACGCCGCGGTAAACAGATTGCTGGTGCGCCGCATATGCTTGGCGATAAGCACATTGTCAAACACCGTCTGGGTCTTCCACAGGCGGATGTTCTGGAAGGTGCGGGCCATACCCAGCGCCGTGATCTTATCCGGCGTGGGGGCCAGCACATGATCGGTAAAGGCATAGGCGTCCAGCGCCTTCTGCCCCTCCTTCCACGCCTTCAGCGCCTCGTCATCCAGTTCCTCCTCCGGGGCGAACTGGACGGTGTACATATCGGCGTGCTCGCCCTTGTACATCTTCTTCATCTTGCCGGTGGGATGGTTCCGCACGATGCAGTTCCCCTTGAAGGAAACGCGGCCGTTGCTGGGCGCATACACACCGGTGATGACATTGAACGCTGTGGTCTTGCCGGCGCCGTTGGGGCCAATCAGCGCCACGATCTCGCCCTCGTTGACCTCCAGATTCAGATTGTCCACGGCTACCACGCCGCCAAACTGCATAGTGACGTTCTCCACGGACAATACGTTCTTGCTCATTTGGACGTCACCTCCTTCGCCGCTTTATCCTTCTTTTTGAACAGCTTTCCGAAGAAGTTGATGATGGCATCCCACGAGAACTCCCTGTCGCCCATGATGCCCTTGCGGAAGAACAGCACCACGATCATAATGATCACCGAGAACACCAGCATACGGAAGCCGCCGCGCATGAATGGGATGTTCACACCCAGATAGGGCATGGGGTCATCCAGGAAACGCAGCCACCATTCGGAGCAGGCGATGTACAGGAAAGAGCCCAGAATGGAGCCGGTCACGGAGCCAATACCGCCAATGACCACAATCAGCAGTATCTCATAGGTCATGGTGGAGGTGAAGGCGTTGGCCTGGATACTGGCCTGGAACATGGCCAGCAGCGCGCCGCTGATACCGGCAAAGAAGGAGCTGATCAGGAACGCCTGCATCTTATGCTTGGCCAGATTGATACCCATAGCTTCTGCCGCCACCTCATCATCGCGAATCGCCTTGAAGGCACGACCGTAGGTAGAGTTGATGATCAGCACGATAATAGCGATGCAGATGCCGGAAACAATGAACGGGAACAGCACGCTGTCGAAGTTGGCGAACTGCCGCAGCAGGTTAGAGGAGTTGGTCAGCGGGCCCACCTTGTTCCACTGAATGATAGCGCGCATGATCTCAGCGAAGCCCAGCGTGGCAATGGCCAGATAATCGGACTTCAGCTTCAGCACTGGCAGGCCGATAAGCCACGCAAACAGCGTCGGCACCACGCCGGCCAGGATCAGACCCACCACCATGGGCAGGCAGAACTGCACGATACCACCGTCAAAATATTGATACACGGCAGCGCGGGAAGCCACGGGAATAGTCAGGATTGCATAAGTATACGCACCGATCATCATAAAGCCCGCCTGTCCCAAAGAGAACAGACCCGTAAAGCCGTTCAGCAAGTTCAACGACACTGCCACCAGGGAGTAGATCGCGCCCTTTTTCAGCACGGTCGCCAACATGGAATAGTGCTGGAACTTGTCCACATACAGCAGGAAAGCAAGGCAGACGGCGGCGAGGATCAGAGACAGCAACAGATTTCTTTTCTTATTGTTCTTCATATCTCACACCTTCTCCGTCAGTTTTTCGCCGAACAAGCCGTTGGGCTTGCACAGCAGGATCACGATCAACAGTGCAAACGTAAAGGCATTGCTGAACACGGCCATATCGGCGTTGGACTTGATAAGCGACTCGCAGATACCGATGATAAACGCACCGATCACCGCACCGGGGATCGAGCCGATACCGCCGAACACCGCCGCTACAAAGGCTTTCAGGCCAGGCATAGCGCCGATCATGGGGCTGACCTGACCATAGTTGGAGAAGTACAGAATAGAGGCTACACCCGCCAGCAGCGAACCGATAACAAAAGTCACGGAAATAACGCTGTTGATCTTGATGCCCATGAGCTGCGCCGTCTCAAAGTCGCGGGATACCGCACGCATGGCCATGCCGATCTTAGTCTTCTGGATAAGAATGACCAACACCACCACCAGCAAGATAGTCAAAATGGGGGTGATAATGGTGATACGTTTGACATTCAGACTGCCCACCTGCATCACCTGGGTCAGGAACGGGATGTCGGGATACGCACGGGCGATACCGCCGGTGATATAGGTGGCCAGATTCTGCAGCAAATAGCTGACGCCGATGGCCGATATCATCACTGACATGCGGGGCGCGGTACGCAGGGGGCTGTATGCCGCCTTTTCGATCAGAACACCCAACGCCACTGTGGCAATAAGTACCAGGGGAATACACACTGCCATCGGCATCCAGGTGGCGGCATACACCATAAAGAAGCCCGCCATCATAAAGATGTCACCGTGTGCGAAGTTGATCAGACGCAGTATGCCATACACCATCGTATAGCCGATAGCGATCAGCGCATACAGGCTGCCCACCGTTACGCCGGAGAGCAGCAAGTCGATATAATACGCTGCGTCATGCATAAGTAAAGCATCCTCCTTATATGAATCTTGCGCTTTCGGAGACCGGGGGCGATGCCATCGGCATCCAAAAACGCAAGAGTCATGAAAGTTGCATTGTGAGGGGAGCGCACGCTCCCCCCACAATGGCTGTTATCCTACAATGAGGTTCGTCTCAGACTCGACGTATGCCGTCTTTTACTCCAAACCGTTGAAGGTGCTGAAGTACACAATCTCACCGTTCTCGATGGTCTTGATAACCGCGTAGTTCTTGATAGCGTCGCCGTTCTCGTCGAACTTCAGGTCACCGGTGATGAGGCCGGAGATCTCCAGAGTTGCCAGCGCATCGCGGATGGTGGCGCCGTCAGTGGACTGGGCCGCCTCGATCGCGCCCACAGCTGCCATGTAAGCGTCATAGCCGCAGGGGGTCACGCTGGAGATAACGTCGGACACACCGCCGTTGTTCTCCACGCGGGTCGCATCCTCAGCCACCCACTTGGTGAAACCGTCCACGAAAGCCTTACCGGCCTCATTGGTGGTATCGGCGGCATCGAAGAAAGCGGAGAAGTAAATATCGGTAGCCTTGCTGCCGGTACGCTGGGCGATGGAGATGTCATCCCAGGTGTCGCCAGCCATGATGGGGCAGGTGATGCCGGCATCGCGGGCCTGAGAGATAATCATAGCCGCGGTCTCGATGGAAACAGGAGCAAAGATGCCGTCGTAACCCTCGGACTTGATGGAAGCCATGATAGTGGAGAAGTCAGCCTCGCCCTTCTGGAACTCCAGAGTGGTAGCCTTGCCGCCCAGACGCTCCATCTCCTGACGGAAGTAGTTGCCGAAACCAGCGGAGTAGTCATCGCCGGACTCGATGATCAGGGCACAGTTGCTGCTACCCTTCTCATTGAACGCAAAGTTGGCCATCACAGCGCCCTGGAACGGATCAATGTAGCCGACACGGAAGTAGTAGTCATTGCCCGCAGTCACCTGGGGGTTGGTGCAGGAAGTGCCGATGGCAGGGATCTTAGCGCTCTCGAACAGAGGGCCGGCAGCAATCGCGCAAGCAGAACCATATGTACCGATCACCACAGACACACCCTGGGAAATCAGGGTCTGCGCGGCAGTGGGTGCCTTAGCCTGGTCGGAAGCATTGTCCGCATAGACCAACTGCACACTGTACTCCTCGCCGTTGATGGTAACGGTGGGCTTCAGGGAGTGGGCATACTCAATACCCAGGATCTCCTTCTTGCCGCCGCCGCCGTTCTGACCGGAAGTGGGCTCAAACACGCCGATCTTAACGACCTTGTCGCCGGAAGCGGAATCATCACCCTTCTGACTGTCGCCCTGCTCACCGCAGGCCACCAGAGACAGAGCCATGACCAGCGCCAGCATCATTGCTAAAAACTTTTTCATGGTAATTCCTCCTAAATTCACCTTGCAGCGGTCAAGTCTGTCGACCGCTCACAGAATATGTGTATTTTAGCGAAAATATTTGGCAAAAACAATTGTAACAACCTCTAAAAATCACAGCTTTTGCATCAGCGACATGGCGCTAAGAATCCGTAATGATCGCCAGTATGTCCTTGTTCAGAGGACAAACGCCCTGTGTTGGTAAACTTTCCCCCTTGATTGTCTCCCTATGGCGGACGGTCTGTCCCGTCATTGTGCACAAAACCGGTGCCGCTTTTGCGCAAAAAACCGGCGGGCGCAGATGCGCCTGCCGGTTCCGCATATCGTTATATCCCTCTCACTGACGGCTTTCGCCGCTTTGCGTGAAATATGTCTTGAACGTATCGCCGTCCATGGTCTCGTGCTCCAGCAGATACTCCGCCACCGCCGTCAGCTCCGTCTTGTACCGAGCCAGTATCTCACGGCATTTTTCGTAAGCCTCGTCGATGATGGCGCGGATCTCCGCGTCCATCTCCGCCGCCGTCTTTTCGGAGTAGGGGCGGGTGTGGGCCATGGACTTGCCGATGAACACCTCGTCGGTGCCGGCGTCAAAGGCCACGTTGCCCAGCCTGGACGACATACCGTAGGTGCCCACCATCTTGCGGGCGATGGCCGTGGCCCGCTGGATGTCGCTGGAGGCGCCGGTGGAGATATCGCCCAGCATCATCTCCTCGGCGGCGCGGCCGCCCAGCAGGCCGGCCACCCGGTCCAGCATATAACGGCGGGACAGGTAGGAACGGTCCTCCTCCGGCAGGTAGATGGTCATGCCGCCGGCCTGACCGCGGGGGACGATGGTGATCTGATGTACGGGGTCCAGGTCCGGCAGGGCCTGCATGACCACGGCGTGACCGGCCTCGTGATAGGCGGTGAGCCGGCGCTCGGCCTCGGGCACCACGCGGCTGTGCTTCTCCGGGCCGGCGATGACCTTGATGACAGACTGGTGGATGGCCTCCTCGGTGATGAAGCGCTGGCCGCGGCGGCCGGTCAGCAGCGCCGCCTCGTTCAGCAGGTTCTCCAGATCCGCACCGGTAAAGCCGGAGGTAGCGCGGGCCACGGAGCCCAGGTCCACATCCTCCGCCAGGGGCTTGCCCTTGGCGTGTATCTTCAGTATCTCCTCGCGGCCCTTGATATCCGGCAGGCCCACGAACACCTGGCGGTCGAACCGGCCGGGGCGCAGCAGCGCCGGGTCCAGAATGTCCACGCGGTTGGTAGCCGCCAGGACCACCACGCCCTCGTTGGCGGCGAAGCCGTCCATCTCCACCAGCAGTTGGTTCAGGGTCTGCTCGCGTTCGTCATGGCCGCCGCCCAGGCCGCTGCCGCGCTGGCGGCCCACGGCGTCGATCTCATCGATGAAGACGATGGCCGGAGCCTGCTTCTTGGCCTGCTCGAACAGGTCACGGACGCGGCTGGCACCCACGCCCACATACATCTCCACAAAATCGGAGCCGGAAATGGAGAGGAAGGCGGTGTCCGCCTCGCCGGCCACGGCCTTGGCCAGCAGCGTCTTGCCGGTGCCCGGAGGGCCCACCAGCAGCACGCCCTTGGGAATATGCGCGCCCAGCTCGGTATAGCGCTGGGGATCGCGCAGAAACTGGACGATCTCCTCCAGCTCCTCCTTCTCCTCATCGGCACCGGCCACGTCCTTGAACGTGACCTTCTTGCCGTCAGAGGGGATATCCTGGATACGGGCCTCGCCGAAGCGGGCCATTTTATCGTTGACGGCGCCGCCGCCCAGGCCGCCCATACGGGCGATCAGGTTCATCAGCAGGATGAAGGCCATGGCCGCCAACACATAGGGCAGCAGGGTACGCAGCCAGCCGTTTTCGCTGCCGGCGGCGTAGTCATAGCTGGTGATGACGCCCTTTTCCGCCTGGGACACCACCAGATCGTTCATGTCGTTATAAAACGTGTCGAAGCTGTGGAGGGCGCAGCTGACGCTGGAGCCGTCCTGCAGCTTCGCCACCAGGCGCGTGTCGGTGGCGGTGAAGGACTTTACCTTCTCCGCCGTGAAATAGGCGCGCATATCGCTGTAGCTCACGTCGCCGGAACGGCCGAGGTTGCCCACCACCTGGGTGATGAGCACCACCGCCAGCACGATGAACAGCAGCATGACGCCGCTGAAACGTCTTCTTTCCATGTCTCCCCGTCTCCCTTCTCAGCCGATCCAGCGGATGCCCTGCCAGCTCTGGTCACTGCCAACGGAGATGGCCACCAGCATCCGCGCCTGGACGGCCTCTATCGGAATATAGGGCTCGCCCAGCAGGCGGCTGTCGTTGGAGCCGGTGCGGTTGTCGCCCATGACGAACATACAGCCCTCCAGCACGGTGAAGGTCTTTTCGGCCATGCTGTCCGGCAGGGTGGTGATGCCCTGGGTGGGCAAATAGCTCTCGTCCAGCTTCTCGCCGTTGACGTAGGTATAGCCGTTCTCGAAGGAGATCGTCTCGCCGGGCAGGCCGACGACGCGCTTCACCAGGACCTTGTTCAGCTCCTCGTCCCAGAAGGTGACGATGTCGCCGCGCTCCGGCACCGGATCGGACACCACATAGGGCAGCCGCCAGCCGATCAGCAGGCACTTGGTGGGGATGGTGGTCTCCATGGAGCCGCTGGGCACATAGGCCAGCTGCAGCAGCACCTTGAACAGCACGAACACCGCCGCCAGCGTCACCAGCAGGTAGCCGTAGTCGTCCCACAGCCTGCGGCCGCGGCTTTTGGCGGGCTTGGCCGCAGGGGCCGCCGTCTCCGCCGGGGCGGGTGCGGCGCTCTCCGCGGGGGCGGGCTGCTCCGCGGGGGTCTTTACCTCGTCGGCCGCGGTGGCCGGAGGTGTGGTTTTCACCGGCTCGCCGGTGGGGGCCAGGCGCTTTCCGCCTTTGTTTTCCATATACTTCACTTCCTATTCTCAAATGCTAAGAGGGATGTTCCGCGCCCTCCCGGCGCGTGCTCTTCTTCCGCCTGCGGCGCGGGGAGAAACCGGATTTTTCGCCAAGACGAGGCGCGGCGACGACGGCGTACCGTGTGTACGTCGAGGAGCCGTAACGAAGTATTGGCGGAAAAGACGCGGTTTTACTTGCTGTAGACCTCGGGCTTGAGGACCCCAATATAGGGCATATTCCGGTACTGCTGGCAGTAGTCCAGGCCATAGCCCACCACAAACTCGTCGGGGACCTCGAAGCCGGCATAGTCGGCGGTGATGGGCTTTTCGCGGCGGGCGGGCTTATCCAGCAGGGTGGCGATGGTAACGGAGGCGGCGCCCTTGGTCTTCAGGTACTCGGTCAGGAAATACAGGGTATTGCCGGAGTCCAGAATATCCTCGACGATGATGATGTCGCGGCCGCTGATGTCGCGCTGGAGGTCGCGGGTGATCTGCACCACACCGGAGGACTTGGTGGCGTTCTTATAGGACGAGAGGCCGATGAACTCCACCTCGCTTTTCAGCTGGGCGGCACGAACCAGGTCCGCCATGAAAATGAAGCAGCCGTTGAGAACGCCCACAAACATGGGGTTCTTGTCCTTAAATCTGTCGTACAGCCGGTCGCCCAGCTCCTGGACGCGGGCCTTGATCTCCTCTTCAGACAGCAGGACCTTCAGGATATCCTGATCCATATTACTCTTTGCCATTGCTTGTTATCCTCCGTTGTTTTTTGTGATGGTGATGTATATGGTGTTGCCGGAACACTCCGGCAGGGCTTTCTGGTCAATGCCCACACGCCAGACGGCGGCGGGGCGGCCCGCCAGACAGAGGACGGGCCAGGTATCGCGCTCCGGCGGAGCGATGCCGCGCTCGGCGAACAGGCGCTTGAGGCTGCGGCTGCCGCGGCTGCCGGGCAGGGTCAGGCGGTCATCGCGGCGCCAGGGCCGAACGGTCCAGGGGCCGGACCGCAGTGCCAGGGCGTCGGGGACGGGCGCGTCAGAGAGGGTGATGCGCCAGAGACCGGCGAGGTTATCGCCGGGGCGGAGCGCCGCCTCGTCCAGTGGGGCGGGCGCGTCGGAGAGGGTCAGGGCCCCGTCACGGCAGACGGCGGACGCGCCGCCGGGCAGGGAAAGCGCGCCGCCGGTGCGGCAGAGGTCCTCCAGCGCCCGGTAGTGGGCGGCGGTGAAGTCCTTTTTGCCCGCGCCGAGACGGTCCGTCAGCAGGCGGAGCATACGGGGACGCAGGGCCTCCGGCGCGGAGAGGAGCGCGGCGCAGGGGAGCGTCGTGCCCTCCGGTGGCAGGAGGGCGGCGGCCTGGGCGTCCAGGAGGTCGTTCTCGGCGCGCAGGATATCCGCCGTGCGGGTGATATGCGTCACGGCGGCGGGGTTGATCGCCCGCAGCTGGGGCATGATGTCCAGCCGGAGGCGGTTGCGGGCGTAGTGGGTATCCAGGTTCGTCTCGTCGGTGACGTAGGGGAGGCGGTTCTGCGCGATGTAGTCATCGATAGCGGCGCGGGGCGTATCCAGTAGGGGGCGGATGATGCCGTCACGGACGGGGGGAATGCCGGTAAGGCCCTGGGGGCCGGTGCCGCGAAGCAATTGCAGCAGGACCGTTTCGGCCTGGTCGTCGCGGTGGTGGGCGGTGGCGATAAAGTCCGCGGCAAGGGCATCCGCCGTGCGGCGGAGGAAGTCGTAGCGGGCGCGGCGGCCCGTCTCCTCCACCGTCAGGCGCCAGACGGCGCAGAGGGCGTAGACGTCCACCGTTTCGGTGTAGAAGGGAATGTTCCGTTCGGCGCAGAGGGCGCGGACCAGGTCCTCGTCACGCTGGGCCGTGGGACGCATACCGTGGTTCAGGTGGGCGGCAGCCACGCGGAAATCGCGGGCCCGGCCCAGCTTCCACAGGCAGTCCAGCAGGCAGACGGAGTCGCGGCCGCCGGACACGGCGCAGAGGATCAGCCCTTCGGGAGGTGGGAACATCTGCCAGCGCGTCATCCACGCGGTCAGGTCCAGGGGCTCACTCATCCTCGTCATAGCGGGTCTCCAGCGTGCCGAAGGCGGTGTACTCGGGCATCCAGCGGAGCTCTACCTTGCCGGTCTCGCCGTGGCGGTTCTTGGCTACGATGCACTCGGCCACGTTGCGCTTCTCGGCGTCGCTGTTATAGTAGTCGTCCCGGTAGAGGAACATGACGATGTCGGCGTCCTGCTCGATGGCACCGGATTCGCGCAGGTCGGACAGCATAGGGCGCTTATCCTCGCGCTTTTCATTGGCACGGCTCAGCTGGCTCAGGCACAGCACTGGCACCTGCAGCTCCTTGGCCATGATCTTCAGCATACGGCTGATATCGGACACCGCCTGCTGGCGGTTTTCGCCGGAATAGCCCTTACCGCCGGCGGAGGTCATCAGCTGAAGATAGTCGATGACCACCAGGCCCAGATTTTCCAGGCGGCGGCACTTGGCGTTCATATCCGCCACGGTCAGCAGTGGGTTATCATCGATACGGATGTCCATGCGGCTGAGGGCGGAGGCGGCCTCGGCGATGCGCTGCCAGTCGCTCTCCCGCAGGTTGCCGGTGATCAAGCGCTGGTTTTCCACCAGGCCCTCGCTGGCGATGAGGCGGGTGACCAGCTGCTCCTTGGACATTTCCAGGGAAAAGATGGCCACGGTCTTGCCGGACTCGCGGGCGGCGGACAGGGCCACATTCAGGGCCATACTGGTCTTGCCCATACCGGGACGGGCGGCCAGCAAGAGCAGGTCGGACTTGTTCATGCCGTTGATCTTGGCATCCACAGCGGAGAGTCCTGTGGACAGGCCCGGCACGGTCCGGCCTCCGTTAGCGGACAGCTCGGCCAACTGGCTCATCACGTCGCCCAGCACCATGCCCACCGTCACCATGCCCTGGGCGCTGCGGCCACGGCGGATGGCGTAGATCTGCTGCTCGGCGGCTTCCAGCATATCGCCGGCGGCGCCGCCCTCCTGCACCATGGCGGTGATGTTGCCGGCGGCCTGGGCCACCTGGCGCATGAGCGACTTGTCCTGCACGATGCGGACGTACTCCATGACGTTAGCGCTGGTGGGAGTGACCTCCATCAGCTGCAGCAGATAGGAACGGGTATTGTCGTTATACAGTCCGTTCTTCTCCAGCTCGCCGGCCACGGTGACACCGTCGATGGGCTGGGAGTAGACGAACATATGGTAGATCGTCTCGAAGATCTCCCGGTTGGTCCGCAGATAGAAATCCTGGGCCTGCAGCTTGTCCATCACGTCCTTGACGCAGTCGGCGTCGATGAGCATGGAGCCCAGCACCGCCTGCTCCGCCTGAGGGGAATGGGGCATGGACGGCGTCAGCAGGGCGTCGGTGTTGTTGGCCATGGGAAGACCTCCTTTCAAAATTACGGTAATAGCCGCGCCTGCGGCGCGGTGCTTTCCCCGCTTATTTCTCTTCGATGACGTGGACGTACACGGTGCCGGAGACCTCGTAGCCCAGCCTGGCCTTGACCTCATAGCTGCCGAAGCTCTTGATGGGCTGGTCCAGCACCAGCTTCTTGCCGTCGATGGTCAGGCCGTGCTGGGCCTGAAGGGCATCGGCAATGGCGGCGCCGGTGATGGCGCCAAACAGCTTGCCGCCCTCGCCGCCCTTGGCGGCGATCTTCACCTGGCAGGCCTTCAGCTTTTCGGCGATGGCCAGTGCCTCGGCCTTGGCCTCGGCGTCAGCTTTGGCCTTGGCCTTGGCCTGGAGGTTCATGGTGTTGACGGCGTCGGCAGTGGCCTCCACAGCCATGCCCTTGGGGATCAGAAAGTTGCGGGCATAGCCCTCGGCGGCCTCGATCATCTGGCCCTTCTTGCCCTTGCCTTTGATGTCCTGCTTGAGAATGACTTTCATATCTGTATCTCCTTTACCTTAATTTTCAAAGTACTTGTCGATGGCCTCCAGCAGCTTTGCCTTGGCCTCGGCCACGGTGATGTTGTCCGCCTGGCCGCCGGCGGTGGTGGAGTTGCCGCCGCCGCCCAAGGCCTCCAGGATCACCTGGACGTTGACCTCACCCAGAGAACGGGCGGACATATACACGCCGTCACCTTTTTTATACAGCACAAAGCTGGCACGGATGCCCTTGAGGGTCAGCAGCTCATCGGCCGCCTTGGCGGCGGTGACGCGGTCGCACTCCTCATCCAGGGCCACCACGGCGATATCGTCGCGGTACAGCTCTGCCTGACGGATAATGTCATAGCGGGCGATCATGGAGTTCAGGTCCCCCTGGAACATCCGCTGGACATCCTGGGTGTCGGCCCCCAGACGGCGGAGGTAGGCCGCCGCCTCGAAGGTACGGCCGCCGGTGCGGTTGGTAAAATTCTTGGTATCCAGCACGATGCCGGAGAGCAGGGCCTCGGCCTCGCATTTCAGCACGTCAGACGGCTCCACCAGATACTGCATCAGCTCCGCCACCAACTCGCTGGCGGAGGAGGCGTAGGGCTCATGGTAGTTCAGGGCCATCTTCTCAATGTAGCTGCTGCCGCGGCGGTGGTGGTCGATGACGGCCACACGGTTGCACGTCTCCAGCATTTCCTCGGACTCCACGCTCTCGGGGCGGTTGGTGTCTACCACCACCAGCAGGGAGCCGGGCTGGCACTTGATAAAGGCATCCTGGCCGGAAATGGCGGTATTGGCGTATTCCGGCTGCTCGGAGAGACGCCGCAGGATGGGGTGAGCGGCGTTGTTCTCGGTGTCGATGATAATCTGGCAGGGCTTGCCGCGCTTGCGGGCGATACAGCAGATGCCCACGGCGGCACCCAGGGAGTCCATATCCGCGTATTTGTGACCCATGACGTACACCTGCTTGGCATCGTCGATCAGCTCACCCAGAGCGTTGGCCATGACGCGGGACTTGACCTTGGTACGTTTTTCGGTGGACTTGCTGCGGCCGCCGTAGAACTCGAAGTTCACACGGTCCTTGACCACGGCCTGATCGCCGCCGCGGGAGAGGGCCATCTCCAACGCCAGGGAGGCGTTCTTGAACAGCTGCTCGAAGCTGTCCTCGTCCCGGCCCACGCCGATGGACAGCGTGGCGGACACACCCTCGCCGGCCTGGACCTGGCGGACCTTTTCCAGCACGTCGAACTTGCTTTCGGTGTAGCCGGTGTAGTCCTTCTCCTCGAAGAGGTAGAGGTAACGGTCGCGGTCGTAGCCCAGCAGCAGCCCGCCGGAGCCGGCGGCCCAGTTATTCAGCTGTTCCTCCAGCGCGGCCAGCAGCGCCGAGCGCTTATTCTCGGGGCAGGCCTTCATCAGCTCCTCATAGTTATCCACCATGAGGATGGCCATAAGGGGCTTGGTCAGCTCCAGGGTCTGGCGCATCTGCTCAGCCTCAGTGATGTCCATCCAGTAGGTGGTGGCCAGGGTGGGCTGGTCGCCGCCCTCCGGCTCCGGGCGGCTCAGGGCGCCGAAGACGCGGTAGATACGGTCGTTCCAGCGGAACTGCTCGGGATATTCACGCTTGCCGTCCAACAGCCAGCGGTAGGTGAAGTCGGGAATCACGGCGTCTACCGCCGTTTCAAAGATCTTATCCTTCAGGCCGGTCAGGTCCGTGAACATATCGTTGCACCACAGGATCTCGCCGGTGGCTACATCGAACACCAACATGGGCAGCGGCGCGTAGAGCATATTGCTGGACCGGGCGGTATCCATACCGCCGGAGACGCGGTCCATGTACTGGCGGACAGAGGCCTGGGCCATCTTGTTGCGGCGGCGGCCCACCAGAATGACCAGAAGGGCCACCAGACCCTCCGCCGCCGCCAGCAGCGGCTGGAAGGGCACCGTCACCGCCACAAAGGCGATGAGGCACAGGCTGTACAGCGTCATATTGGTACGAAATCCGCGTATGATCTTCTTGCTCAAGGGAACGCGCCTCCTTCCCGCCGGGGATACTACTCCATACTGAGAGTAGTTTATTATAGCACGAAAGCCGGGCGGGGACAATACGCTTTTCGGGAAATCAGCGGGGAATTTTCCCGGCGGGGCGGCGGGTGTCAAATACCATCAAATACCGTCGGCAAGTTGGGGGTGTACAAATGGGAAAAACTGTGGTATACTTTGTGAAAAGTGCTGAATACGGCACGTATTTTTTGGTTGTTTCGCGGTGCGTGGATGCCGCGGTCAATATAGCAAACGAGGGCGTTCCCCTCTATATCGAGTGCTGACGACGGGCGACAGACTGTTCCCTCCCCCTGCGATGCAGGGCAGGCGGGCGGGGCAGAACGCCTTTGTTTCCGTGCGGTCATTTTTACCCGCCGCGACGCGCTCTATCTTATCTGAAAAGGAGCATTTATTCTTTTATGGCAGAAAAATTCAAGATCATTCCCCTTGGCGGTCTGAATGAGATCGGCAAGAACATGACCGTCTATGAGTACGGCGGCGACATCATCGTGGTGGACTGTGGCATGGCCTTCCCCGGCGACGATATGTACGGCATCGACTGCGTCATTCCCGACGTCAGCTATCTGGTGAAAAACCGCAGCCGGCTGCGGGGTCTGTTCATCACCCACGGGCATGAGGATCACATCGGGGCCATCCCTTATGTGCTCAAGCAGATCAATATGCCCATCTACTGCACGCGGTTCACCGCGGGGCTGATCAAGCTGAAGCTGCAGGAGCATGGGCTAGCCAGCTCTACGAAGCTGATCACCGTGGAGCCGGGTCAGACGGTGCGGGCAGGCAAGTTCCAGGTGGAGTTCATCCACGTGAACCACTCCATCGCCGACTCGGTGGCCTTCGCCATCCACACGCGGATGGGCGCAGTCGTACACACCGGCGACTTCAAGATCGACTCCACGCCCATCGACGGGGAGGTCATCGACCTGGCGCGTTTCGGTGAGCTGGGCAAGCAGGGCGTGCTGGCGCTGCTGGCGGACTCCACTAATGTGGAGCGCCCGGGCTATACCATGAGTGAGCGCGCCGTGGGCGCCACGTTCAAGCGGCAGTTCACCGGCTGCGACAAGCGGATCATCGTGACCACCTTCGCCAGCAACGTGCACCGCATCCAGCAGGTGCTGGACGCTGCGGCGGCCTGCGGACGGAAGGTGGCCGTTACCGGCCGGAGCATGGAGAACATCATGAAGGTCTCCACGGAGTTGGGGTACATGAAGGTGCCCAAAAACACGCTGATGGACATCAACCGCATCAAGGGACTGCCCCTGAACCAGCAGGTCATCGTGACCACCGGCTCCCAGGGTGAGGAAATGAGCGCCCTGTACCGCATGGCGTTCTCCACCCACAAGCAGGTGGACATCGGCCCCGGCGACAAGGTCATCATCTCCGCCAGCGCCATACCCGGCAACGAAGTGACGGTGGGGCGGGTCATCAATGAGCTGTTCCGCAAGGGCGCGGACGTGGTGTATGACAAGGCGGATATGCTGCACGTGTCCGGTCACGCCTGTCAGGAGGAGCTGAAGATCATCCACGCGCTGACGAAGCCCAGGTTCTTTATCCCCCTGCATGGCGAGCAGCGGATGCTGCAGATCCACAAGCGTGTGGCGGAGAGCATGGGCATGGCTCCCACCAGCATCGTGGTGGCCGACAACGGCAGCGTCATCGAGCTGACCACCAAGCACATCAAGTGCGAGACCACCGTGCCCGCCGGCGAGGTGTTCGTGGACGGCGGCGGCGTGGGCGAAGTGGGTGCCGTGGTGCTGAACGACCGGAAGCTGCTGGCGGAGGACGGCATGGTGGTCATCGTGCTGCCCATGTCCAGCCACGACCACCAGCTGCTGTGCCCGCCGGAGATCGTCACCCGCGGTTTCGTGTACGTGAAGGAGTCCGAGGAGCTGCTGGAGGATATGCGCCGGGTGGCCACGGAGGCGGTGGATGGAATGTCCGCCAAGAAGCGCCGGGACGAGGGCGACGTATGCCGCACTGTGCGCTCCGCCGTGAGCAGCTATCTCTATAAGCACACCAAGCGCAGCCCCATGATCATCCCCATGGTGACAAAGCTGTAAGAAAACAAGGGCCGCCCAAAAGGGCGGCCCTTGTTTTGTATTCCTCTATAAACAGATCCCCGCACGGGGAGCTCTCATAGCGCTGGATTTAACGCACTGCGCGCAGGTCGAGGCAGCAAGTTCAAGCCAGCCCGCGGCATTCCAAAAAGAAAACACCATCCTGACGGATGGTGTTTCTTTTTTTGTGATTGTCCACAGGTTTTGTTGTCTGCACTCCCGCCCACCGCAAGGAAGGGGGAGTGTGAGGGGGGAACCTTTGACGGGTTCCCCCACTCGCGTTCAATCACCCGCCCGCAGGCGACCACTTTTGCGTAGCAAAAGTGTTGCTCCAAAAAAGAAAGACACCCCGCATGGGTGTCTTTCTTTTTTGGAGCGGGCGACGAGGCTCGACTCGCTACCGGCATCCCACGAATGGCAGAGCCATTCGCAGGAGCCCTGCCGGACCTCTTGATTTAACGCGCTGCGCGCAGGTCGAGGCAGCGAGTTCATGGCTGCCCGCGGCATTCCAAAAAGAAAACACCATCCTGACGGATGGTGTTTCTTTTTGGAGCGGGCGACGAGGCTCGAACTCGCTACCTCGACCTTGGCAAGGTCGC
>ENA-OQQW01000706-OQQW01000706.1-human-gut-metagenome-genome-assembly--contig:-NODE-706-length-21936-cov-4.594808_pt1 | contig 21936 bp, 19 predicted proteins | sample MGYA00243234_ERZ505098 | MGnify/ENA primary metagenome ERZ505098 (study PRJEB26097, sample SAMN02712086) | human gut metagenome | biome: Gut microbiome | host: Homo sapiens | place: Denmark: Copenhagen... | reverse complement strand
TTAAATTTGCCATGAAAGCAAAAAATAAAAAACAAGTAGATATAGTCAAAGATACTGGTATCAGCAAAGGAGCGTTCAGTTCCTATCTTTCGGGACAGTACAATCCGAAAGCCGATAAAACGGAACTGATTGCCGACTCTTTAGATGTAGACTTACGTTGGCTTTACGGGGAAAATGTGCCTATGGAAAATACTCAAAAAGATGATACTGCCTTGCAATACGTCTTTTACAACAACTCCTGCTCCGAGTATCTTCTTGATGATTTAGATGATATGTATATCGCAATGAAAACACAGTATTCCGCCCTCATTCCACGCTTTTATGTTCTTGTCAACCGAAGCGGAAATGAAGTACACATACTGCCATTATTTTTAAGAGAAGATAGTTCCGAGTTCTACGAATGTCCGTCTGATTTTTTCCATGCAGACAGGCACAGCGTTTTCACAAGAGATTTTGACAGTATCAGCGTGGAACTTTCAACTGTCACCATCTATTATTATGGAATTGATACAAAGACTTATGAACCGAAAGTTTCCACGCTGTCCTACTCACAAGCTGACGATTGCTTTTATATCGACAATGGAATACAGAGCGGTCACATAAAGGCATTTGAAAAAGAACTGGTAAAAGAAGCACTTTACTTAAAGCATAACACCCAGTAACAGACAAGAGGACTTGCAAGGTTTCTGACCTTTCAAGTCCTCTGCTGTATCATGGTGCTGTTGGCTGTGTCCGTTCCGTCAAGGACTGCCCTACGGCGTATCGGCTTCGCCTTGATCCTTGACCTCACTAGGTATAGGCAAACTGAGAGTTATCGCACTCCTGTCAAGATAAAATTCATTAACTGGTCTACATCATCAAAATCATCATAATCTCCGTTTATGCCATCTCGATGATACACAACTCCATTTTTCTCATTTCTCTCTAAACAGTCCAAGAGCTTTTCTTCTCCATACTTTTTAGCAAATAAGTTAAAAGTGTATGGTTTAATCTTGCTCAATAATCCTTTCTTGCAAGTTTCTTCGCACTTATAACAATGCGTTAGCTCCTTTGCAATCGAACATTTTTTATTCTCGCAAAAATCATTATCTGGGCAACTGTTCGAGTCACATCCATTACAATCAGCATTTTCTGTGCATAAGCAACATGCAAGACCACATCTGGCAATTCCTAATTCTCTTCTCATTTGGACACCTCCTGCAACTTCTAATTTTCTATTTTATTCTCAACTAAACAAATCGGAATTTATCATATTGTGTACTTCATAGGGGTAAACCTTATTCCATCTATTTCCTGCTCATCAGATTGCGGCTTAAATCCTATATGAAGATAAAATGGCTTACCATATGGTGACGAATTTAAGGTAATCTCTTGCAGTGCTGGGTTATCTTTCCGAATATCTGCTAAAAGATACTGAAAAATTGAAGTAGCTACACCTCGACGATGATATTCTTTCTTGGTGAACACCAAGTTAATATGTGTTCTATTTGAACGCATACCTATAATTCCAATCATTTCCCCTTTATCAAATGCTGCATATATTGGGCAGACACCTTGTTGACATTTTGAAATAAATTCAACATTTTCAACTATATCTCGCTTGAATGTGTCAATTCCCTCTGGTTTATAATCTGGTGCTTCAAACTGTAAAAACACTTCTAATGCCAAAGCAAGGGCTTCCGTTACTTCATTGCTATGTATTTTTCGTATTTCATAGATACACATCTTTTCACCTCACAAATACTTATTTATTTTTTAATAATATCATAATTTGTAATTATTTACACCATTATAATCACAAAAAATAACACAGATACACTCTCTACTATCTGTGTTATTCCTTTCATGTCTTCTTGAAATATTTACTCCATTTTAAAAATCTGTTACGATATTTTGCGGTATTCTATGATACCTTTTCCTTGAAAAAATATGTCTGTAAATCTTGATTTTAAGCGAACTTTTCAATATTCCCAATCACTTTCTTCTGTTGTGAGAATTTCTTCTCAATTATTTCTGCACAATAGTAGAGAATATCTTGTCACGGGGTAACTGATTTGATAGAATAAGACAAGGCACTACATGAGAATGGTAGGCGGTTAGTCCTTCAACAGAGGGACTGAACCCTCTGATTATATAGAAATCCTGCTTGCAGGAAATCTGGGAAAGGAGGGCTTAACTTATGAGTGATTTTGAAATGCTCTCCATCGTACTAATGATACTTAGTATTGTTGTAACGGTTCTGATAGCGTACATAAATCAATCAAAAAAGTAACCGCCCCTCGCCCAAGGAATGCGGTTACTCTTTTGAGTAATTAAATAAATTTGGACTAACCAACTATCAGTAGTGCCTTTTTTATATTCTTATTCTAACAAATACCTATTCAAATGTCAAATCTGACACTCTTAAAATTTTGCTATCAAATTTAATAATTCTTTCCGATTTACTACACCATTTAGTACACCATTTTCATATCAAACTACACCATTTTATGATACAATACACCACTTTACCGTTTTTTTTAATCTTGCAGAACACCAGTAAATACAAGGGTTTAAGAAGTTACATCAATTTATGGAAAAGCATTGTCAGAAAATCGATAAATTCTTTCTTGTATGCTTCCATCGTTCCTGTCCTCCTATTTTACAATTCCAACCATATCTCTTACAGTCTCAAAGCCATTCTTTTTCATATATGCCTCGATTCCGTCGATCACCTTCAAAGTCACTGCCGGATCATGGAAGTTTGCCGTTCCGACCGACACCGCACTTGCTCCTGCAAGCAGAAATTCTATCGCATCCTCCGCACAGGAAATGCCACCCATTCCGATGATCGGAATATTGACCGCCTGTGCCACCTGATAAACCATACGGACTGCGATCGGCTTTACGATCGGACCTGAAACTCCCCCGGTTTTATTTGCTACGGCAAATGTCTTCCGGTTGATATCGATCTTCATACCGGTCAGTGTATTGATCAGGGAAACTGCATCCGCTCCTCCTGCCTCTGCAGCCTTTGCGATCTCAGTAATATCCGTTACATTCGGCGTCAGCTTCATGATGATCGGCTGCTTCGCAATCTTTTTGATCTGTCCGGTCAGTTCTTCTACATGCTTTGCATCCTGTCCAAAAGCGAGAAAACCTGCATTCACATTTGGGCAGGAAATGTTGATCTCCATCATATCGATCGGCTCATCCGCCAGTCGTTCTACCACTTCCAGGTACTCTTCCGGTGCATGACCACAGACATTCACAATGATCTTTGTATCAAACTTCTTCAGATACGGGATATCCCTTTTGCAGAACAGATCAATCCCCGGATTCTGCAATCCGATGGCATTCATCATTCCACCGTAAACTTCTGCCACACGCGGTGTCGGATTTCCCGGCCATGGCACATTTGCCACACCTTTGGTCGTTACAGCTCCCAGGCGGTTCAGATCAACAAATTCAGAAAACTCTTCTCCTGAGCCAAATGTTCCTGATGCAACTGTCACCGGATTCTTCCACTCTACTCCGGCTATCTTTACACTCATATCCATCAGATCTCCACCTCCGTTGCCAGGAATACCGGACCGTCTTTACAGATCCGCTTATTATTCACATTACTGTGGGCATCCTTTTCTTTTGACCTGCATACGCACGCAAGACAGGCACCGATTCCACACGCCATTCTTTCTTCCAGGGAAATGTAACATTCGATTCCCTGCTCTTCTGCGTACTGCTTAATGGCACGCAGCATCGGCGTTGGTCCGCACGCATAAATCATGTCTGCTTTCAGTCCATTCTCGCGGATCGCATCCATAACATTTCCCTTTGTTCCGACACTTCCGTCTTCCGTGGAAATATACAGTTCTCCGTTTGCCTCAAACTCCTCTTTCAAAAAGGTCTGTGCATCCCGGTATCCTGCAAGGATCTGCTTCTTTTCACACTTCATCTGCTTCGCCAGCTCCAGAATCGGTGGTACACCGATTCCTCCTCCCATCAGGAAGACTTTCTTTCCTTCTGCTTTTTCGTACGGGAATCCATTCCCAAGCGGTCCGATCACCGGGATCGTATCCCCTGATTTCAGCTTTGAAAACTGCTCCGTTCCTGTATTTTCTCCTGTCACACGATAAACCACCCGAAGCATTCCCCGCGTACGGTCGATCTCACAAATGCTGATCGGGCGTGGCAGTAACTTGCTTCCATCTGTCGTATACATGGAAATGAACTGCCCCGGCTTTGCCGTGTCTGCTGCCTGCGTCTGAATCCACATGCTGTAGATTCCGTCTGCCAGCTGCTCCTGAGATGCTACCACCGCATTCTCTTTCTGCTTTGCCATACTGTACTCCTTTTACCTGAACTTCACTTATTTTGCTGCAAGTGCCCCGCTGATATCTGCAATCATCGCTTCTACTGCTGCTCTGGATGCATCGCCAAAATTCTCTGCTCCGAATTTTGCATAAGCTTCCTGCTTATAAGCTGCGATAATTCCACGGGAAGAATTTACGATCGCACCCAGTCCGTCTTCATTAAAGAAATGAACCAGGTCTTTTCCTTTTCCGCCCTGTGCTCCATATCCCGGTACTAAAATATAAGACTTCGGCATGATCTTTCTGAGTACTTTTCCCATCTCAGGATAGGTTGCTCCTACAACAGCTCCGATATAGCTGTACTCATCACCCATACACTCAGCTCCCCACTCGGCAACTTTCTCTCCAACCAGCTCATATAGCGGTCTTCCGTCGATCAGTCTGTCCTGAAATTCTCCGCTGGACGGATTGGAAGTTTTAACAAGAATGAAAAGTCCTTTCTTTTCTTCCTTACATACATCAATAAACGGATTCACACCATCGGACCCCAGATATGGATTGACTGTTGCGAAATCTTCTCCAAACGGAACATACTCTTTACTTCCTACTTTTATCTTTCCAAGATGTCCGGTCGCATATGCTGCGGAAGTTGACCCGATATCTCCTCTTTTTACATCTCCGATAATAACCAGATCTTTTGACTTGCAGTAATCCACTGTCTTCTTAAATGCCTCCAGTCCTGGAATACCCAACTGCTCATACATCGCGATCTGAGGTTTGACAGCAGGAATCAGATCATAAGTCTTGTCTACAATTTCCTTATTAAACTGCCAGACAGCTTCAGCCGCCCCTTCCAGAGTCTCTCCGTATTCTGCATATGCCTTATCTAAAATATGCTGTGGAATATAACTCAGCATCGGGTCAAGTCCGACTACGATCGGTGCTCCGGTTTTCTTGATCTTTTCTACCAGTTTGTTAATCATTGTTCATTCCTCCATCTTTCTTTCAGCCAGACGATCCGCCTTTTGAGTATCGTCATTTACATTCAACCTATATAATACCATACTCCCCTGCATTTTCACAACCGACATCTTAGGATTTCTTTTTCAGATCACAGGATTTCTTTGCTGAATTTTCTTAAAGCTTTTTTAAGGGCAAAAAAAGTACTCCGAATTGCTTCAAAGTACTTTTTATCTTTCTCATTCAATTTTACATAAGAACTTCTGCCAGTCCTCCCGGCACTAACAGCCTGAACGGATAAAATGGAAGATTCCTGATCACTCCGAAAATCAGAAGAAAAACTAAAATCCCTATAAGTATTTTAGGATTGATCTTTTTATCCACATGATTCTTTCCTGTCAATGCCCAGTCTGCTGCAACCGTCACAAAATAAATTCCGAGAAACGGCAGCAGAAAAACCATGACCGGATTGTAGCAGAAAGCAGTCAGGAAATTTCCATGCAGGATATTGTAGCTCGCTCTCCCTGCTCCACATCCCGGACAGTACAATCCCGTGATCACGTGAAAAAGGCATGGCAGCGGATATTTTAACGGATTGTGGAAATACAGATAGCCTGCTCCAATCCCTGCCATACACCCGATCACTGCCAGAAATAAAATCCGGTTTTTCCGGCTTTGTGCAAACCAGTTTCTTAATTTTATCACCCTTTGCATTTCGACCTCTTAATAATAATTATCAATTCCTACTATTATTCCAAACATAAAGTATAAAATTCCTACAACCAGTCCGACTACAAAAGATACAATCGTCCATATTTTTGCCATCTTTGCATTCTGAGCTGCTTCTTCATAATTACCGGCATTCAATGCACTGTTGATCTTCACTGAAAATACAATACCTACGATACCGAACGGAAGACAGCAGCATACTGTGGAAATAATGGAAAGTACCAGATATGGTACATAATTAATTTCCGGTTTCTGCCCGTTATTCTGATAACCGGTCACGTTCTGATAACCACTGTTGTTCTGATAACCTGCTGCATCCTGATAGCCGCTATTATTCTGATAACCTACTGCATCCTGATAGCCGCCGTTGTTCTGATAACCTGATACATCCTGATAACCGCTGTTGTTCTGATAACCTGCTGCATCCTGATAGCCGCTGTTGTTCTGATAACCTGCTGCATCCTGGTAACCCGTTGCATTTTCAGTTGTCTTTGCTGCCCCCGTTGCCTGTACCGGATCATTCTTCACTGCATTTTCCTGTTCTGCATTGGGCTGTACTTCATTCTGCTTCGCACCGCAATGTGGACAGAACTTACTTCCATCAGGAATTTCCTGATAACAATTCTTACAATTCATATTTGCACCTCTCTCATTTTTCTTTTATCATATCACTAAATCGACAAAATATATAGTTTTTTCTATTATTTTTTCATCTGTCCATATCATTGCGTACAGTGAACCTTTTCTCCCCGTCTGAAAGAACAACAGCTGCCAGCCAGTATCCCAAGCATACCAAGACTGATTCCTGCCAGCCATCCTGCCGGATATTGAAATCTGAAATATACAGCCTGCTTTTCCATATAAAGTCTGACAAGCCACAGGATGCCTGTTCCGACAGTCAGTACAAGCACTTCCATCAAGAGAAAATACCAGTTTCCTTCCCAGAAAAACATCTTCCTTTTTTGCTTTTTTGTCATTCCGATACTCTCCATCACAGCCAGTTCCTGCTTTCTTGAATATCTTCCCATAATCATTACATTGAAATAATTGGTCAGTCCTGCAAATAGCAGCATCATTCCGATACTCCCGAGGATCATCTGATTTCCATGAATCCGGTCGGACATTCTTTTCAGCAGATCCGATCTGCAAAGAAGCAGAATCCCATTTTCTCCCTGATCCGTCCTTCTTTGATTTTCTTCTGTGAGAATGGCTCTGATCGCTGATTTTACTTTCTGCTCCTGCCCCACCTTCACATTCACTTCCATATAAATGATCTCTTTTTCTATTCCCAGTCGTTCAAATCCTTTTTCACTTACAAGAAAGAACAACATATTTTCTCCATGCCACCCCAGCTTCAGTTCTGGAAAATCTTTTGCTCTCCCGTCTAAATACCCATTTAAAGTAAAAATTTCCGCGGACTCTTTTTCATACTCCGAACCGGAACTGCAAAAGCTCACCGGTTCTCCTTTTACTTCTTCTGTCATTTTTTTCTGCTCCGGTGTGAAGCCATATTCCTGATAGATCAACACTCCACTCCCATCTTCTACTGAAGCCATATCCACTGACAGATTTTTTTCTTCTGCATACTCTTTCAGACTGTCCATCTCTTTTTCACTCAAAATATGCACTGTCTCCGGGAAACCGGAACGTTCCATTTCTGTATCTGATCTCTCTGCATCGGTCTTCGTTTCTCCTTCATTTGAGCTTTCTGCACTGACCCGGAAATATTCATCAGAAAAAGGACTCCACCCTTTTTCCGAAATCGCTGCATTCATATAAGCTCCCTCTGCACACTCTGTTCTGTCCTGATCCACACCTTTCAGAGCCAGGATCTTTTTTCTCACTGATTCAGAAATAGGAGCAAAATCAGGAGCAAAGTCATCCGTTTTATTATTCCACAGCAAATCTGCTGTATTTGCATCCGTCACCAGTGGGTCCAGTGCCTCTTCATCCGGTTCACTTATGATCCCTTCTTTTGCCTCCTCGCAAAAATCCCCCGCAAGGATAAAATCCGGTTTCTGCATATAGATATTCGTTGCATCACTTCCACCCGTAACCACAACTGTACAAAGCAGTGTTTCCACTCCTAAAAACAATGACAGCACCGTCAGCACAAATCCTGCCCTTTGTCTTGTCACATTTCTCCATGCCAGCAATGGAAGTTCTGCTGATATCTTTCGTCTGTTCCTTTCGTTTTGCCTTTGTGTACTTCGTCTTTTTCGACTGCGGTTCTGCTTTCCTGTATAATGCATGCTTTCTATACAGGAAAGTCGGATCATCCGATTCATATTTTTTTGAATGGCAGCTTCAATGATCAGCAGGGTAAACCCAACTGCTGCAATCAGGATTTCAGGTCGAAATACGGAAAATTCTTTTGTGCCGCCATATTCCCGCAGATATTCCTGCCCCAGCAGACCGGGAATACCAAAGAATAAAAGAAGCACTGAAAACACCACTCCGAGTCCACTTCCCACAAGCATACAGCCTGCCATCTGCCTGTGGCAGATTTTCCGCAACTGCTTTTTCGTTGTTCCGATCGTATAAAGCAATCCAAACTGACGGATATCCCCGATCATGGAAATCTCGAGAATATTATGGATAAGAAACCAGACTCCGCCCAGGATCAAAATCACTCCGAGAACTGCCATTTCATAACTTCCGGTCAGTTGATCTACCGCTGTCAGAAATGCAGGATCTGTCACGGTAATTCTTTGTCCTGTATCCGTCCGTTTTACATCTTTATATAATTGTTCTTCTGCCTCTTCACGGCTCATCCGGTCTGATGGACAGATCAGTATCTCCGAATTTTTCTCCGATATGATTCCCCACTCTGCCGCCTTTTTTTCAGAAATATATCCCTGCTGAGCTTTAGAACCCGAATCTGTATATGAGGTATACCACCCGCTCAGGTAAAATAGTTCTTCTTTTTTCTCCTGCCATCCGGTCACTACCGTCAGTTGGATTTTCATTCCTGCCGTCGGCTCAGTGATTCCCAGATCCTCCAGCATTTTTACAGAGACCATGATCTCCTGCTTTTCTTTTGGGTAATGCCCCTGAAGATCTGTATAAGCAGGACGGATGATTTTTTCCCATGCAGATTGATCTAACAGACTGATCTCACCGAGCTTCTTTTCCCCGCTCTCTGCTCTTCCGGCTCTCACTCTTTTCCCTGCATTCTTTATATAACTCAGGGAGCAGATCTGCCGGTACTGGTCTTCTGTCGCATTTTCCAGTACTGCTGATGCTGTTGAACCTGCCCGGCGTACCGCTTTCGTATACTCTGCCTGGATCTTTCCGGCAGAAGTTCCGAAAATCAGTGTCAGTGTAACAATTCCGACCGCCACCGCACAGAGCAATACCATATTACGCCCACGGTTCTTTTTCCTTAATTTCTCTGCCAGCATGGACAGAACCTCCTGATTATTGTTCGGAATCATTCTGCGATCCTCCCGTCCTCGATCCTTATGATCCGGTCCGCCATCTGTGCAACTTCTTCCTGATGTGTCACAAGGATCACAGTCTGATGATATTTCTTTGCACAATTTTTCAAAAGTCCCACAACTTCCATACTGGTCACAGAATCCAGATTGCCCGTCGGTTCATCTCCGAGGACAATCGCCGGCTTTGTCATTAAGGCTCTTGCTATCGCTGCTCTCTGCTGCTGACCGCCTGACAGCGTTTCCGGCAGTTGCCCGAGTTTTTCCTTCAGTCCCAGTGTTCCCGTCAGTTCTTCAAAAAACTCCTGATCGATCTCTGCACCGTCAAGGCGGAGGGGCAGCACGATATTTTCATAGACGCTGATCATCGGGATCAGATTATATTGTTGAAAAATAAACCCGATATTCCTTCGTCTGAAAATGGTCCGTTCCTCGCTTTCCATATCTTTCAGACTGCTTCCTCTGATCCATACTCCGCCCTCGTCCGGCACATCCAGGCCTCCCAGAAGATTAAGAAGTGAAGTTTTTCCACTCCCTGATGTTCCGACAACAGCCACAAATTCTCCTTCTTCTATCTCCAGTGTGACACCGTCCACTGCATGTACTTCGTAATTCTCTGTAACAAAATATTTTTTCAGATTCACCGCTTTTACGATTTTCATTGTCCTTCCTCTCCTCTGATCTGTTCTTTTTCTCCTGCCATTATTTTAAAGAACAAATCTAACAAATTTCTAACAATGCAAAATCTTTTATTGCCGTGGCAAAGACAGTTTCATTTCTACTCCCGGTTCACACCGCTTTACCGTTAAAAGTCCTTCATGTAAAAATAGGATTTCTCTTGCAAGATACAGACCTATTCCAAAGCCTTCCTCATCCGTCACCCGCTTTCCGCGGTAAAATCTCTGAAAGATCAGATTCTTTTCCTCCGGTTCGATTCCGATTCCGTAATCTCTGATACTGAAAGTTGTGAACATTTCATTTTCCTGCAGGCTAATCTTTATTTTTCCGTTTTGCGGACTGTATTTCACCGCATTATCCAACAGATTAAAAAGTGCTTCTCCCAGCCAGTTTGCATCATGCATCACATGCATTTTCTCAGGAAGTTCAAACTCGAACCGGATCTCTTTTTTCTCTGCCTGATCCAAAATCTGACCAAGTGCATTCCGCAGAGTCTTAAGAAGATCCCGCTCTTCTTTTCTGATCTGAATCAGACCATGCTCTAATCTTGAAATACGGATAAAATGCTCTGTCAGAAAATAAATTTTTTCTTCACTGCTCTGAATGGCTTTCAGATAAGACAGTTCCGGTTCTGTCCCTTTCTTTTCGATTTCTTCTGATAAAAAGTCAAGATAATTTTTCAGATTTGTCAATGGTGTCCGCATCTGATGTGCGATTTCCGAAATCAGTTCCTGGAGTTCTTTCCGTTCTTTCTGTGCATCTTGTTTCTGACTGACTAAAATTTCCTGCAGCCGCAGCAGTTGATGCCGGATTTTGGAATCCATTGTCTCTTCGCAGTCAGAAAAATCGGGGAGTTCTTTTCCGCTGGTCATTCGCTGCACAGTATCTGATATCTTCTTTAATTCCCGGCTTCGTTCTTTTCTCTGACCCCGGTACATTCCGGCCGCCCCGGCAAGAATCCCCAAAAGAAACATCCCAGCACTCCACCACAAAATTTCTGTCAGATCCATTACTCTTCCTCCATCCGGTATCCCAGTCCAAATACGTTCTGAATATACGGCTGTTCTCCCACAGCTTCAATCTTTTTCCGCAGACGGCCGACCAGCACGCTGACACTGTTATCAACTACATATTGACCATCAATTCCCCATACATGCTCCAAAATATTTTCTTTGGTCAGAACCTGCCCCTGATTTTTCATCAGATATTCCAGGAGCTGATACTCTTTTGCCGTAAGAGAGATCTCATTCTCCCCTGACACTGCCTTTTTTCGCTGTGGATACAGAGTGAGATTTCTGCATTTCAGAATCTGTTCACCGGCATCTTCTCCCCGGTTTCGTCTGAAAGCTACTTCAATCCTTTTTAATAACACTTTCATGGAAAATGGTTTCACAACATAATCTTCTGCTCCCAGGTCAAATGCTTTCAGCATTTCCTGCTCTTCATCCCTTGCCGTCAGAAAAATTGCGGGGATCTTTCTGTTCCATTTTTTCATCAGGGTGTGATACAGTTCCATACCATTTCCGTCCGGGAGACCGATATCAACCAGTAAAAGCTCCTCTGTTCCCTGCAGAATCTGCCCTGCATCTTTCTTTGTATAAACCTGCAAAGTCCGATAACCTTCCTTCTCAAGCACGACTTTCAAAGACCTGCTTAACAGGCGGTCATCTTCAATAATCCCGATTGTCATTTTTTATCCCGTCCATTCTTTCCTGCTTTCCCCAGTCGGACTTTTTCCATCTCCTCTGCAGTCTCTTCATCCAGATAATCAAAAAGATAATTTCCGACACTGCCTTTCTTTCCAAGATGCTCACCTCTGACTTCTGCCAGCGTCCTCTCAATTTCCTCTTTCAGTCCCGGAGCAGACATCCGGTTCGCACCCTGTCCTAAGATGATCACCTGCTCCAGTCCGTCTGAAGTTGCCACAGTTACAGCAGCATCCTTTGCGATCCGTCTTACAGTCTTTTCGATATACTGGTCTGCCGTTTCCGCCTCTTTGGTATAGACAATATAAATATTATGATATTTCATCACTTCACCCGGATTGCCTTCAACTTTATATGCATCATACACAAGGATCAGCGTACATTTTCTGTATCCCTGATAGTTGCTTAAGATATCCGCAAGTTTCCCGCGTGCCGCACCAATATCCTTTTCGGACAGCTCTCTTAGTTCCTCCCATGAGAAAATGATATTGTATCCATCCACCAGAAGATATTCCTGTCGGCCTTCCTTTTCCCGTCTGCGTCTTTCCCATTTCGGATCTGTATAGGCACTGCCCGGTTCTCTGTCCTTTTCCTTTGCACAGACTGTCACCTGACCATGATTCTGCTTCACCGGATCAGGAGTTCTTACATAAATTGCATCCAGTTCCTCCTGTGTCAGTTCAATACTGGAATGCCGCCGCTTCGGAAGTGTGACTTCCGCAAGTCCTTCTTCTCCCGTCTGATCCAGTGTGCGTTCCATGTGCATATATTCTTCGACTTCATCCCAGTCCACGACAAATCCTGCACCATGGGCACAAAAGACCGAACCGGTAGGATTCGCAAGATCCAGCTCTGAATCATACCCTCTCGCCGCTACAACTTCTTCCTGATTATGGCAGAGATCATACCCCTTCAGGGTCAGAGAAATTCTTCCTCTTCCACCTGTATATGCAATGACATCTTTCTGATAACCGCTTAAAGTCGATACCGGTGCAATTCCCGTCAGCACAGTCATTTCTCCCAACGTTTCCGGTGCCTCAAATTTTCCGAAACGGTTCTGTATATCCGTCATGGCACGTCCCACATTTTCAGAAGGTAATTCGATCCTGAACTCATAATACGGTTCAAGCAGTACGCTTTCTGCTTTTTTCAGTCCCTGCCGCACAGCCCGGTAAGTTGCCTGTCGGAAATCCCCGCCCTCCGTATGCTTCAGATGGGCTTTTCCTGAAGTCAGTGTGATCTTCATATCTGTAATAACCGATCCCGTCAGAACTCCTTTATGTTCCTTTTCCTCCAGATGGGTCAGCACCAGCCGCTGCCAGTTCCGATCCAACACATCCTCACTGCATTCTGAATCAAACTGTATTCCTGATCCGCGTTCTCCCGGTTCTAACCGCAGATGTACCTCTGCATAATGGCGTAACGGTTCAAAATGCCCGACACCTTCCACCGGTGCTGCGATCGTCTCTTTATAGACAATGCTGCCTTCCCCGAACTCAACCAGTACTCCAAAGCGTTCTTTTATGATTCTCTGAAGGATTTCAATCTGCACATCGCCCATCAGTTGCACATGGATCTCCTGACTCTTTTCGATCCATACGACATGCAGTTCCGGCTCTTCTTCCTCCAAAAGCTTCAAATCTCTTAACATCGTATGAACATTACAGTCATCCGGCAAAATGATCCTGTACGTCAGCACTGGCTCAAGGATCGGCAGCTCAGAATCTTTTTCTGCTCCAAGTCCCTGCCCCGGATATGTTTCCGCCAAACCGGTCACTGCACAGACTTTTCCCGCATCTGCCTCCGAAAGAAGCTCATACTTTTCACCGGAATATACACGGATCTGATTTACCTTATCACCATTTTCACCGATCACATCCTTCACCTTCAGCGTGCCACCGGTCACTTTCAGGTAAGTCAGCCTGTTTCCCTGACCGTCTCTCGCAATCTTATAAACCTTCGCTCCGAATACTGCCGGATATTCTTTCTGCATCTGATATGTGCAGATCCCGTTCATCAGTTCTTCCACACCCTGCAAATGTAACGCCGAACCAAAATAGCATGGAAAAATCTTTCTTTCTGCGACCAGCCGGCGGATCGAGGCAGCGGCGACACTGCCTTTCTCAAGATATTCTTCCATCGTCTGTTCATCACACACTGCAATCTCTTCGATCACTTCTTCTGCTCCGGTTTCCACTCTGCCGAAATCAATACATCCTTCTGAAAACCGGGATTTCAGTTCTGCAAGAAGTTTTCCACAGTCCGTCCCTTCCTGATCCATTTTATTCACAAAAAGGAACACCGGTATTCCGTATCTTGTTAAAAGTTTCCACAAAGTCTCCGTATGTCCCTGCACACCGTCTGCCCCGCTGATCACCAGCACCGCACAGTCCAGCACCTGCAGTACCCGCTCCATCTCCGCTGAAAAATCAACGTGTCCCGGTGTATCCAGCAATGTGATCTCCGTATCTTTCCAGGTAAGCACCGCCTGCTTGGAAAAGATCGTAATTCCACGTTCCCGTTCCATTTCATCTGTATCCAGAAAAGCATCCTGATGATCGACCCTGCCTAAATTTCGTATTGCACCACTTTGATAAAGAATACTTTCCGAAAGGGTCGTCTTTCCTGCATCTACATGAGCCAGCAGGCCAACATTGAGTACTCTTTTTCCTGTTTTTCTTTCCTGTCCGCTCATAAATCTTCTCTTTCTCCTTCTCCTTAATTATTCACCTGATGATGCACAACCAGGCTTTCTCTGTCGATTGCTTTAAAAGAATAGCCAAGATTTTTATAATACTCCAGAACGGTCGGCAATGCCTCGATCGTTGTCTCTTTTGTTGCTGCATCATGAAACAGCAGCATTACCTGATGATACTTGTCTGTCTCCGACTGTGCAATGATTTCCTCTGTCGTAGCTGTTCCTCCATCCCCGCTGCTGACATTCCAGTCATAATACTGATATCCCAGCTCAAGTACTTTCGGCACAAGTACACTCATGATTCCCTCCATATAATTCCTTGAAACCGTATTGGACGAGCCACCCGGAAAACGGATAAAACACGGGACGAATCCGATCTGCTCCTTTGCGATCTCTCCCACTTCTTCCAGATCTTTCAGGTACGCTTCTTCTGAAGAATATACGGTCTCATAATCATGACAGAAACTGTGCAGACCGATCGTATGCCCTGCATCATATGCTTTTTTTATCATCGGACGGTACTCCGGTTTCTGCCCCGTAATAAAAAAAGTTGCTTTGGCATCATACTGATCCAGTATATCCAGCACTTTCTGCGTATTCTCCGAAGGGCCGTCATCAAATGTCAGATATACAATCTTTTCATCACTCGCTTCCGTTGTCCCCACTGCAACACCCGGCTGCACCGAAAGCTCTTTCTTCCGCTGCTCCTCTGCTTCTTTTTCTTTCTTCTTTTCTTCTTTTTCTGCCTTTTTCTTTTCTGCCTCTGCCTCTTTTACAGCCTCAGCTTTTCTGGCCTCCTGTCTTGCTTCTTTCGCATTCAATCCCATGCAGAAAATTGTACCGCAAAGTGCAAAAAACACAAGTCCACATAAAATCCTTCCATACCGGTTCTGACGACTTCTTTTGTGTTCTTCCATCTATTATCTGCTCCTCATTCGTAATAGGGTTTTCCCGGATCATGAATCAATCCATATAGAAAAAACATCAGCCGGGGAAAACTCCTGACTGATGCTTCTTACCCGACTGATGCCTATTATAAGATACAAATTTTAAAAAAGATGAACGCTTTCATTAAGAATTGTTACATTTCTTTCCTGCACTTTACAGAAATGTTCCGGTGCCTCCGCCATAATTACCTCCGCCGCAGCAGAGGCCGCTTCCGCCACAGCAAAGATTGCACATCAGATTTGCCACGCATAACTTCACGCAATAGCTGTTATCAAATGTACCCGGAAATCCATACATCGTCTGTCGTGTCTGATACCAGCTTCCACCGCCTTCCAGCCGCTGCAGCAGCATCTGATACTGCATATTCTGAGGATCAAGCCGGACAGCCTCCCTGGCATGCTCCAGTGCCGTCACGTTATTGCCCAGTCCCGAATTTGCAGAAGCACTCAGAAAATACCATAAGGCACTGTGGTTTGCAATTCCGTCAAGGACATTCAGTGCTTCCCTGAAATGTCCGCTTCTGATATAATTGGCTGCCGCCTGCAGATGTGCATCTTCCTCGCTCATACCTGCTGTTCTTCCGGAAGTCCCGTTCCCGTAGCCACCGAAATTCCCGTAACCTCCAAAACCGCCAAAGCCGCCAAACGGACCATAATCACCGTATCCGCTGCCCTGTGAACCGCCTCCTGCTCCTGACGAAGAGTAGCCTTTTTCCCGCTCATCCATGATCTGCTGATATGCCTGCTGGACTTCCTTGAACTTAGCCTCTGCCTCATCTTTATGAGGATTGTTGATATTCGCATCCGGATGATACTGACGGCTCAGTTTTCTGTATGCCTTCTTAATCTCCTCATCCGATGCACTCTGGTCTACTCCTAAAATCTGATATGGATCTGACATCTTTTTCTTAATTTCCTCTCATTCTCTTTTTCCACTGTCCGCTTTCCCACATTCTGCCTGCACTTTCTCTGCTCTTTTAATGAATTTTGTGCCACATAACAGCAGAAGGTAGTGACAAGTAATAACAAATACTTACTCAGCTCTTTTTCATGAACTTTGTGCCACACTTCGGACAACGGATCTCGATCTTTCCTTTGCCTCTTGGAATCCTGATCTTCTGACTGCATCCCGGACATTTATAAATATGATACTGCTTTCTCTGCCGGAACAGATCTTTCTGCTTTGCAAAAAAGCAACGGATCTTGTACGACTTTGCAAGATATGCCTGATTCTCCGCATAACGCTTTGATACATTCTTTGAGAACATCCTGAAATAACAGTAAATGATCAGAAACCATCCGACATAGTAAAAAAATGTCCCTATAAGACTTCCCCTGAAAAACGAAGCCAGCAATACACTGATCAGACCGATCACCAGCAATGCTTTCGATAACTGATCCACACCGTATCTTCCCTGCATAAACCTCATAAACTTTTCTTTCATGATCTGCACTTCCTGTCTTAAATTGATATGGACTCTATTCTGCTCCGTTTTTCAATCAAAGTCAATTAAATAAATCTAAAATTATTCCTGATTCAGAATATTTTTGCATACTTCGTCTGAAATCTGATAGACGATCTTCGATCCATCCAACATCACATAACGGTTTCCGTTTCCATCTTCACTGCCGATATACATTTTCATCGTCTTTTCATCCTCATTCTTTGTATAAGTAGCCTCAACCGTGATCCGACTGGCTTCATCCAGTCCATAGCCTGCCAGGTCTGCATCTTCCACAGAATAATCAGCAACCTTTGTCAGTGACACCGCACCCAGTCCGCCTGCAACCGCAGCGATTTCTTCTTCCTGATCTTCATTTTCTGAATCATAGGTCGTCGTTCCATTTTCCGTGATTACTTCTTTTTTCAGATTGCCGCTTCCGATACTCGGATATTCATCCAGTTGTGCAAAATCAGACAACTCCGTCTTGAAATCATCCAGCACGCTGGATGCGACCGTATAGACTGTACCAGTATCGCCCACCGTTACATAATAATCTGTTCCGGTAGAATCTCCAAAGCTGACCGTTGTTACTGTTCCGTCTTCTTCCGTGATCTCAATGGAATAATTCGGGTCATCCAGTCCATATGCGTCCAGGCTGTCTCCGTCTTCCAGTTTCCGGTCCGCGGTGATCTGGGCAGCCGCCTTTACGATCGCCTCCGGCTCACTCTGCTTCAACGGGAAATCCTTATCTTCTGAATAATACCAGGTATCTCCTTCTTTTTCAAAAGACATTTCACCTGCTGCCACCTGATACTTGATCGCAGTGATCGTTGACTCATCCAGATCCGTCACTTTGACCGTTTCTTTTTCCTCTTTTTTATCCTGCTTTTTATTCCAGGAGCTTAGTCCAAAATAAACAATCAGAAGGATGACCAGCACTCCTGTTAAAATCAATGGTCCTTTTTTCTTTTTCATACTGACACCTCAGGCCTTTCTTCTTCTGAACCATACGACAAAACCACCGATCAGAACCACTGCCGGAATACCAAATACAACGAGAATGCTGAATCCACCTGCATGCTGAACAGTATTGTACTCTGTTGTAAGGCTCTTTGCCTCAATAGAAAGATTGGTCACACCGTCAAAGTTTGCTGTCACTGCATTCATAAATACCTGCGTATTTTCAAGCTGTGAAAATGCATCCGTGATCTGCTGATCGATCAGGCTGCCTGCAGAGATAACCGTCAGTCTGCTCTCTTTGCTGTCGGAACTGATCGTTTCAGTTGCAACCACTCCCAGGTCATACGTTCCCTGCTTCTGATCTTCTTCTGTCACTGCATATGCCTGCTCAGAAGTTGTCATAAAGGCACTCGTTGTGATCGTATCTCTTGCCGGATCCGTTGTCGTCAGTCCGCGGGAATTCATCAGAAGTACCATCTGAGAACTGATTCCGTCTGCCATATCACCGGATAAATTCAGTACCGGGAAAATATAATACGGCTGATTCTGATAACATCTCTGTGGATCTGCGATATAACCATCTGCCCCCTCAATTCCATAATCTTTCAAAAGTCCTGCAAGTTTCGGTAAAGAATCAAGTCCTGTATCTCCCAACAGACACATCACCTTGCCGCCTTCTCCAAGATATCCGCTCAGAAGGCTGACCTCATCATCAGAAAGATCATTCGTCGGGCCATCCAACAACAGAAGATCACAGTCATCCGGTATAGAATCTTTCATCAGAAGATTCAGTTCCTCGGTTGTATAATTATTCTTTGTCATCAGATCCGTGATCGTTGTAGAAAGAGATCCCTCTCCATGTCCTGTTACAGTATAAATCTTTTTCTGAACATCGCTGGTCACATAATTTACTGCACTGCTGAGCTGTCCCTCACCGTCAAAGGAGGTATAACTCGATGAACCTGAGTAATAAGAAGAATAATCTGATACCAGGATCTTGTCAAAGGAAACGGTCGTTGATTTTCCTGTTGCCTCGCAGGATACATAGATCGTATTCTGTGAAGTATTATATTCTGTCAGTGCTGACGGATGCAGAACCGGGTCGATCCATTCCACCTTGATCTTATCTGACAGTGCCGCATATTTGCTGATAAATGTCGTGATCCTGTCATCTGTCTCATCTTTGACTGCCAGTACTTTCATATCAATCTTATCATCCAGACCTTTCAGCAGATCTTTCGATGTATCGGAAATGTCATAAATCTTTGTACTGCTGACATCAATATTTCTGTATGCTTCCGGAATCTGACCGACAACCAGATTAAATACAATCATGACTGCTACGACCAGCACCGTCATTCCTACACTGTAGGAACCATGCTTTGTTCCGGAAGTATGGAACATTCTTTTTAAATTTCCTTTTTTACTTTTTAATTTTTCCACGATCCAAACCTCCTAACTCCAACGTCTTTTCTGAATCGACTGTACTGTAAGAAATACAAAGACTGCGATCAGTGACAGATACAGTGCAATTCCCGTCACATCTACAATACTGTTGGATGTGATATCTGTAAATACATCCGACAGTGCCAGTCTCCCAAACATTTTGGAGAGAAGATTCTCAAATAAAGAAGATTTTACAAAATAAGTAATAACTGCCGCAGCAGCTCCGATCACTTCCAGTCCTCCTGCAAGCATCAGGTTCGATGTCATATGGAAAATATAGAAAGCAACGATCGTAAGAATGACCAGGACTCCCACCAGTCCACTGACAGCCGAACTCGGAAGCAGTGTCAGGATTCCGTTCCATAAATACAAGACCAAAAGGATGCCGAATGTACTGATAAATGCAATAATCTGACTTTCTGTCAACGAAGACAGAAACATTCCGATCGCTGCAAATACGCATCCAAGCAGGAAAAATACCAGAATAGAAATATAGTCCACTCCAAGGTATGCTGTTCCCTGAGATTTGATAATCAGCGGATAAATACAGAAGATCACACTCGGGATTCCAATCACTGTGATCATTGCAAGATACTTTCCAAGAACTACCTTCCACAAACTCACCGGTGCGGTCAGCAGAAGCTGATCCGTCTTATTTTTTCGTTCTTCTGAAAAGCTTCGCATCGTGATCAGCGGAATCCCGACAATAAATACGATCAGAGAGCCTACCAGCGAATAGGAAAAATACGGATATCCCGCAGACAGATTATATGCAACAAAATAAATGCCCGTAAATACCAGAAGGAATGCCACAAATACACATCCCACCATAGACTGGAAATAGGACTTCAATTCTCTTTTATAAATCGCCAGCATTGCTTACTTCCTCCTTTTCTGCCTCTTTTGCCTTTCTGGCAAATTCTTCTGCGGCCTTGTCACTCTGGGTCAGCTCCATAAATACATCCTCCAGGCTGACCTGAACCGGATTCAGCTTCAGCAGCGGCATCTTCTTTTCTGCAAATGTCGTAAAGAGTTCTTCCCGGATATCCTGTCCTCTCTTCTCCCGGATCTGTCCGCTTGTTATGCCACTGGCATCTGTCTTCAACGAAACTTTTTCGATTCCAGGTACATTTTTCAGCACTTCTTTTACTTTGGAAGCTTCTGTCCTGGTCTCAATCTCGATCAGCCCGGACTCACCCAGGTAACGTTCCAGGTTCTCCGGTGTATCACTTGCAACCAGCCTGCCGTGAGAAATAATCAGCACGTAATCGCAGACCGCACTTACTTCTGAAAGAATATGCGAACTCAGGATGACTGTATGTTTCTTCTTGAGGCTTTTGATCAGATCACGGATTTCTATGATCTGTTTCGGATCAAGTCCTACTGTCGGTTCATCAAGAATGATGACTTCCGGATATCCAAGGATTGCCTGTGCAAGTCCTACTCTCTGTCTGTAACCTTTGGACAGATTTTTGATCAGACGATTTCTCATATCTGAAATTTTGACCATTTCCATGACTTCTTCAACCATGGATTTCTTTTTGTCTTTTGGAATTTTTTTGAGATCAGCGACGAAATTCATATATTCCAGCACTGTCATATCGAAATAAAGAGGTGGCATTTCCGGCAGATAACCAATACACTTCTTTGCCTGTTCCGGCTCTTCCAGTATATCATGACCATCGATGGTCACTGTTCCTTCCGTAGATGCTATATAACCGGTGATCATATTCATAGTCGTTGATTTACCGGCTCCGTTCGGCCCGAGAAAGCCGTAGATTTTTCCCTTCTCTATCTTAAAAGAAAGGTGGTCGACTGCCGTATGGTCTCCATAGCGTTTGACCAGATTGTTTACTTCAATCACAAAATTCTCCTCCTTTTCATCATAAACAGAAAATGTTTCCGGGTGAAACAGAGATAGGGGGTACCCGGAAACATCTTTTATCTGAGGAACGATTCTTATGTCCGTTCCTTGGAATATTCTATGAGAAAGTTGTGATAAAAATAGGATAAATGTGTGATGATTTTGTGAAAATAGCTGCGATAAATTGCGATAAATTATGACAGGGGTTCTTTCAGCGGAGTCCCTGCTTTGCGCGGATAACGACCTGGTGTTGCTTTGATCTTCTCTATTACCACAAGAGAACGCTGGATTTCTGAATCAGGAAGCTGGAAATACACAACATCCTGAATCTTTCCTCCGAGGATTTTGACTGCTTTCTGTGCCTGTTCTACTTCTTCCTGTACAGTGCCTGATTTATAGGAAATAAAATAACCGCCTGTCTTTACATACGGAAGGCAATATTCTGACAGAGTTGCCAGATTTGAAACCGCACGGGACACACAGAGATCATATGTCTCTCTGTACTGTTTGTTCTTCGCATATTCTTCGGCTCTGCCGTGAATTGCTGTAATATTTTCCAGCTTCAGCATCTGAAAAGTTTCTTCGAGAAAGTTAACTCTTTTTTTGAGAGAATCCAGAAGGCAGGCCTCCAGATGTGGAAATGCGATTTTGAGAGGAACACCAGGGAATCCTGCACCGGTTCCAATATCCATGATTCTTTTTATCCGGCTCATGTCTACAGCCTTCACGCAGGCAAGACTGTCCAGGAAGTGCTTTACCAGCACTTCCTGAAAT
>ENA-OQQW01000694-OQQW01000694.1-human-gut-metagenome-genome-assembly--contig:-NODE-694-length-22137-cov-64.392265_pt1 | contig 22137 bp, 21 predicted proteins | sample MGYA00243234_ERZ505098 | MGnify/ENA primary metagenome ERZ505098 (study PRJEB26097, sample SAMN02712086) | human gut metagenome | biome: Gut microbiome | host: Homo sapiens | place: Denmark... | reverse complement strand
GACATAGAGGAAATAAAGGGGGTGCTTGCGGAGATATGGCGGTTACAAAGATTAAACCTGTTAAAAGCACGTTGAGCAAAGCCCTTGACTATATCCAAAACCCGGACAAGACGGACGGGAAAATGCTGGTGTCCTCTTTTGGCTGCTCCTATGAAACGGCAGACATTGAGTTTGGATTTACCCTGTCGCAGGCTCTGGACAAGGGAAATAACCTCGCCCATCACTTGATACAATCCTTTGAGCCGGGGGAAGTCGATTATGAAAAAGCCCATGAGATCGGGCGGCAGCTTGCCGACGCGGTAACAAAGGGACAGCATGAATACGTTTTGACAACGCACATTGACAAGGGGCATATCCATAACCACATCATTTTTTGCGCGGTCAACTTTGTAGATCACCACAAGTATGTTTCCAACAAGCGCAGTTATTACGGCATACGCAACATCAGTGACAGGCTGTGCCGGGAAAACGGCTTGTCGGTGGTTGTGCCGGAGAAAGGCAGCAGGGGGAAAAATTATGCCGCATACCACAAGGAGAAATCCGCAAAGGCAAAACTAAAGATTGCCGTTGATACCCTTATCCCGCAAGTAAGCAGCTTTGAGGAATTGCTATCCCGCCTGCAAGGGTTGGGCTATGAGATAAAGCGCGGAAAATATATGTCCTGCCTTGTACCAGGGCAGGAACGGTTTACCCGCTTAAAAACCATTGGCGCAGACTACACCGAGGAAGCAATCCGGGAACGGATAGAGGGCAAGCGTACCCATGCGGCAAAAGCCCCGAAAACAGATCGGGGCGTCAGCCTGCTTATTGACATTGAGAATAATATCAAGGCGGCGCAGAGCCGGGGCTATGAGCAATGGGCGAAAATCTACAATCTGAAACAGGCGGCAAAAACGTACAACTTCCTCACGGCGCATGGGATTGAACAGTATGCGGATTTGACCGCCAAAATTGCGGAAGTCCAAGCGGCAAGCGAACAGGCAGCAGCCACACTAAAAGACGTGGAAACAAGGCTTTCCGATATGGCGGTACTTATCAAGAATACTACCACCTATCAAAAGACAAAGCCTGCCTATGACGCATACCGCAAGGCAAAGAATAAGGGCAGCTACCGGGCAGCCCATGAGCGCGAAATTATTTTGCATGAAGCAGCAGCAAAGGCACTAAAGGCGGCGGGCGTTTCCAAACTTCCCGATGTTGCCGCGCTGCAAGCGGAATATGTCAAACTGCAAGAGCAAAAAGAAGCCCTGTACGCCGAGTATGGCAAGCGCAAAAAACAGGTCAGGGAATACGACGTTATCAAGCGGAATGTTGACAGCTACTTGCGTCTGAACCGGGAGCCGGACAAAGAAAAGGAAAAGGACGAACAGCACTTATAGCTCAAATGGGTTAATGCCCGCGTCTACATGGGTTGCTATGTAGGTTATCACTTCTTCGGGGGTTGGGACTTCTCCCTTGCAAGGTATCTTTTTCCAGCGTTCTTGAACTGCGGGGTCTGGATTACACATACCCGCCAACATTGCTATTTTGATATGGTCGCGGATATATTTCACGCTTTTACCCTCCCGCAAAGCAATCATCTGTATTGCCCGTTCTGCGTCAATTTTTTTCTTTTTCATAATACAAAATCGCCTTTCCATATTTTTTAGAACTGACATTTAGTGAATGTCAATGCCAACATAATTTTAGCATATACTTTTTTCTGTGACAATCACTAAATGTCAAACAGGAGAGCCGATATGTATAAGAACAAAGCAAAAGACGGAAAGAACAACATCAGCGGACGAAAGATAAAAGCCTTTCGGGAAGCTATGGCTACCAAGCCATCACAAAAGGAATTGGCTGATCTGCTGCAAATTGCAGGGCTGGACGTTGATAAGAACGCCATACAGCGAATTGAAAGCGGACAGAGGTTTGTGACAGACATTGAATTAAGAGTAATCGCAAAGGTCTTAAATGTCAGTTATGAAGATTTGCTTGACGAATAAGGGCATAAAGACATGGCTTTTTTGCCCCGCTTGTGCTATGCTTATCCTATCTTGAAAAGCAAGGAGTGATAGGGCGTGGCGGGAGAAAAGTTACTTGATCTTGAAACGATAAAAGCCGCTGTTGCCGGTGAGAAGTGGGCGGTACAAAAGGTCATTGAGCATTATTCCGACGAGATAGACCGTGAAAGTACCGTGAACGTCGAGCAGCCGGACGGAAGCATAAAAAAAGAGCTTGACGAGGATTTACGTCAAGCCATTATCTTAAAACTGATAGAAGCAATCCCACAATTCCCGCTTTCCAATGGGCAGTACAAAGAATAGTGCGTAACGGTCAAACAGACCGTCACGCACTATTCTTTTTGTCTTAATTTCGCGTCCTTGCGGATCGCGTCTTTCGCGGCTTTTAACAGGTCAGATAATATGCGTATCTCGTAATCGTCACAATCGGCAACAATCGTCTGTATCTCCTGTGAAAAAATCTCTTTGGAGCGAATGACGTTATCGCAGAGAAATTCATCGACGGAAACAGAAAGGGCATTTGCCAACGCAATAATCATCGGCAAACTAAGTTTTGAGCTGCCGGTTTCAATGTTGCTCATGTGGGTAGTGGAAAGCCCCGCCATTTCCGCTAATGCTTCTTGTGTTAAGTCTGCCTTTATCCGCGCAATTTTTATTCGTTTTCCTATCGCCTTGTAGTCTAATTCCATACGCAAAAGTCCTCACATCATATTCATTCCCTACACCTCCATATTGTAAATTAACCAGCTTCCATATATAATAAACTGTATAAAGGAAACATTTACTTGTTTTATTTTTATAAAACATAATTTTATAACATGGGCTGATTGCTATTTTTTATGAACTGGTGGGAATATTGTGGTAACTTGTACTTTTGCGGGGCATAGAGAAATTTTCGGTATGAGAGATACGGAAATCATCGAGATATTGGAAAAGCTGCTGGAAAACGAAACGGATATGACGTGCTATGTCGGGGCTATGGGAGAATTTGACGCGCTGTGTGCAGGCGCGGTACGTTCTCTAAAGCAGCGGCACAAGGACAAGAACATTGCGCTTGTTATGGTGCTTCCCTATATGCAGCAAAAAATCAACGAATACCGGGAATACTACGAAACTGCCTATGATGAAATACTGATACCCATAGAATTAGCAGAAGTCCACTACAAACAGGCAATTCCCGCCCGTAACAGGTGGCTTGTCGATCACTCGGATTATCTGATTGCCTGTGTTTGGCGGGATTTTGGGGGTGCTTATAATACACTCAAATATGCAAAGAAACAGCACAAAAAAATATTCTTGATAGAACGCAATAAAACCGGGGCGCAGTAGCCAATCAATGACTACCACGCCCCGGCTTTTCTATGGGTGCAGTCTGGAAGTGTTACGCAGTAAAACGCTGTTTTTGGGGGAACAGGTATAAAGTCCTTGCCCTATGGAAAAACGGCTGTCAGAGCCGCGCTATACAAGGGCTTTTGCGCCCCTATCGCGTAACAGGGAACGCATTTTTTTCATACGCTCGGCGGCTTGTCTGCGGGTGATCCGCTTGCGGCACTCCGGGCAGTATTTGACGCTGTTGGAGCTGGACGCAAAGAACGCGCCGCACTCGGTACACCGTTTCTTGTCCTCGGTGTTCATCAGCTCCGCATACAGGAGCTTGTCGGCGGGAAGTACAGCGACGCGAAACCATTTGCAGAGCAGCGAATAAGAAATAAGCTGCGGACAAACACACTCGTCCCCGTCGTCCAGCAACAGGCATTTTCCATTGATACAGTTGCAACACTCCTTTTTTACAAGGGTGTTGACTTTCCGGCTTTGCGGCGGTGTCAGCCGCTTAACCGCGCTCATGCTTCATCAGCGGCATATACGGCAAGCTCGGCGTATTCTTCATCGGTTAAAGCGTCCACTTTGGAAAGGGTGCGCCTTGCAAGCTCCCGCATATCCGCGTCCATATCGGGCAGCGCGGCGGTCATGTTCTCCATAAGCTGTGCCTTGCCGCCCTCGTGGTAAATGCTCAACAGGTTTGTTTCTTCAACGGTAAACTGTACCATACTCATACCTCCAATTCGTGATTTTTCGTTTTCGCGGTCTTTTTCTGTGCCGCCCGTTTCTTTTCTGCCCGAAGCTGCGCCAAGATAGAGGGCTTTTCCTCTTTATCGCTGCCGCGTCCTTTTTCTGCCTTAATTGCGGCGGCGTAATCCACAAGGGAGATCGGCTCGCCTGCCTTTGCCTTTTGCTCCAGCTCTCCAACGGTGGGCGTCTGGGGCGTGTTATTGATAATACCGTCAAAGTTGTTGTCGTTCTGCTCTACGGTATCTTCAATGTGTTTTAAGGGATTGACCTTTTCCGGCTGCTCGGCGGCAATGGCAAACGCCCGCGTACCATTACCCATAATCAGATATTTTCCGTCCTCGGATTGATGATGAAAACCATATCCGGCGGCTTCCATCTGTTCACGGCTCATGTCCGTTACATGGAACGTCCCTCGCGGTGTTCGGATTGTTTCGCCTGTTTCCCGTTCGTCGGGGGTAAGCTGCTGCGCCTGTTCCTTGAAAAACTCCGGTACCTCTTGATAGCCGATACTGTCTACATAGTGGGCGGTGTCCTTGCCGTTTTGATGAAGTACCACAATATCGGAAACGGAAAGACTATGCCCCTTAAAATCGGCGGGGTGGTCGAGATTGAACCGGGTGTAAATATCTTCAAGGGAAGTGTCCGGCGCAAGGGGCGCGGTGTAGATCAGCTCATAATTTGCCCGGTCTACGGCGTGTCCCGTTGCCTGTAAGCGGTCGTAAGGCTCAAAACGCAAGTCCCTTGTTTCGTCCCCGCGCTTTAGCTGATAAATGGAAAAGGTGTCTTTGTCCTGCTCGGCGGTCTGCGCCTGTGCATACAGTTCCTTTACCTCGCCTTGTGTCAGCTCTCCGGCGTTGAGCTGCGCCATCAGTTCGCGGCATTTCTCCGGCGTCCCGATATACAGCACGTCCCCGATTTTTGCCTTTCCGTCCTCCTGCGGGAAATATGCCTGTAAGCAATACAGGTTATCCCGGCTGTCGCTGCCGGGGTTGGCGTGTACCTTGTAGATCGGCTCCGGCGCGGGCTTTTCCTGTGAAGCTGCCTTTTGCCGCTGGATATGCGCCCGCTGCAAGTCGGTGGGCTTTTCCCCGGTAAGGGGCTGTATGGCTTTGATGTAGTTTGCGGAATAGTAGGCGTTGTCGGTAAGCTGACGTTGCCACGCTTCGGCTTTGGGGGACCAGCGAAAACCGTTTGATTTCAATTCTTCCCGTGTCGCTGCGTCCGGTTTTTCGTCAAAGAAAATTTGCAGACGGTTTGCTTCGGTGTTGGCTTCCACCTTGCCGCCCTCAAACTCCCAGCCGACATAGCCGATTTCCTTTTGCAGCGAAAGGGATTTGATACGCTCTTTCACGCGCCGGATTTCCGCGTTGTTGTTGGATAACGCCCATGTGGGGTACGGTTTATCCTCAATATGCCACTGGCTCGACATATCCGCTTTCATTTTCTCGATACTCTCCGGCGACAAATGGGGGCAACCGTCAAGGGTCTTGTGCTTGCGGTAATAGGCATTTACCGCTTTCATGGTTTCCTGCGCTTTCTCCAATCCCGCAAGTTTCTTTTCCAGCTTTTGAACCGCCTGCGGGTCGTCCGCGCTGATACCGCCCATGCCGGTACTGCGGATTTTATCGAGTAAGCCTTGAATGTCCTGCCACTCCCGGTAGTTGGTATCGCGGGCGGCGTTCTGCTTTTCCTTTTTACGGACGGGGAAATTAGAGCCGCCCGCAATCAGAATAGAGGGAATGCGGGCGTCGATCTCAAAGCCCTTGTTCATATTTGCCGCAAGTTTCCGGGCGTAGGTGTCAAGCAGACTGTCGATTTTCTCATGGTACATCGGGTCTACCCGCGCTTTCTGCCGCTCGGCAAGCTGTACGGCTTCCTCTACATAGCTGCGGTATTCTGCCGTTGCGCTACCGGGCTTGTAGTCGAAATAGCTGTTCATTTCCTTTGCGCGACGGGCGGCAGCTTCGTTGATCGGGTAGTAGGTTGCTGTGGTCTGCGTCGCTTCAGGCGGTGTGGCTTCCGGTATTGCCTGTTCCGGCTGTGCTGCCGGTTCCTGCGGCTCCTGTTCGGGCTGCGGCTCTGCCTTTACAAGCTGCCCGTCCACATAGGAATAGCCCTGCGCCGCGATTGCTTCAAGGGTATTGTCTGTGACCTCGCCCCGCGACTTCATATCCATTTCAATCAAGGTTTGCAGGGTATCTTTTACGGTGCTGGAAAGTTCTTGTTTCTGTTCGGGGGACAGCTTATCAAAGACAGGGGTTTCCGGCTCCTGCTGGATAGGCTCTGCTTCCTGTTCCTGTACGGCGGCTTTTTCCTTTTGGATTTCCGCAAAATTCCTGTCTATGGTTTCGATCAGCTTTGTGGCGGTGCTGCGGATTGTTTCAAGAGAGCCTTTCAGCTCCGCAAGCTCTTTTCCGCTGCTCCACCCGGCAACGTAACCAAAAGAATAGTCGGACGTATCAAGCCCGTAATGCTGGCAGACAACATACGCAACGCTTTCCGCTTGTACCTCACGGGTGCGGCGGTCAGGACGTGCCGGGTCGTCCGGGTCAATGTCGTGCATGGTGGCATGGGATATTTCATGGATTGCCGTTTTGATATTCTGCAATTCACTCATACCCTCATGGATTACGATACGGTTTTCTTCATAATAGCAGCGTCCTTTTGCGCCGCCGCTTAATACTTCAAAGCCCATAGCAAAGGGGGAAGTCCGTTCAAGGGCAGCAAAGAAGTCCTGGTACTGTTCCACGTTGCCCACCAGCTCGGAAACAGAAAGGGCGGGCAGCTCTTTCCCCTCAGTCTGGGACACATCAAAGACAGATACCACCTTATAGGCGGGTATGGTAATTTCCTGCGTTTCCATAACCGGCTTCCCGTCCGCGCCAATCATGGGCTTTTGTGTGTCAGGGTCGATTTTCTCCCGTTCTTTTTTGACTTTATACGGGGCGGGAGCAAGGATTTTGATTGCCTTTTCTCCGGGTTTTACATGGCGGTCAAACTCCTTTTCCCATTGACGGTAGCCCTTTACAAGACTGCCGCCCTGCATGGCAATCAAGATTGTGTTGTTCAGGCTGTAATCGTGAAACTTTGACATGGTACGCAAATACTCCGCATACCTTTCACTTTCAAACACGCCCATAATGCCCTGTTCCAGACGGTCGGTAATCTCTTTCATCTTGTCGGCGGGGTTGTCTGCCGAGAGGATTAGCGGAATAACCGGGCGCGGCTCGGTGGCGGGAAGCGTAGTAGCCGCCGCGTCAAAGTCTGTCCGTTCTGCTTCGCTGCGTTCCGGCTGCGGGGGCTGCGGCGTTACCTGGTATTCTTCCGGTACGCTGCGTCCGTCGTAATGCTCGATAAACTGGGTGCGGTTATTGCAAATATAGCCGCTGTCTGTCAGTTCGCCGCCCTCGTTGATAATCGTATCGCTTCCGTAGGCTTCATAATCAAAGTAATTTTTTGCCGCTTCGGGCAGCTCGATAGTGCCTAAGTTGTCGATCAGAAAATATCCGTAATCTTCTTCGCTGTGAATACCCGGATAAAAGTCATAACAATTCAAGTTTTGAGCAAGGTTTATCAAGTCTTGCAAGGTTTCGGCGTATTCGCCTTGACTGGCGGCTGCTGCAAATTTTTCCTGTTCCGCGCTTTCCATTGCGGAAAGAAGCGTACTTAAATAATTCAGCTCGTCGGGGTGGGAATACTCGCTTAAATGTTCTGTCAAACCGGGAACAGCGGATTGAAATTCGGTAAAGTGCCATTCCTCATAATTTCGGAAGTCAATCCCGATACGGTCAAAGACTTCTTTCAAATGCGCGGCAGTCGTGGGGAATGTTACCCATTCGCCTGCAGGTCTGCCCTCGGTGTACTTCCCAAGATTGGAAAGATAGCCGCTTAAAATGGGTTCTGCCATTCGGTCACTCCTTTCTTTCTCCATCATGCGCTGCATAAGCGTATAGTCCTCAATACTCATGCTGCCATCGTAGGTGTAAGGGTCAAAATCTTCTTCGCTGCGGAACGGTTTTTCGGAAAAGGGAAGCCCTGCGGCGTGCGCTGCTTCCCGTCCTTTTTCGATTTCCTCCGGGGGTAAACGGTCATCGTGTGTGTCGATAAAATCCGCAATATTGTTAAAGCCATTTTCGTAATGGTGGCGCACGCCTGCGGTCAGTTCATCAATCGTCATATCTTCCGCAAGCTGCCCGCAATAGTAGCTGTTCAGCACTACGGCGGCAGGGTCAATTTGCCGGATTTCTTCAAGGCGGCTCCGTTCTTCTGCGCTCAATCTGTCGTCATTTTCCAAATACAGATATTGCGCGTCCCATGAACGCTTTTCCCGCCAAAACACTACCCAAGCAATCCCGCCCCGCAATTCATCTTGATAGTCCTTTACGGTATCGCGTAAACTTGCCATTTATAAAAAACCTCCTTTCTAACAGCGGTTTCAAGAGGGTTTGGGACACTTCCCAACAAGCAAAATCCCCGCAATCGTCGGCAGACGAAAACGGGGATTTTTACGGAAAGGGTACCCCTTTCCTATGCTTGCTGCGTAACTTCTCTGTCCCTCTGGATTGCAATTCGGTAGTTGACGTATTTCCCGCCCGTATCGGCTAACAGAATTGTACCGTCATAGGTTTTACCTGTTTTCGGGGAATACAGCTTCTTAACCTTTGCTTTCCCGTCTTTTAAGAGGGCGGCGGCAATTTTCGGAGAAAAAGCTACCTTGCGTTCCTCAAAAAAGCGGTCATTCTTCCACATGGTAAAGGCGCAGTCCCGATTTGAGCAGTAGTAGTTTTTCTTGCTCTCATGGACGTTTGCGCCGCAACGGGGACATTTGCCGATCACCGGCTTTTCTTCTTTGAAACGCTCCTTTTCCTTGTTGGAAAGAAAAGGATAGGTCTTTACAAGCCCCTGCGTCATTTCGGCTATTCCCGTCATAAAGCTGTCCGGGTCTGCCTGTCCCTTTGCAATCTGCGTCAGATTGTTTTCCCAATCGGCGGTCAGCTTCGGGGAAGTAAGCACCTCCGGCAGGACGCAAACAAGCTCGGTTCCGCTTTTGGTAGAAATGAGCTGCTTCCCTTTGCGCTCCACAAAGCCACTCTTTACCAGCTTTTCAATGATAGCGGCGCGGGTGGCGGGCGTCCCAAGCCCCCGGCGTTCCGCGTCTGGGTCGGTTTCCTCATTCCCGGCGCGTTCCATAGCAGAGAGCAGCGACGCTTCGTTATGGGGCTTCGGCGGCGTCGTGAAATGCTCCGTAACCGCCGCTTGCGGATTGTCAAAGGTCTGTCCCTCGGCAAAGGGCGGTACGTCCAGCGAAAGGGCGTTTTCCTCGTCGTCCTCGGTATCGGCTTTCTTTTTCAGAGCCGCCATAAAACGGCGTTCCAAGTCTTTCCACCCTGCGGCAAGCACCGTCTTTCCCTTTGCGGTAAACTCCTGTCCAGCGCAAGAAAAAACCGCCGTAACCGCTTCAAAGATATGCGGCGCGGCGCAAGCCATCAAAAGACGCGCTCCGGCAAGGGTAAGGATATTTCGCTCACTCTCCGGCAGCGCGGCAAGGTCGGCTTTTGCAACTTCCATCGTGGGGATAATCGCGTGGTGGTCGGACACCTTTTTGCTGTCCAGTAAACGGGAAATTTCCGGCGTGAAGTCTGCGCCCTGCATAAAGGGCAGCTTTCCGGCAAGCAGGGCGGCGATCTGCGCCGCCGTACCGCCCATGTCGTCGGTAAGATAGCTGCTGTCCGTTCTCGGATAGGTAAGCAGCTTCTTTTCGTACAGGGCTTGCGCCAAATCAAGGGTCTGCTTTGCAGTATAGCCGTAAATGCGGTTTGCTTCCCGCTGCAAGCTGGTAAGGTCAAAGAGTTTCGGCGGGGCAACGGTTTTCTTCTCGCGGGTAACGGAAATACATACCGCCTGTGCCGTTTCGCAAGCGGCTTTCAAATTCCCGGCTTCTTCTGCGGCGTGGATCTTCGCGCTTGCGGCTTCCACGCCGGAGAGGTACAGGCACACATGGTAGTATTTTTCTTTCTTAAAGGTGGTAATGGCAGCGTCCCGGTCTACAAGCATTTTGAGCGTCGGGGTCTGGACGCGCCCCACATTCAGCGTTTTTCCATACAGGCAGGAAAACAGGCGGGTCATATTGATACCGATAATCCAATCGGCTTTTGCCCTGCAAAGGGCAGAGGAATAAAGGGGGGCGTACTCTTTCCCGTCTTTGAGGGACGCAAAGCCCGCCTTGATTGCGCTTTCTTCCATAGAGGAAATCCAAAGACGACGCATGGGCTTTTTACAGCCCGCCACATCATAGACAAAGCGGAAAATGAGTTCTCCCTCGCGCCCTGCGTCGCAAGCGTTGACGACTTCGGAAATGTCGGCGCGGTGCATGAGGTCTTTTAGGATTTTGAATTGCTTTCCCTTGTCGCTGGCAACGGCGTACTGCCATTTCTGCGGCAGAATGGGTAAGCTGTCATAGCTCCATTTTTTGTACTGCTCGCCATAGGCGGCAGCTTCCGCAAGCTGTACCAAATGCCCCACGCACCAGGAAACAAGATAGCCGCTTCCTGCAATATACCCGTCTTTTTTCTCTGTTGCGCCAAGCGCGGCGGCGATTGTCGCCGCTACGCTCGGTTTTTCTGCAATTACAAGCGTTTCACTCATACTGTATCGTCCTCCTGTTCCTCGGCTTCGGTATCGTCGGTCAGCTCGTCCCCGGCTTCCTCGTCGTACTCGTCAAAATCGTATTCGTCCAGATTGTCATTGCCCTTTGCTGCGTCCTTTTTCGGTTTTAAGACTTTGAAATAATAGAACGCTGCGCCGCCACCTCCGGCAAGGATAAGGACGATCAGCAGAATACCGCCGATGTTACCCTGCGTTTCTTCTTCCGGCTGTTCGGGTTCCTCCGGCTCGGCTTCCTTGCCCGTACAGTCGCCCAGATTGACAGAGCAGACGGGGCAAGCGGTATTGACGGCTCCGGCTTCGCATTTATCCGTACAGTTGCAGACGGCGGGCGTTTCTTCCGTCTGCCCGTCCTCGTCCTCCATAAGAGCCATAAGGTCGGCTTCGTCTACTTGATTGAGGAAATGGACGGTGTTTTCGCCCTCGTCGTCCCGGTCGATGATGATATAGAAATAGTTGCCGCTTTTGGTGGTAACGGTAATGAGCTGCTTGTTGCCGCCGTAGTCGTCCACAAGGGTAGCGTTCCCGTCCGGGGTAAGGGGCGGCGTGTCCTCGGTTTCTTCCACGACAACGCCCGTATCGTTGGTGGCGTCGTTCTCCGGCGTCTGTGCAAAGGCGGTAACAGAAAAGCCGCCCATGAGCATAAGGGCGGCACAAAGCGCGGTCAATGTCCGAACAAGTTTATTCTTCATACGCGGCTTCCTCCTGTTCCTCGTTGTAATCGTCTGCGGGAACGGCAGCCATACCGGGAATACCGCCGCCGGACAGCATGGCGGTAAGCTCCTGCGGGGTCAGGTTCATAGCGCGTACCATCTGGACGATTTGCAGATTTTCCGCTTCGGTTTTCTGTGCGGTCAGCTCTTTGAGCTTGTTTTGCTGCTCGGTGATCTTCTCGCGGGTCTTTTGGATTTCCCGGTCAAGACGTTCCAGTTTACTCATAGCCATAATAAAAATTCTCCTTTCCTTGTGTGGGTTAGTCCCAATTCATCAGCCCGTACCCTTTGATACATTCATAGGTAAGGGCATAGCTCTTGATTTTGCAGGCGTCGCCGGAATTACCCTCGACGGTATAAACGCGGCTTCCGTCTGTGCCGATCACAATGCCTACATGGTCTGCGCTGCCGTCTAAATCCCAATCGAAAAAGATCGCGTCGCCGGGGGCGATATTTTCATAATCCCTTGCGCCCCATTGTCCCCGCGACTGGAACCACGGAACGCCCTGCGACTGACAGCCAGCAAAACGCGGCTCGCTTTTTCCGGCTTGATTGTAGCACCAGCTCACAAAACAGGCGCACCACTCCACGCGGCTGTTAAAGCCGTACCAGCTCCAATAGGGATAGCCGCCCACGTTGCCGACTTGCCGCTTTGCAAGGTCTACCAGCTCTGTGTTTCCGGGACGGGTGCCGTTGACAAAATGAACACCGCTTAAATCCTCGGACGGGCTACCATCGGGAGAGCCGCCGCCGAAAACCAAAGGCTTATTGCCGCTTGTTTCCATGTAGACATGGAACATTTCAAGCTGCTCTGCGTTCAACAGCTCCGGCGCAAGTGAGGATATGGGTGTGTTCGTCAGCTCCACATGAAGTATGCGGTATTCGTATTCGTGTTCGTCCCCGTCCTCGTCGGTGTAGGTGCGTATCTGGATTTCCTCGGTAAGCGTCAAGGTGTACTGCATATCAAAAATACGCTGGATTTCTGCCTGTGCGCTCTGCGGGGTGTAGCTCTGCAAAAGGGCGGTCAAATAGGACGCAAGCTCATGGGGGTTATGCTCGATGGCGTCCAAATGGTAGCGGTATTCATCGTAGCCGGGGTGGGTGCTTTCGATGTTATCAATTTCGGCTTGCAGCTCGTTTTCCATAGCGACATAGTTATTTTCCACCGCCACAAGATCGCTGTCCTCCGATGTATAGGAAGTTCCCACGACACCATTTACCGCGCCGGAAAACATAGAGGAACAAGAGGACAGCCCTGCGAAAACCATAATAAACAGCAGCAGGGCGGCAATCGCAATCAGTACGCCTACCGGGTGCCTTGCCACAAACGCCGCTGCTTTTCTTGTTTCCTCGGCGGTTTTCTTTGCTGCCTTGCGGGTACTTTCTGCCGCTTTTTTCGCGGTGGCTGCGCCGCCTTTTTTCGCCGCTTTTGCATACTCTCGTTTGATTTTCTGTTTCTGCATGAAACGGGAAAGAGGGTTGCTGCTAAGCTGCGGGTTCTCATACAGGGCTTTGTGATAGTGAAAATTGGCGTTTGCCTTTGCCGCTGCCTTTTCCGCTTGCGCTGCCTTGCGGTAAGGTTTCAGCTTGTGGCTGTGGTAGCCCTCTTTGACCTTGCGGACACCGTATTTTCCCATACGTTCGGCGGCTTCCTCGGATTTATGCGCCCCCTCAACGCCGGAATTGTCCTTTTCCACGGAATGTATCTTGTTATGGACGAAAATCCCGGCTTCCTGCGCGGGGCGGGATAAAGGGTTGTGCTTGCCCTTAAAATTAGGCGGCGTTTCCTGTTCCTCAAACTGCAACCGCGATTTTTTCTTTTTGGGAAGTGCCGCCCGCGCTGCGTCCAGACGGTCGGCGGCTTTATCCGATTGCTTGATGTACTTTTCCAGCTCCGGCGTTGCCCGTTCCTCGTCGGTAAATTGCAGACGGGACGACTGTGTTTTTGCTGTTGCTGCTTCCTGCGCCCGACGAACCGCTTTTTTTGACGCTTTCCGGGTCTGTCCCGCGCCGATATGCTCCATGACGCGCTCTGCGGCGGCGTCCTGCGGTTTTGCGATATGCTCCGGCGCATGGGGCAAAGGAGAGGTCGGGGACGATACGCCTTGAAGCTGCGCCGCGTCCTGTGCGGCTTGCTGCTCCGGTGTTTTCTGAAAATCCGCGTCCTGTATGCGCTTGCTGATAAGCTCGGTTTCGCCTGTGGCTTTGTTTTGCTCGGTCAGCCCGTCGCGGCTCATTTTCTGCGTGATTTTGTCACGGGCTTTTACAGGGTCATTCAACTGCCATCACCTCCAATCCGCGCCCTTGCAAGAGCGCAATACTCAATGTTGATCTCAATGCCGATATAATGACGGTCAAGGTCTTTCGCCGCTTTGCCCGTAGTACCGCTTCCAAAGAACGGGTCTATCACAATGCCGCCTTTCGGACAGCCCGCCAAAATACAGGTTTCCGCCAACTTCGGCGGGAACGCGGCAAAATGCCCGCCCTTGTATGGGACGGTGTTAATCAGCCACACATCACGCTTGTTCCGCATGGTGGGGATCAGCGCGTCGTCGTAGTAGCCGCCTTTCCGCGCTTTGTTGATACCCTGCACTTTACCCTGTCCGGGTACTTCCTCGGCGTATTTGTGTCCGGCTGCGCGTCCCTGCCTGTACCGCGCCGCCGTCGTGGGGGCTATCGGCTCGGCTATGGCGGCAGCGTCATAGAAATACTGCTTTGACTTTGCAAGCAGGAAAATGTGTTCGTAGCAACGGCTCGGACGGTCTTTGCAGCTTTCGGGCATGGGGTTATCTTTCTGCCATATAATATCGCTGCGTAAATACCACCCGTCAGCGCGTAGGGCAAAGGCAAGAAGCCACGGAATACCAATCAAATCTTTTTGCTTGCAGTTTGCCGCCTTTCTTGCGATAGATAAGGCTTGCCCGTTCCTGCCTTTGGGATTTTTGGGGTCGGTGTAGCTGCCTTTGCTCCCGGTGCCGCAGTAGGTGTCCGCGATATTCAGCCAAAATGTCCCGTCAGAACGCAACACCCGTTTCAGCTCATGGAATACAGCGACAAGCCGATCAATGTACTGTTCCGGCGTGTCCTCGCGCCCGATCTGCGCGTCAAGCCCATAGTCCCTAAGTGCGTAGTAGGGCGGGCTGGTTACGGCGCAATGGACACTTTCATCGGGCAGCTCCCGCAGAGCGCAGAGGGCGTCCCGGTTGATGATTACGTCTGTTTTCATGCGTCGCTCACTTCCTCCGGCTTCGTCGTCATTACCCGGTAAAGCTCGGTGTCTTTCGGGAAACGGTCTACAAAGGGCAGTACCACATTGTCGTAGAAGATAAGCCCCTCGCCCGCTTCGGTGTGGGTAACGTACTTCATCTGCTGCGGGCTGATATTGAGCTGCTTTGCAAGGATAGCCCTGTCGCCTGCGGCTTGATTGAGCATGAGGACAAAATCGCTGTTTTCAAAAATGTTTTCCACTTCGCGGCTGGATAATAGGTCGTAGGGTAGGGTAAAGGCGCCTTGCCACCGCTGGCGGTAGGTTTCCTACACCCTCCCTCGGAACCGGACTTACTCCTCTCGAAGTATCCGGCTCCCCATTAGTAATTGACGTATTGATTAGTGTCCGTGTATTCTTTCATGGCACTTGCTGCAAACAACAAGCGTTTTCCGCCGTTTCTTTTTCATCACGGTTTCCAAATCGGAATTACCTAACTCGTTTAAGTTTCGTATAACATGAACCTCATACAAGTCGGCTTCTTTACACCCACATAATTCACAAACTCTGGCATTGAGTCGTTGTCTGATAGTGGTTTTCCAGCTAAATTTCTTTCTCTGATAGATGATGTCACTCGCTTCGCCACGCTTACAATCTGCGATTTTAACAGGGCGAACACGTTTAGTCCCTGTTTTAGTTTCATAAGGGACAGACCATGTTTTCCCGTCTTTATACTGGCGAATGATTTTGCGGATACTGGTTTTATGCTTATTGGCAATCGTCTTTAAACAACTGTACTCCATAAGATAGCAGAAGTAATCCAGCGTGTGATAATCACAAGCCAGATTGTAATAGTTGCATAGTCCTCTTGCTTCGGCATTGTACTGTTCCACAATCTCATAATCCGCAAGGTTGAGAAGTCCGGCTCTGTGTATCGGCTGAAACTCCCCGTTTTCCTTTTGGCGAATGACTTTCTTTGCAAACATGAATTTTTCAATCTTTTCCGTATGGGGAATAGACAGGGCAACTTTCATGTGTAGGGTACGGGATTTTCTCCACGTTCCGTTTTTCATTCTGTGACCTTTGACTTCCTGATTTCTGCGGACACAAATATCATAGCCAATGAAACGGACTTTTTCGGAGCTGTGCGTTATCAGTGTCTTTTCTTCGCTCAAAGTTAATTTCAGCTCTGTGCTTAGAAATTCAGCGATTTCGGCTTTCAATTCCTCACATTCCGTTTTTGTGCCGCACACGCCTGCCAGCCAATCGTCCGCATAGCGGACAAAAGTAAATTTCTTATTGTCGGCAGGTTTGCATGGCAGATTTCTCATAGCTTTCTTCTGCGCCTTATGCTGGTCAATCAGTTCTTTTCTTTCCGCTTCGTCAGCGGTATGGTCAATCCAGTAGGACAGCCTTTTTAATTCTTTGCTTGCTGCATGATATTCCGGTGTCTGATATGCAGACCTCGGTTTATCAAAGCGTTCTGCGATTTCCCGAAACTTCTTGTCCAGCTCATTCAGATAGATATTTGCAAGTATCGGAGAACAGATACCACCCTGCGGAGAACCGCTGTAAGTGGCGTTGTACTTCCAATTCTCGATATACCCAGCTTTCAAAAACTGACGAATGATGTTCAGAAAACGACTGTCTTTGATTTTCCTGCTCAAAATCTCAATCAGTTTTTTGTGATTGATGTTATCAAAACAACCTTGTATATCGCCCTCGATAAACCAAACCACACCTGTGAAGTCAGAAGAAATCTGACGGAGTGCGGTATGACAGCTTTTGCCCGGTCTGAAACCGTGGGAGTGACTGTCAAAGACAGGTTCATAGATAGCTTCCAAAATCATTCTGACAACTTCTTGCAGGAGCTTGTCACGGAAAGACGGGATACCCAGCGGACGGAGTTTTCCGTTTTTCTTTGGAATATACTCACGCCTTACAGGGTTAGCCTTGTAGGTTCCGTCCTTTAGTGACTGGATTAACTCTTTTACATAGAAGTCACTAAAACCGTCTGCGGTATCGTCGTCGATACCCTGTGTTGTTGCACCTTTGTTTGCATAAAGTTTCTGGTAGGCGGCGTAGTAAATATCTTCACGAAGCAAGTATCTGTAAAGCCTTGTGAATACGCCGTCTTTGTGTTCGCTGGAACACTTTTCAATACGCTCTAAAATTTCAGATGTTGGTTTCATTGAGGTTTCTCCTCCCTTTCATTCTTACATTTTAGATGTTACTAACTGGCTCCCTTCGCCATGTAAGGGTTATTACCCCTCTCGGACTACTATGGAGCCTCCGTTGCCATATCCGGCAAATGAGCCGGACTTAGGCAATCCCCAGTTAGCGTTGTGCTTAGGTTAATGAAGATTGTCGGATATGCTTTCGGTTCGTTATGACGTGTTCTCACGCCTGTTCCATAACGTGTTGGCAGTTGTCCCGCCGTGAAAGATGACGTGACAGCGTTATGACATGGGTTACAGGACTTTTCCCACACCTGCAAAAAACAGGAACTGGAACCTTACATTCGATAAACCCAATCTTATCCTCATATCTTCTTAACATTAGGAAACAGTCGCACCTAAGTCCTTTGGTGACTATTCCTTTTTCTGCCATGCGCTGTTCCCGTAAAGGATTTCTCCTTAGTCGGTAAGGCAGATTGTTTCGCACACTGCCGTGTGCGGCAGTACCTTAAACTGCTTTGCACAACGCCCTATCTGGGCGCACTTTGACGTTCTGTGTAATGGCAGTCGGAATACCGCCCCACTTTCTAAAACGCTTCCAGATTTCCACGGAATAGGCTGCGGTCTGTTCCTCTTTCAAGAGCAAATGAAACTCGTCCATGTAGTAGCGCGTCGCCTTTTTCTCGGCGCGGTTGATGGTAACGCGGTTCCACACCTGATCTTGCACAATGAGCATACCTAACTTTTTGAGTTGCTTCCCAAGCTGTTTAATATCAAAACAGACAAGGCGGTTGGAAAGCTCCACGTTGGTACGGTGGTTAAAGACATTGAGTGAACCGGAAACATACAGCTCCAACGCCGCCGCAATCCGCGCCGCTTCCGGTTCCGGCTGCTTCAAAAGCTCGTTGTAAAGGTCGCCCAAGATAGGCATTTTTGCCGGGTCCGGGTCGGCAAGATACGGGCGGTACACATTTCTTACAGCCCGGTCAATAACAGTCTTATCCACGGGCTGCAAGCCCTCTTTGCCGCCGATTACCAGCTCACAAAGGGAAAGGATAAAGTCTGATTTGAGGGCAAGGGGGCTGTCGTCCTCGGAATAGTTGAGGTTTATATCCATCGGATTGACATACTGCGGTTTTCCGTCTATGCCCTTGCCCGTCGGGGACAGCCGGATTACCTGTCCATTCAGCCGTTCTACAAGGGAAAAATACTCGGCTTCCGGGTCGCAGATAATAATATCGTCGTTGGTAATGAGGAAAGCGTTTGTCATTTCCCGTTTTGCTGCAAACGATTTACCGCTGCCCGGTGTCCCCAAGATAAGCCCGTTCGGATTTTTAAGCTGCTTGCGGTCACAGAGGATCATGTTATTGCTCAATGCGTTCAGCCCGTAATACAGGGCTGCGCCTTTCTGGAAAAGCTCTTGCGTGATAAAGGGAATAAAAATAGCGGTGCTGCTTGTCGTCAAGCCCCGTTCAATGGGGACAAGGTTTTCCCCGATGGGAACGCACGACAATAAGCCCGCTTCCTGCTGATAGTCAAGGCGGGTTAAAGCGCAGTTGTGTTTCTGTGCAATACCCGCCGCCGCAAATACTTCATTTTCCAATTTCCGCTTTGTGTCTGCCATGTTTACCACAAGGAACGTAAGGAGAAACATTCGCTCATTGCGGCTCTGTAAATCCTGCAAGAGATTTTTTGCTTCGCTGCCGAACGTGGCAAGGTCGCTCGGAATAATGTCCATATCATAGCCGCTGCGGACTGCCTTTTTCTGTTCCTCAATCTTCATCTTGTCAAGGTCTGTGATTTTCCGCTTAATCGTCTTAATGGCTTCGCTTTGGTCGATACTGCGGATATGCAGATTGACAATCACGCCCGTTTCAAGGTCAAGGATTTCCGACAAAATACGGTCGTTCAGCTCCGGCGCAAGTATCTGTAAGAACGACACCGCGCCGATCTTGCGTCCCATGCGGAACGTGCGCCCCTCTCCGAAACGGAATGACGAGGGGGCAATAAAATCTTTGGTGGAAAGCCCGGTCGGGGCAAGCCAAGCCCAATCAAAGGAAAACGGCTCGCCCTCCGGGTGGAACACCCCATGCAGCACTTTCAAGCGGTCATAGCCCGTCATGGGGTGGGCAGATACGCCAAGCACCTTAAAATTGTTGAGTACGTCCGTTTCGATACGGGCAAGGCGGGATTTTGCCGCTGCCAAGCTGTCCGCTTCAATGGAAAATGTAATGTACTTGTATTTGACAAGCCCGTTGTTGCCTTTGGAAAGCTGGTTTTTGAGCATATCCGAATACTCGGTACGAATGGAATTGAAAGCGTCGTCCTGTGCCGGAATGTCGATAGCTTTTTCCGCTTCGCCGCGCTGCGTCCCTTGATTGATAAAGGAGAGCTGCACGTTTACGCTCGCGTCAAAGTAGTTGAGAAAATCGCACCAGTTTTCAAAAATGGCGGTCTTGTCGTCTGCCTGTGCAAGCTGATAGTTAATATCTTCAAACACAATGCTCTTGCTGTATTTCTTTTCCGTAATCCTGCAAATCCCGTCCGGGAACATCTGCAAGTAGGGAATGGTCTGTTGCGCGGTGTGCGCTTTTCCGTCGCCCTTTGCCTGCTGGATAAGGGCGGCAATCTGTTTCTTTTCGGCGCGGGACAATTTACGCTTTGTTCCTGCGGCGGCTTCCCGCGCCTTTGGTGCCTGTGCCTTTGACAATAGCCGATACCTCCTTTTCAAGTTTTCGTTGCCGTTCCAATACGGTATAGAGATTTTCCGTTTGGTAAGGGCGTTCCTTTGGTCGGATAAACTTTGTCTGAACGATGTTTCTTATCACGACTTCAAGGGGCTGTCCATGCCGTTCATACATGGCAAAGAGAAAGCAAGGCAGCATAACGACGATCATTGCCATTGCCGCAAGGGTCGTCCCTGCGCTGCCTTTGAGCAAAAAGAAAAGCGGCAATCCCACAAGGAGAGCCGCGCCAAGACAAATAATCTGCCGTTTCGTAAGGTTGAACGCTACCTTTGTTTTGACTTTAGAGAGGTCTTTCGGTACGGTAACATACGCCAAGCGAATACCTCCTTTCTGCCCTTAATGGGCGTTGAATATGGATTTTGCAAGTGCGCCGGATTTGAACAGGGAGAAACAGAGGATTACCGTATAGGCTGCAAGGGAGAAAATCGCGCTGTGCAGATTATCGGCTACCACCATTTCATTGACAAGGACGGCGTAAATGCCGACGCATATCATAATGAGGAAACCTTGAAAACCGAGGGCAAACAGCCCTTTTAGGTAGTTGTTCCCGATCTGTCCCCATTCCCGGTTTGTCATGGTTGCGAATGGGATAGGCGAAACAGAGCAATACAGGTATATTTCTATCATTCTGCCGTAGAGGATAACCGTTATCAGCACCGACATGATTTTCATACATAGGCTGACAAAGCTTGTTTCCATAACGAGCAGGAGCAATTCGGGGATTTCCATAGCTTCCAGCCCGTCCTGCATGGACGCGAGGGCTTCGGCGGCGTCAATGGAAGTTTCGCCGCCGATCACCCCCGCCGCGCCGGAAACAACGTGCTGCGCCACGTCGAACACCGCCATTGTTATATCAAAGGTGTGCGTTACGAGGAATACCGCCACAAACGCTTTGAAAAACCATTTGAAAAACATAAAGGTGTCAACGTCGTGCATATTGTTTTTTTCCACTACCATGCTGATTAGCTCATAGCATAGGACATAGGTAATGACAAGCCCCGCAATCGGTACGACGACGTTTTCCGATAGCGTCTGTATCATGGAAAAGATGTTCGCGTTCCAGCCTTGCGGGGTTTGCCCTACCTGCGTTGCGATTGTGCCTACTTTCTCGTTTACGTCCCCGAACATAGTTGACAGATTACCGTTGATGGCTCCGATCAGAATACCTTTTATCCATTCGTTAATCGCGTCAAGTATGCTCTGCATAGGCTACCTCCGCGGCTTATGAGAAAAGCCCGGAGAGAAGCGGCACCAACAGCATACCGACGAGAGCGACACCGCCGCCTGCCATGAGCTGCTTCATGCCCTGGCTTTTTGCGCCCGGATTATCATTTCCGTAGCCCTCAAGCAAGTTGATTACGCCCCAGATACCAAGACCAGCACCGAGCGCGATAACGAGGGTTTGCAGTACAGTAACCGCCTGATTGAAAAATTCCATATAACCTCACTTTCTGCCGCGTTTTGCGGCTGTAAAAATTTTGATTGTTGTGTTTTGGGTAAAAAAATAGCGATAGTCCCTTAACTACCGCTTGTGCTGCCGGATATTTCCGTTGATAAATGCTGTTTTTTGTTGTGAAGTCGCTTTAATTAGGGGCGCGTATCTCATAGCCCATGTTTACACACTGGATTGCGTCAATCCCTCCTTTCCGTATCTGCGTTCACAATGGCGAAAAACAGTTTCTACAAACTGCCGTGTGCTTTCTTCTGCCCATTGCCGCCAATATTCCTTTTCTGCCGTGTCAACAGCTTCTTTGAGTTCTGCCAATGCCGCCGCAAAATTGTTTATCATTTCTTGCCGTTGTTTTTCTTTTTTCTTTCTGATACGTCGGTTCATGGCGTGTCCTCCTGTAAATCGGCTGTGTCGATCTCATAACAGTCAAAAGTTTCATCGGGCTTTACAAGCACAGGGCGGCGGCGCAAGTGCTTTTCCATGTCAAAAGCGTTTTTCTTGTCATAATCGGAAAGATACTTGTAATTCGGGTGCTTTGTAATATCGTACTTATCCGAGAAAAACGGACGCACACCGCGTAGCTGCAAGATACATTTCCCACCGTCCATTACGGCGATTTCGTCCTGCGTCATAAGCTCTTTGCCGAGCTTTTGAAAGTTCAGACCGTGGGACAGCTCCCGTCCCCGTGTTTCCGAGGTATTGAAGCTGTCAATCGTTTCTTTCCCCAAGATTTCCGATATTTCTTTGAGGGTGGTTTTTTCCTTGCCGCCGAGGAAAAGGGTCGTGTCGCAGTTGCCGACAATGGTATCGGCGTTGTCCTTGTAGATTGCCTTTAGCTGCGATTGGCTTTGGAGAATGATGGAAGCAGAGATTTCCCGGCTTCGTATGGTGGCAATGAGCTTTTCAAACTTCGGGATTTGTCCGATGTTCGCAAACTCGTCTAACAGGCAGCGCACATGAACGGGCAGCCGCCCGCCGTACACATCATCGGCTTTGTCGCAAAGGAGATTGAAAAGCTGCGTGTAAAGGATTGATACCACAAAATTAAAGGTGTCGTCGGTGTCGGAAATGATAACGAAAAGGGCGGTCTTTCTGTCGCCCAATGT
>ENA-OQQW01000686-OQQW01000686.1-human-gut-metagenome-genome-assembly--contig:-NODE-686-length-22289-cov-3.769992_pt1 | contig 22289 bp, 16 predicted proteins | sample MGYA00243234_ERZ505098 | MGnify/ENA primary metagenome ERZ505098 (study PRJEB26097, sample SAMN02712086) | human gut metagenome | biome: Gut microbiome | host: Homo sapiens | place: Denmark: Copenhagen... | reverse complement strand
CCGATGTTGCCGGCCTCGATGCACGGGAAGATGAAGGTGTTGGCGTGGCCTGCGACCGGGGAGCCGGGGAACTTCAGCTGGCCGACGACCGGGGAAACGGCCGCATCGAACTGCATCTCGCCGTCGAGCTTCAGCTCAGGCGCGAGCTCCTTGGCGATGACGGTGGCGTCGTGGCTGAGCGCGACCGTGCCGCCCTTGCCGGAGCCCTTGGTGGAGAAGCTCAGCATGGCGACTTTCGGGTCGATGCCGAAGGTCTCGGCGGTCTTGGCGGTCTCGATGGCGACCTCGGCCAGCTTCTGCGCAGCAGAGAACGTGACCTCGCCGGTGGCCTTGTCGACGGTATCCTGATAGTCGATGTTGATGGCGCAGTCGCCCATGGCGAGCATCTCGTCGCCGCGGACCATGATGAAGCAGGAGCTCACGAGGTGGGCGCCCTTCTTGGTCTTGATGAGCTGCAGCGCCGGGCGGACGGTGTCCGCGGTGGAGTAGGTCGCGCCGCCGAGCAGGGCGTCGGCCACGCCCATCTTCACGAGCATGGTGCCGAAGTAGTTGCCCTTCTGGAGGTTGGCGCGGACTTCTTCCATGGTCATCTTGCCCTTGCGCAGGTCAAACATGCACTGGGCCATCTCGTCCATCTTGTCGTAGTTGGCGGGGTCAATGATCTCGAGACCCTCGATGTCGAAGTTGCCGGCCTTGGCCGCCGCCTTCACGTCGTCGACATTGCCAACGAGGATCGGCGTCAGGAAGCCGCCCTGCTTCAGGCGGGCAGCGGACTCGAGGATGCGGGCGTCGGTGCCCTCGGTGTAGACGATCTTGCGCGGATTGGCTTTGAGAACTTCAACCAGATTTTCAAACATGGTGTTTTCCTCCAATATGTTCATCTATTTTCTGTTTGCTGTGAACATGGTTTCACAAGTAAATAGTGTAACACCCCATTCGACGTTTTTCAAGTCTTGCGCGCGATTTTATAAAGAGGTTGTTGCCGTTTGGGCGCGGGCGTGGTAAAATACAGTCCGTTATCATGAATGTTACAGGAGGTGCGGCATGGAACGCAATTTTGCTGCCGTCATGTCGGAGCTGCGCCACGCGCGCGGGCTGTCCCAGCGCAAGGTCGCGGCTGATCTGAAGATCAGTCAGGCACTGCTGTCCCACTACGAAAACGGCGCGCGCGAGCCGGGGCTGGCGTTCGTGTGCCGGGCGTGCGATTACTACGGCGTGAGCGCGGACTTTCTGCTCGGCCGGGCGCCGAGCCCGACGTGCACGCCCGAACAGCTCGAGGCGCTGCGCGTGCTCGTGCAGGACGTGCGCACCGCCGCCGACCGCGCCGAGGCCGCACTGGAGGAGATTGCCCTATGATCCCACAAGAAGACATCCGTAATTTTTCGATCATCGCGCACATCGACCACGGCAAGTCCACGCTGTCCGACCGGCTCATCGAGCTGTGCGGCGCGGTGGAGGCGCGCGAGATGGAGCCGCAGCTGCTCGACAACATGGACCTCGAGCGCGAGCGCGGCATCACGATCAAGGCACGCGCCGTCGGCCTGACGTATCACCGCGGCGGCAGGACCTACACGCTCAACCTCATCGACACGCCGGGCCACGTGGACTTCAACTATGAGGTCAGCCGCTCGCTCGCCGCGTGCGAGGGCGCCGTGCTGATCGTGGACGCCTCGCAGGGCGTGGAGGCGCAGACGCTCGCCAACACCTACCTCGCGCTCGACCACGATCTCGAGATCCTGCCGGTCATCAACAAGATCGACCTGCCGGCCGCCGACCCCCAGCGCACCAAGACCGAGATCGAGGACATCATCGGCATCCCGGCCATGGACGCGCCGGAGATCTCGGCCAAGCAGGGCATCAACATTCAGGCCGTGCTCGACGACATCGTGGACAACGTCCCCGCCCCAAAGGGCGACCCGAACGCGCCGCTGCAGGCGCTCGTGTTCGACAGCCAGTATGACAGCTACCGCGGCGTCATCGTGCTCATGCGCATCGTGGCCGGCACGCTCCGGCGCGGCATGGAAGTGACGATGATGTCCACCGGCGCGTCGTACAAGGTGCTGGAGGTCGGCCACCTGCGGCCCATCGGCCTCGACCCGTGCGACGAGCTCGGCTGCGGCGACGTGGGCTATTTCACGGCAAGCATCAAAAACGTGGAGGACACGCGCGTGGGCGACACCGTGACCGAGACCGCCCGCCCCGCTGCCGAACCGCTGCCCGGCTACCGCCCGGCGCGGTCGATGGTCTACTGCGGCATTTACACCGAGGACGGCTCGAAGTACCCCGACCTGCGCGACGCGCTCGAAAAGCTCAAGCTCAACGACGCCTCGCTCTCGTTCGAGCCGGAGTCGTCGGTCGCGCTCGGCTTCGGCTTCCGGTGCGGCTTTCTCGGCATGCTGCACATGGAGATCATTCAGGAGCGGCTCGAGCGCGAGTTCGACCTCGACCTCATCACGACGCTGCCGAGCGTCATCTACCGCATCACGAAAACCGACGGCACGGTGCTCATGATCGACAACCCCCACGACTACCCGAACCCCGCGTCCATCGAGGTCGCGGAGGAGCCGTATGTGAACGTATCGATCATCACGCCGCAGGAATTCGTCGGCAACATCATGCCGCTGTGCCAGGACCTGCGCGGCGAGTATAAAAACATGCAGTACCTCGACAGCCGGCTCGTGGAGCTGCACTACGAGATGCCGCTCAACGAGATCGTCTACAACTTCTTCGACACGCTCAAGGCGCGCACGAAGGGATATGCCTCGCTCGACTACGAATTTTCCAGCTACCACCCGAGCGAACTCGTGAAGGTGGACATGCTGCTCAACGGCGACCAGGTCGACGCGCTGAGCTTCATCGCCCACAAGGACAAGGCCTATGGCCGGGCGCGCAAGCTGTGCGAGAAGCTCAAGGAGAACATCCCGCGGCAGCTGTTCGAGATCCCGGTGCAGGCCGCGATCGGCGGCAAGATCATCGCGCGCGAGACCGTCAAGGCTCTGCGCAAGGACGTGCTCGCCAAGTGCTACGGCGGCGACATCACGCGCAAGAAGAAGCTGCTCGAAAAGCAAAAGGAAGGCAAGAAGAAAATGCGCCAGCTCGGCACGGTCCAGATCCCCACGGAGGCATTTCTCGCCGTGCTCAAGCTCGATGAATAAGGAGGAAGCAACGCATGCTCGAATTCCGGTTTGACACCCAGCTGCTCATCGAGGGCCACGGCCTCGACGAGGACGCGATCCACGATTACATTCAGCAGAACATCGCGGGCGACTGCCTGCTCGCCGTCGGCGACGAGGACCTCATCAAGATCCACTTCCACACGAACACCCCCTGGAAGGTGCTCGAATACTGCGCGGGCCTGGGCGACATTCACGACGTCGTCATCGAAAACATGGAGCGCCAGGAAAACGGCCTGCACGGCTGAGCGATCCGGACGCAGAAAACCGGCAGAGCGTTGGCTCTGCCGGTTTTTCGTATTTTGCATGCCGTTATTTGGCGTAGGCCTCCGCCACGAGCTTGCCCTGCACGAGGTAGCGCTGGTGGTTGTCCCCGCGGAAGCAGGTCGAGAGCGTCAGCACCCGGTCGCCCGGTACGGGCCAGGCGTCGGTGCGGAAGTTGGCCTGCAGGCTCTTGCGCGCGAGCACATCGTCAAAATACGCCGTAAAATCCTCTGCATCCGCAAAGTCGTAGCACAGCAGCAGATGCTCGTTCGAGTGCGGATAGGCCGCGAAGATCTCATACACGAGCATCCGGTCCGGGAGATAGACGTAGATATAGCGGTGCGACTCAAAGACCTCCGCATCCGAAAAGTCGTTGAGCTGGGCGAACATGCGCCCATTGCGCAGGTTGTGGCCGTAGAGCACGGTCATGGGGTCGGAAAAGTCCTTCCGGTTGTAGCTCTGGCTGAAGATGCTGCCGCCGCTGTAGTAGGCGCCGTTTTCGCTGTGCTTGGAGTAATACTCCTGATCGTCCTCCGCACCGCGCTGCAGCACGGCATAGCTGATGTCCGTGTCCGGGATCGTGACCCAGGCATAGATATCCGGGTTCATGACCTGCAGCTCGTCGAAATCGACCGGGATCTTCACGCGCTCGAGCTGGAAGCTACCGGCATCATCCGGGGCGTTGGCGCGCATCCGGTCGCCGAAGGCCTGCCCATGATAGTACTGCACGATGTACCACACGCACCACGCGCACGCGCACAGCGCCGCAAGCGCCACGAGCACCAGTACACTGCGCACAAGGATTTTTTTCTTCTTCATCGTTCACCTCATAAAAACAAAAGCCCCATGAAGATCATGGGGCATTGTTATCCATGTGACCGCTGCTTCACTTGACGCGAATCAGCTTTTTGCCGCAAAACAGCACCGCTCCGATCGCTGCGATGGCCGCAAGGATCACCCACAGGATGCTGAAAGACTCACCGGTCTGCGGAGAGGTGTTGCCTTTACCGGGCGTGGCATTCGCATCGGTGTTGCCTTTATCGGGCGTGACATTCGCATCGGTGTTGCCCTTCTCGGGGCTGGTGACGTTGCTGGCAGCAAACGCCGTCGCCGACAGCGCAAACACAAGCACGAGTATCAAAAGAATGGCCACAAAACGCTTCATTGTGTAACTCCTCCATTCATAGACTTGCAGTTTCTAAGGGTAGTATAATTTTACACCGAAGCGGCGCAAAATGCAAGGGTTATTTTCAAAAAATAACCGTTTTTCCGATCAGCCGTCCACCGGTTCGTAGAAAATGTTCAGGATCATCCGCAGCAGCGCATCCTGATCGACCTGATACTCTGCGTGCCGCTGCGCGCCCATGACCGACGTGCCGGGCACGTTGACGATATCGTCCGAGAAGTGCATCCCGCTCGCCTGCTGCGCCAGATAGACCATCATGGCGGTGTTGATGTTCGTCGTGGTGTTGCGCCGGATATTGTTGTAGAGCGCGAGAATGCTTGCCGGATCCTCCTTGACCTGCGCGAGCATCTTGTGCACGAGCGCAAGCACGACCTGCTTTTGCCGCTGCATACGCTGGTTGTTGCCCTCGGTCGAGTCGGCGCGGTAGCGGATATAATCCTCTGTGCGCTGACCGGTGAGCGTCACGGCCTGCCCGGCGGCGAAGCCGCGGAAGCTCGCATCCGGCGTGACGGTCACGCCGCCGACGCTGTCGACGAGCTGGCGGATGCCCTGCATATAGATCGAGCCGTAGGCCGGGATCGGCAGGTCGTAAAACAGGCGCGAGACAGCCGCGCTCGTCAGCTCACAGCTGCGCTCCGCCCCGTCGCCGTAGGCGTAGGCAAGCGCCAGCTGCGCCGTAGCCGTGCCGACGTGCTCACCCGCGCTGTCGAGAATGTCGAGTGTGCACATCGCGTCGCGCGAGACGGAGATGAGCGTCATCTCCTTGTTGCGCAGATCGAGCACCGCCAGGATGTTCACATCCGACTGGTTGGCGTTGCCGTAGATGCCGTTGGCATCCTGCTTGACCTGCTCGTCCACGCCCATGAGCAGGATCGTGACGATGTCGGTATTATAGCGGTAGAGCTGCCCGTCGTAGCGCACCGTGCCGGAGCCGAGCGCCTCCACGTCGTCGCGGGCAATGTTCATCCCGTCGTCGTTGGTCAGCGCGCTGCGGCCGACCGCCGACAGGATCAGCACCGTGCCGACCAGGATCAGCGCGATGGCAAGCAGAACGCACACGATGATGACCAGCACGCGCGTGCCGCGGCTCATGCGTTTTTTCGGCGGCTGCGCCGCCGGTCGTTCTCTGGCGTCTGACATGGACGTCCCCCCCTCGTTTCCGAATTTTCTTCTGAGCGCATGATACCACATCCCGGCGGCGGTTGTAAAGCCGGGGACGATTCGCGGTTGACTTTTTCTTGCATCTCCCCTATTTTAAATACGGAATCCAAACATTTTTTCCGGAGGTTTTGCTATGGATGATCGCCAGACTGCCGGCCGCTGGGTCAGCGCGTGGAGCACCAGCCCCATCGACGCGAGCCTGTCCGAGACCGGCATGCTCGACCGGCTCGGCGTCGCCGTGACGGATGTGTCCGCGCGCACGGCCGTGCAGCTCACGGCCGGCGGCACGCACGTGCGGCTGACGCTCTCGAACATTTTCGGTGTGCTGCCGCTGCATGTGGCGGCCTGCACCGTCGCCATCGGCGCGGACGATGCGCGCGGCGTCGACCCGACCACGCTGCACACCGTGACCTTCGGCGGGAATACGCACGTGCGCATCGGCGCGGGGACGAGCTGCACATCCGATGCGGCCGCGCTGCCGGTCGCGGCCGGGCAGACGCTGACCGTGACGGTCTTTTACCGCGGCATCAACGCCATGCGCACGATCGGGCTCATCGGCGGGCGCAGCCATGCCGAGCTCGGCAACTGCACGCGCCGCACTATGCTGCACATGGCCGTGCCGATGCAGCACACGGCGGACTCCGGCGCGTATGAGGTCATCCCCGCGCTCACGGAGATCGACGTGCTGGCCGCGGCCGGGACGCACGCGTGCGTCATCTTCGGCGACTCGACCGTGGCAAACGAGCTGCCGCGTCTGCTGGCCTCACGCCTGCGCGCCGATGGCATCGGGAACGTGAGCGTGACGCAGGCCGCCATCAAGGGCGACCGGCTGGTGGCCGACGGCGTGGGCCGCGCGGCCAAGCTCCTCGGCGGCGCGGGCGTGAAGCGCTTTGCGCGCGACGTGCTCGGTCAGGCGGGCGCGGACATGGTGCTCGTCAAGCTGGGCGCGAACGATCTCATCCACCCGCACTGCCGGAGCAAGCAGGGGCTGCTGGCCCCGGTCACGTTCGCGCAGATGACGGCGGGCTACCGCGCGCTCGCCGACATGGCGCACGCGCAGGGCGTGCGCATCTGGTTTTGCGAGCTCACACCGTGGAAGGGCTACACCCGCAACCTCTTCGGCCGCGGGGACGACATTCAGTGGTCGCCGGAACTGGACGCACTGCGGCTGGAGCTCAACGCCTGGTTTCAGAGCGCGGACTGCCCCGCCGACGGGTACATCCCGCTGGGTCCTCTGGCCGACCCCGACGACCCGGACGCGCTCGTCCCCGCCTACACGACCGACGGCGTGCATCACACCCCGGCCGGGCAGCGGGCGCTCGCCGCGCTGATGCCGGAGAACATCTTTGAACCACAAACGCAGGAGGAATGACCCATGACAGCTATCCGACCCGGAACCGCGAGCGACATTGCGCGCGTCGAAGAGATCTATGACGCGATCCACACGGCCGAAGAAGCCGGCACGGTCAGCATCGGCTGGGTGCGCGGCGTGTACCCCACGCGTGCGACCGCGCAGGCCGCGCTGGATGCCGGGGAGCTGTTCGTACTCGCCGACGGCGGCACCGTTTACGCCGCCGGGCGCATCAACCACGAACAGGTGCCGGTGTATGCCGCGGTGCCGTGGCAATATGAGGCGCGGCCGGAGCGGGTGCTCGTGCTGCACACGCTCGTCGTGGACCCGGCGGCGGCCGGTCACGGCTACGGGACGCAGTTCGTGCGGTTTTATGAGCAGCGCGCCCGGGCGCTCGGCTGCCCGGAGCTGCGCATCGACACGAACGCGAAAAACGTCAATGCCCGCCGGCTCTACGCCTATCTCGGCTACCGGGAGGTCGGCACCGTGCCGTGCAATTTCAACGGCATTGACGGCGTGTCGCTCGTGTGCCTGGAAAAGCGGCTGGGCACGCAGGTATAATAGCCATGATAACAGAGGGTTGCCCCGGAGCGTCGCTCCGGGGCAACCCCTTATTCTGACTCAGCCAGCGCCGCTTCCAGCGTCTCCACGGCACGAACATCCGGCGTACAGCCGAGCGAGAGCACCGGCACGGCGGCCGCCAGCGCGAAGGCCAACTCCAGCAGCCGCTGGTGCTCCTCCGGCACGGCGGTGCTCAGAAACACGTTCGGCAGCAGCGCCGTCGCCGCCCGCACGCCGTACAGGCGCGTGACCGTGTTGACCGGGCTCTGCCGCAGCAGCACGACCGCCCGCAACGGCAAGGAAAACCGCTCGCAGATGCCGCTCGTTCCGGCAAACGGCACGCCGTAGGCCCGCACGCCGTCCGGCAGCACGCGCACGCCTGCCTTGTCTCCGTTGCGAATGTGCGCGCCGCGGTGCCGCGCCCAGAGCGCCGCCTGTGTGCTCTTGCCCGTGCCGCTCGGCGCGGAAAAGAGTACAGCCCCGCCGGCGTATTCGATCACCGACGCGTGCAGCAGAACGCAGGAAAACGGGAGCAGAAGCTGCGGCAGTGCCTGCGTGTGCCAGAAGTAGCGTGCATCCGTTGCCCACGACCAGGCGTTGCCCATCACGGTCGTCGTTCCGGTGCACGGCTGCGTCAGGTCGTACTGTGTCTGCGCATACGGCGGCAGCCCGGCACCCTGCCCGCGCAGGAGCGTAATGTGCGTGCCACGCCGATAGGTGCGCAACGCACCCTGCACTGCCAGCGGCGTGCCGTCCGGCTCCGGCAGTGCGTGCGCGCAGACGCACCGCAGCATCAGGTCCGGCGGCGACGGCGGAACGGCAAATGCCGCCCGTAGTGTATCCGGCTCGACCGATGCCGTATGCGTGCAGCGCAGCGTCAGGCCGCAGAAACGGCAAAATTCTGATGTCTCCATATCGTTCTCCGAATCTCCGAAAAAACGCGCCTGTGCCGCAGCGCAGGCGCGTTTTCGCTTATGTTGGATTTGCTCTGCTCAGGACATGAATACCTTCATGCCGTCGCCAACTGCCGTAAACTTGCAGTAGCCGTCCACCTGGTACTGTCCACACTGCTCTTCGCCCGTGCCAAAGCATTTGTTGATATCCCAGCCGAATAGCTCCAGCTGCTGCTTCACGGTTTCCGTATTATCCGGGCTGCACTGGCAGAACATATCACTCGTCGAGTAGCGCACGACGCAAACTTCGGGTTTTGTATAGGTTCGCTTCATCGTTCACGCCTCACTTTCCAAGTACGTTCACATAGTTTTTCACGATCTCAGCGACCTCCGCGCGGCTCGCATGATTCTGCGGGCTGAGCTTGCCGTCACTGCCGACCATGAGCTGCATGTTCACCGCCCAGGCCATTTCGGTCTGCGCCCAGCCAGAGACACTGGCCCCGTCGGCGAACGCCGCCAAGCCGGCCGGATCCGTCTTGCTGACGTCTTCACCGGCGTACTTCGCGTAGTTATACATGATGATCGCCATCTGTTCGCGGGTGATCTCCGCGTTCGGTTCGAACGTTGTGGCAGAAGTGCCGACAACGATCCCGTTTTTCTGCGCCCAGGCCACATAGGGGGCGTAGTACGCATTCGGATTTACATCCTCGAACGTCGAGGCTTCTGCGGCTGTTTCATCCACACCGGCAAGCGTGCCGAGCACCGTGACGAACATACCGCGCGTCATGGCCATACGCGGAGCGAAGGTCGTCTCCGTCGTGCCAACAAAGAGCTTGCGCTCGTTGACAAACTTGACAGCGTCAAAGAACCAGTCATTCTCACTCACGTCTGTGAAGGGATTGACCCAAGGCGTGTCCGGGCCGGAGGGATCGACCGGCGTGGGCGGTTCCGGCGTACCGGCAGCCAACAGCTGGCACGCTTCTTCCAGCGTATCCTGATCGACCATCGGAGCTGCGTTGGCAGCGGTCGCCGAAGCGATCTTCACGTTGACGAGCGCCAGCATGCCCTCGCCCGTGTTCTGGATCACGACCGTGCCGTCATTATTGGGCCGCACCTCGTAGTACATTTCCGTGTTGGAGGTGACGTCCTTATCAGTATTGATCCGCGCCGCCTTGTCGGTCACCGCGCGGGCACTGACCTGCACCACGCTGCCGCTCGCCACCTTGAACGTGATGGCTCTGTTCTTTGCGAGATAGATCTCATTCTGCGGGCCGCTCTGCTGATAGGTCGCAGGATTGAACGTGGTATCACCCGTACCCTCGATGTAGGCGAAGCCGTTGGTGGTTTCGTTTGTGATCTGATCAGCAGCGATCATGCTGTTGATGATGTTGTAATACGTAACGTTCTTCTCGCCGTCAAGGTAGACGCCCTGATCCTCAGCTTTCAGCGCGCCGTAGACGCGCACGCCGTCGACATAGGTCGTCCAATCCATCGCCGCCTGCTCCTCGCCGTCAAAGACGTCGGGGCTGGGCTGGTGCTTCGGGGAGAGGATGCTGTTGTCGTCCATGTAGACGAGCTCGACCTTCGAGGGATCGACATCGGTCATGCCCGCCTGCGCAAGAAGCTCACTGACAAGGGCAGAACTGCCGGCGCCTTGCAGATCCGCGGAGGCTTCTGCCTTCTCGATCTCGCTGCGGCGCAGATACATGGCGTTCATCGTGACCGTGTAAGTACCGTAATCCAGCGCCAGATTCTGCACCACCGGCGTCTGATACAGCGTCGTGCCGTGTGCGATCGTGCCGTCGCCCTTGAAATAGGTGTCGACCATGTAGACCTTAATGGTCTCACCGGCGCTGTTTTTCACAGCAGCAGCAAGAATACCGGTCCTGTTGCCGCAGTCGGAAATGATGTCAAAGCCGGTTCCGGTGAAGGTAAAGCTCAGGCTCTGGCTGAACTTGTTGTCTTTGTTTACGGTCGCCGCATAGGCCGTACCGTTGCTGTAGGTGCCGAGTTTGTTCTCGTACACGGTGTCATAACCATAGCGCAGGCCGTTATTCACCGTCTGCCGCAGGTTCTCGGACGTGCCCGCAGTGGTCCAGGCCACTTTGCCGCTCTCATTGCCGCGGGTCAGTTTGTCCTCTTCATAAAGGATATTGCTGGCCGGAACAATGGTGAGCTTGACCCATTCGAGGGTACCATCCGCAGTTTGCGCGAGCACATAATTGCGCTGCGTACTACTCCAGTTGGTGTCGGGCGACACAACGGCGTTCGTACCGTCGGCACTGACTTTCACGCCGCCGTCCTGGCTGCTGTATGTTGTGACGTAATTGTTCGGATCCTGCTTCGCCGGCGCCGCCGAAACTGCAACAACCGTATTACCGATGTTTGCCACGGCGTCCAGACCGAAGTCGAGCGTGCAGCTCACAGAGGGTACATCGACCGTCGGGACCTCAAACTCGTTGGTCGCCTCCGTATCCGCCGCCGTTTTGTAAATACCCGAATTCTTTGCGTTGGTCGGAAGCTGCTCGCCGCTCACACCATCGTTGAGCAGGACGCCGTTGATGCTGACGAGCATCTTGTAGCCGGGATGGCTGTAAGCAATGTAGTACTTCGAATAGTCAAAGCCCGTGACCGTGACCGTTTTTCCGTCTGCGGACAGCTCCGCCGAGATGTTGCTCCCGGTTTTTGCCTCGAACTCCGCTTCGGTCAGTGCTTTGTTGAACACAAAGTTGCTGCCGTCAGACGTCGTGCCGGGCAGGAAGGAAACCTCCACCGCCGCACTGCGCGCGTCGAAAGAATCCGTAATTTTGTCCCGGAGGACCGAATCGGCATTGAGCGTAACATTCGTCGTCGCACTGTCTGTCTTACCGGCGACCGTCGTCGTGCAGATCTTCTGGAAAATACCCGTCAGCTGCGACTGATTGTCAGCCGAATAGAAGTAGCGATTGCTGGTCTGCGCGCCCGTTATCGTCAGATCCGTCGCTTTCGGATAGTTGGAGGACAGAACGCTCATGAATTTGTTGGTCGTGAAATAGTAAGGGTTTTTGTACTCTGTTTCGAACGCGACCTTCAGACCAACGGTGTAGACATCCGCGCCAAGCGTCTTGCAGTCTTTCGCCTTCGAGATCGCGTTGTTGGCGATGTTTACAGTCTGCTGATCGAGCCAAACATGATAAGGGATGCCGTCTGTGAACATGACCACCGCAGCATTGCGATAGTTTGCGCTCGACGGGTCCTTATAATTCGCGCCCGAATTCTGGAGGATACCATAAGCCAGCTCCATACCCAGCTCCGTATGCGTGGCCCCACTCGATTGATGGCTAAGGTTTGCGATCACGTCCGTTTTCAGGGCGTTGTCCACGTTCATAAACGCCTCGCCATAAGACTTATCGCGGTTCTTATAGCCGATAAACTTACTATTCACATAGTAGCCTGTTTTGCCATAGCTGCCCCAAGAACCATTATTACTGAACGTCACAACAGCCACACGATATGACTTTCCACTCGCTTTTTGAGCTGCGAGCAAATCGTCGACAAATTTATTGAGTGCAGCCTTGAGCATGTCCATTTTTCCGTCGTCGTTCATAGAACCCGACATATCCAGCACAAACACATAGTCCGTGTCGGCATAGGTCATCTCGCTGGCTGTGCTGTCCGACGTGGTCGTCGTACCGGTCGTGAACACCGACATGTCAATGTTGTAAGTGCCGTTGTCCTGCAGCTTGGCCGTCTTATCCAGGTTCGTGCCGCTCTTGCCGGTCTGCGTCGTGTGCTTTTCATGGCGCTTATAGATCGTGAAATAGCTGTACTGATCCTCCACGGCAGCACCGGCATTGGGGCTGCTCAGGGACGCTGTGCTCTTGTTGCCGCTTTCCGAGACATCCGCGTCGTGCTTGGCGTCGCAGTGGAACGTACCGTTCTCTTCCTTATCGCCCACATGCTGCGATTTCTGATTACCGTATGCATAGAACGCGTCATACTGCGTATTGTACTGGCCGTCATTGCACCAGAGATAGTAAGAACTGCCGTTGTTCAAATTCTGATAATAGAACTGGAACAGGCCGCTGTCGGTGACCGAAATACGCTGATAGTTCTGACGCTCGTACTTGCCGAACTGCTGCATATACATCAGTCGGGATCCGAAATAGAAGCACGGATTCCCGGAATACGTCAGGTCATTGGACACGACCGTGACAACATGGTTGCTGTCCTCGGGGTCCAGCTCAAAATGCCAGAGCGCAGAATCCGGGACATTCTCAAAGTAGTACCGTTCTGTGCCATCCACAGTCTTGATCACATAATTGCTCTGCTCGGCCGACTTCATATACATGCTGTCGCCGTCTTTCTGCGAGGGATTGTCCTTCGTAGTCGAACCTCTCTGGCCGGCAGCGTTCAGGCCGGCAGCCTGCATGGCATACTGCGTGGGGACAGCGCCATCCTTCGTGTTGTAGGTGATCAGGTACTGGCCGGTGACATCGGTCAGGTCTGCCAGCGTCGTCACGCGCTCATACCACACCTCATCCGTCGTCACGACCGGGTCGACCGCGCGCTCATTGAGGAGCTTTCTAACGTCAACTTTCCAAACCTGATCGGTCGGATTGGAACCTTTTCCGTTTCCGTCTTTGCCTTCACGGTAATACGCCGCGCCGGATTCAAACAGATTGTAGAGCATATTGGTGCCGGCCAGGGTGATCCCCTCGCTCATCGGCAGGCTCTTCACTTCTTTGATCTTATCACTCAGGACCGTGGGGTTGTCCACCGTGGAGTTCTTGTCCAGCGTGCAACTATAGATCGTAAGGGCACTGGCATTCTTGCGCCCATAGGAACGACTGAGAATGATCTGACCGTTTCTATAGGCCACACCCTGGATCTGATCCACGGAATCCGGCGCCGCCACGACATAGGTCGGATCCGCAGCGATCGCCTTCAGGCTCGCGAACTCGGACGCCGAATCCGTGCCGCTGATCTCATAGCCGTACATCATGCTATGATATTTACCCGGTTTCTTCGAATATTGTTTATTATTATTATAAAAATTGCCCGTCCACAGCAGACCGTTGCTCATGCTGAGATACGAGGTCTCCGCGCCGTTATTGATGCTGGCAATGCTGACGCTTTCTCCCACCGAAATGGAGATCGTCTTCGTTTCGGCGGTCAGCTCCGTCAGCGGGATGTAACCAATGCCGTGGTGGCCGTCCGTATAATACAGGTTGTATGTACCGACCGCAATGCCGCCCATATGTGCCGTAAACGCGCTACCGTCCGCTTTCGTGAACTTGTAGACGCCCACGGTCTGATTCGTGTTCAGATCGAGCGCTGCGATCACGGCCGCGCCAGCGTTGGCCGAATCATATTTATCCACATAATAGCTGACCAGCAGCCAGTTCTTCTCCGCCCAGTAGGCGATACCCTGCGGGACCAGGTTCTCACCATCGGTCAAGCCGGGAAGCACCACATCCGGTGCGGCGTTTGCCATATAATCCGGATATGCCTTCTTATAGGCATCGGATGCAGCACTGCCGTCGGCATTGGTATCGTCCGTAACGACCGGTACCTGCGTATAGTTGCTGCCTGCCGCGGCGGCGCTTGTGGGAACGACACCGGCAAACAGACTGACGACCATCACCAATGCCAGAAGCATCGTGATGCACTTTCTCCTCATGTCAACTCCTCCATTCGTTTTGTGGGATATGCAGAATTAAGGGATTTACAGACCGGGGCGGCGCCAATGCAAAAGCAAACGGTCACGCACTGGGCAGACTACCCCCATCTTTTCAGAATGATTATAATCTTTCACGACAAACAAGTCAAGAAATGGTTCCATTTTTCCCGGAATTGTCCGATTCTACAGCCGGATCGGCAAGGGCTTTTTGGCAGATAGCCAGATATTCCGCCGTGCGCGCGCAGAGATACTCCGGCACGGCGGTGAAATCCGCGTGTTCGGCATAGGCCACCGCCGGGCAGAGGTCGCACGCCGCCCGGTCCGGACAGGCTGTGCATTTGGCCGGCAGCAGGATCCGCTCGCGCGCGGCGCGGATCGCCGACCACGCAGCCGCGAAATCGTCCCCGACCGGTACGCTCGGCGTGCACATCATGCCGCAGGGGCGCAGCTGCCCGTCCCACGTGACCCAGAACGTGGACAGCCCGGCGCGGCAGCGGATCTTCTCCGTAGGCAGCTCCTGACAGGCGTCGGCCGGGGGCGGCGTCTGCCCGTCGAGCAGCGCGCGCGCACGCGCGCGGAAGCCCTCCTCCCCGAAACGGAAACGGTCGTAGCGTACCTGCTCGCGCGCCGATACCTCCGGCGAAAAGCGCGCGGACGTGCAGGCACCATTTTCCCGCGCGCGCACCGGCGGAAAGCAATAGGTCACCGCGTCGACGCGCAGGCCGCGCGCACGCGCGAACGCATACACCGCCGGGGCGTCCGCCTGATTATACGGCGTCTCGGTAAAGTTCAGCTTGAGCGGCACGCCCGCCGCCTGCAGGGCGTCGATCGCCCAGAGGACGCGGTCATACGCCTCAGGCCGGCCGCAGAGCGCGGCGTACGTCTCTCGCGAGGCCCCGTAGAGTGTCAGATTTATGCGCTGCGGCGGGGTCTGCGCCAGCAGCTGCACCAGCTCCGGCGTCAGGAGCGTGCCGTTGGTGTTCACGGACACGAGCAGCCCGAGGTTCCGGCAGGCCGTATAGATCTCCGGAAAATCCGGGCGCAGCAGCGGTTCGCCCCCCGTGAGCAGAAGTGTGAGCATGCCGGCGTCGCGCGCGGAGCGCGCCAGCGCCAGCCACCAGGCGGCATCCCGCTCCGCGGCACGGGCAGACGCATCGAACTGACTGCGGTGGATATAGCACATGCGGCAGTCAAAATTGCAGCGGCAGGTCAGCTCAAACGTTCCGGCCAGCGGCACGCCGGCCGCGCCCGCGCGGGAAAACAGATAGGGCATGTATTGATCATAGGATGCCTGCACAGGCGTCTCTCCTTTCACTCTGGCTCCGGCCGGGCGGAACCGCAAAAACTATAAAACCCCGTATTGCCGCAGCAACTCCACGCGCTGCGCGCCGATGCGCAGGCTGCCCTGCGCGCTGGTATCTTTGCCGCGCGTGCGCAGGTAGCGCCAGATGCGCTGTGCCCACGCGGCCGGCAGCAGTGCCGGACAGCGGGCAACATACGGATACCAGTTTGCCATGACGTCGCGCCCCGGGAACAGCGCCGCGCGAAGCGACGCCCGGCCCGCGCCGCCGCGATGCGCCTGATCGGCCGCCCGAATGGTGATCGTGCAGCTGTGCTTGCGCGTCATATCCGCGCTGCCGTACACACCGCCGGAGAGCGCGTCATCAAGCAGCGGCGCACTGTCGAGCACCGGCCAATCGGCCGGGATATGCGCCGCTGCGCGGTCAAGCCCAAACCAGCGCATGCCCGCATCCATGACCGCGGCGGCAAAGCCCTCGCTGCGTGTCGCACACAAGGCTGTGCGCACACGCGGCCAGTCGATCTGCACGCCGTAGTAATTCATCCAAAGCGCAATATCGCACAGCTGCCGAACACCGACGCCGCTGCTGACAAAATGCTTGAAAGCGTGCAGGAGCAGGAAGATCAGATGGTCGCTGGGATCGGGGATACGCAGCGTCACGCCGCCGGTCTCCCAGTCCTGCGCCCGCTCCTCCAGACCGGTCAGCTGTGCGTTGAGCGCAGTATAGACCTCGTACTCCGTCGGAAACAGCGCCCAGTGGCCTTCAACGACCAACCCCGTGTGCGGCTGCACATAGCGCGCCTCGTGCGCAGTGCGGTAATCACGTTCCGGCTCCGTGAGCACAAAACCGGCGCGCAACAGCACGGCGTGAAAGCGCGGCATCTCTTCCGGTGCGAGGTACAGGTCCTCATCGCCCGAGGGACGCAGATCCGGCTGCGGATACCGTGCACGGCAGACAATGCCCTTGACGACGACCGGCGCAAGCCCCTCGGCACGCAGTGCCCGATAGAGCTGCAAAAACGCCTCGGTGTGCACGGCCTGCGCCGCTGCTTCCTGCATGGTCTGCAGACGCGCGGCCGTGCGCACCTCCTCGGGCGCAGCGGCAAAGGCCGGCGTACCGCGCACAGCCTCATACACCATGGGCAGGAGCTTCTGCTCCCCCGCCAGCTGCAGGAGCGGCCGCCAGTCGTCCGGTGCGAGCGTCAGGTTGCAGGATCCCCCGCGCAGGGAAGCGGATATGCAGTTGAGAAATGCTTCGTTGGCCGTCATGTCAGTCTCCTTCTCCGGGCTGCAAATCCACCACGCAGACCTCCGGCCGGTTGAAAATGCGCGGCACCCAATCATACCCCGCGAGTCCGGATGTAATGATGAGCGTCATGCGTCCGTCGATCGTGAATTCTCCCTGATCGTACTTTGGAAAAAAGCCTTGCGTCGGCGCGACGAGGCCGCCGATCAGCGGAATGCGGATGACTCCGCCGTGCGTGTGCCCGCTGAGAAACACCTGCCCCGTCCAGCGCTCACGTGCATCATCGAGCAGGAGGCTCTCCGGCATGTGCAGCAGCACGATGCCGGGCACACCCGACGCGCCGATGGACTCCTCCATTGCATAGTCGAGTTTGACATACTGATTGATGTCCCGGCAGTGACCGCAGCTGCCACCGATACGCACAGCCGCACCGCCGAGCGTCGTCTGCACCCAGGTATCGTAGAGCACGGTCGCTCCGGCCGCGGCCACGGTGTCAAGCAGGCCGAATCCATGGTCGTTCATATATGCGACCTCATGGTTGCCGGGCGACCAGAACACCGGTGCGATCTCGCCGAGGCGGCGCAAAAGTGCATCCAACTGCTGCAGCTCGGCCTCTGTCGCGTCGCGGCTGATGAAATCGCCAATGCAAAAGATCGCATCCGGCTGCTGCTCCGCCACGCGCGCGAGCAGCGCCGCATTCTCTTTGCCATACTCCCGGCTGTGCAGGTCGCTGAGCACGACGGCGCGGCACGGTGCCGTAAGTCCCCGGACGGCGACAGTATATGCCGTCACTTTCAGCGAAAACCTGCACACGACCGCCGAAATACCCGCCGTGAGTACAAGCGCCAGCAGCAGCGCGAGCAGAGCACGACGGATGCGCCTTCCCACGCGCCTCACGGCTGCTCCGGCGTCTGCCGGGCGCCGTACATGCGCGCGTAATAGGTCCGGTATTCGCCGCTGAGGATCTCCTCCCACCAGTCCCGGTGCGCAAGGTACCAGTCGATCGTCTGCCCGATGCCGTCGGCAAACTTCGTCTCCGGCAGCCAGCCGAGCTCCGCGTGGATCTTTGTCGGGTCGATGGCATAGCGCAGGTCGTGCCCCTTGCGGTCGGGCACGTAGGTGATGAGGCTCTCGGGTTTGCCGAGCTTGCGGCAGATCAGACGCACGATGTCGATGTTGCGCATCTCGTTGTGGCCGCCGATGTTGTACACCTCGCCGACGCGGCCGCGGCGGATCACCAGGTCGATGGCCCGGCAGTGGTCGCCGACATACAGCCAGTCGCGCACGTTCAGCCCCCGGCCGTACACCGGCAGCGGCCGGTCAGCGAGGGCGCTCACGATCATGAGCGGGATGAGCTTTTCCGGGAACTGAAACGGCCCGTAGTTATTGGAGCAGCGCGAGATCGTGACCGGCAGGCCATACGTGCGCCAGTACGCCCCCACCAGCAGATCGGCCGCTGCCTTGGAGCTGCTGTAGGGCGAACTGGTGTGCAGCGGCGTCTGCTCGGTGAACAGCAGGTCCGGCCGGTCGAGCGGCAGGTCGCCGTACACCTCATCGGTCGAGACCTGGTGAAAGCGCACGTTGCCGTATTCGCGGCAGGCGTCCATGAGCACGGACGTACCGATGATGTTCGTCTGCAGGAAGATCGACGGATCGGCGATCGAGCGGTCGACATGGCTCTCGGCCGCAAAATTCACGACCACGTCGGGATGTTCTTCTTCAAACAGGCCGTAGACCGCCTCGCGGTCGCAGATGTCCACTTTGGCAAAGCGGAAGTTCGGCTGCCCGAGCAGCGGCGCGAGCGTGGAGAGATTGCCGGCATAGGTGAGCTTGTCGATGCACACGAGCCGGTCGTCCGGATAGCGCTCGCGCAGGTAAAACAGGAAATTCGCGCCGATGAAGCCGGCGCCGCCGGTTACGAATCTAATCATGCAGTTCCCTCTCAAACACCAGCTTGTCCTCCGCGACCGCGCGCAGATGCGTGCCATAGGGCGAGTGGTCATACCGCGCGGCGGCGGCCAGCAGCTGCGCCTTCGTGAGCCAGCCCATGTGATAGGCCACCTCTTCCGGCGCGGAAATAATCACGTCCTGGCGGTTCTGCACCGTCTGGACAAAGACCGCCGCGTCCATGAGACTCTCGACCGTGCCGGTGTCAAGCCAGGCAAAGCCGCGGCCGAGCAGCTGCACCTTCAGCCGGTCAGCGTCGAGATAGAGCCGGTTGAGGTCTGTGATCTCCAGCTCGCCGCGCGCGGACGGCCGCACCTGCCGCGCCATATCCACGACGCGATGATCGTAAAAATACAGGCCCGTGACGCAGTAGTTCGAGCGCGGGTGCTCGGGCTTTTCCTCGACGGAGAGCACGCGCTTGTCCCGGTCAAACTCCACGACGCCGAAGCGCTCCGGGTCCTTGACGTGGTAGCCGAAGATGGTGGCATAGCCCGCCTCGGCGTTCGCGACCGCCTCGCGCAGGTTGCTGCGGAAGCGGTTGCCGTAGAAAATATTGTCGCCAAGGATCATGGCGCAGGTATCGCCGCCAATAAAGTCCGCCCCAATCAGGAACGCCTGCGCGAGCCCGTCCGGGTGCGGCTGCACCGCGTAGGACAGGCGGATGCCGAACTGGCTCCCGTCGCCAAGCAGGCGCTCGAAGCGCGGCGTATCGTCCGGCGTGGAGATGATGAGGATGTCGCGGATGCCCGCGAGCATGAGCGTCGAGAGCGGGTAGTAGATCATGGGCTTGTCATACACGGGCAGCAGCTGCTTGGACGTGACCCGCGTGAGCGGGTACAGCCGCGTCCCGGAGCCCCCGGCGAGGATGATGCCTTTCATTGTCTGTACCTCCTTGTGGTTTGCGCAGCAAAAGTGTGGTGAAAGCACACGGATCTGCAGCAGTAGCGTTGACTTATGGGTACGAGAATGGTAGATTAGGAGAGATTTCTGTAACAGAGCAGGACGGTGAATGTATGTCCAGAACGGATAACTCGCTCAAAAATCTGAAAACAGCCGTGTTGTTCAAGCTGGCTGCGATCGTGGTGAATTTCATCGCCCGTAAAATCTTCGTGGTCGTGCTGACCAAGGAGTATCTGGGGCTGGATGGCACATTTGCAAACATTCTCACCATGCTCTCGCTGGCAGAGCTCGGCGTCGGCACTGCCATTACCTACAGCATGTACAAGCCGCTGGCTGAGGGTGACCGGGAGCTGATTTTGTCGCTGATGACGCTCTACCGGAAGTTTTACACGGTCATCGGCATCACAGTAGGCGTGCTCGGTGCGGCACTCACACCGTTTTTGCAGTATATCATCCGCGACATTCCCGACATCCCGCACATCCGCCTGATTTACCTCATGTTCGTGCTGGATTCTTCGATCTCGTATTTTCTGGTCTACAAGCAGTCCCTGATCAGTGCGGACCAAAAGCAGCACATCGTCACGTCCTACCAATATAAGACCAGCATGGCGGTCACGGCCGCGCAGTGTGCGGCGCTGCTGCTGACCGGGGACTACATCCTGTACCTTGCGCTGAAGCTCTGCGCAACGTTTGTCTGCAATGCACTCCTTGCGCGCAAAGCCGACCGGCTCTACCCATATTTGAAGCAGAAAACCGTGCAGCCGCTCCCCGCGCCGGTACGGCAGGACATCTCCAAGAACATCCGGGCCATGATCGCCCACAAGCTCGGCAGCGTCGTCGTGTTCGGGACGGACAACGTCCTGATCGCCTATTTTGTCGGTGCCGTCTCCGTCGGTCTCTATTCCAACTATCTTCTGATCACACAGAGCCTGAAATCCGCCTACTCCATGATCTTCCGCGCCATGACGGCCAGCATCGGCAATCTGTGCGCTGCGGAGGACACCGCACACGCGCAGGCGGTCTTCTGGCGGGTCGATCTTCTGACGCGCTGGATCTACGGCTTTTCCGCCGTGTGTCTGGTCGTCCTGTTCAACCCCTTTATCTCGCTCTGGCTCGGTGCGGACTATCTGTTTTCCATGCCCATCGTGCTGCTGATCGTTCTGAGCTTCTATATGACCGGCATGCGTCAGAGCGTGCTCACCTTCCGCGAGGCCATGGGGCTATACTGGTACGACCGGCACAAGCCGCTCTTCGAGTCTGCGATCAATCTTGCCGTGTCGATCCTGCTGGCCAAGCCGTTTGGCATCGTCGGCATCTTCATCGGTACCGTCGTCAGCACGCTGTCCACCTGCACATGGGTCGAACCGTACATCCTGTTCCGGCATGGCTTCGGTGCTCCGGTCGGCAAATATTTTGTGCGCTATGCGCTCAATGTGCTGCTGACGGCTGCGGCCGGTGCAGCGACATGGTATATCTGCGCGCTGCTCCCGGCTGCCGGGTTTGAGGCATTTTTGGTCAAGGTGCTTTTATGCTGCGTGCTGCCGAATCTGTTTTTCCTGCTCGTGTACGGAAAAACAAGCGAGTTTCGCTACTTTCTGACTCTGGGGAAGTCGGTACTCGGCAAGTGGATGCACAAATCTGCTTAAGTGCAAATCACAGAGAGAACACATAGGGCAGATGGCACGCTTGTGCCATCTGTTTTTTATTTGTGCACATACTGCCACAGCTTTCTGTACACGCGCAGCGAAGCCGGACACACATAATACGCACCGACACGCAGCAGCATTCCGGCGGAGATATAACCGGTATACCATCGTCCATGCAGACAGCTTTTCAGCTGCGCATCGCACCGGCCGTCGTACTCCATCGAGTCACAGTACAAAAGCCGGAGCGCTCTCGCCCAAGAAAGTCTTGCGAGCTCCTTTTCCCGCTCCCGCTCAAAGAACTCTGCGCGGCGTATTAAGACCTGCATCCGGTCGGTGTCCAGAGCCTCTGTACGGCGCAGATTTGCAATGATCCCGTCATTATTCTGATAGTACGCATAAAGCCGGTCTGAGCAAATTGCCACTTTCTCACTGGCGTACAGCCAGCGGTAGGACACATCTATATCCTCCCATTTGATCCCATAGGTGAATGGAAAACGTTCCGCAAGCTCTCTATGCAGTAGCTTTGCCCACGGAACAGCAAATATGGTCGCGTACGGGTTTTCTCCCGATGCCTGGAGCTGCATTTTGCACGCTTGCTTTCCCGGCACGACCTGCACCGTTCCTGCTTCGTCGAATGCAAAGTGGTCGCTATCTGTTGTGCTATAACCGCAGACGGCGACCTCCGCGCCCGTTGTCTGAGCTGCGAAAACCAGCCGTTCGATATAATTTCCTGCAATGTAATCATCCGAATCTATGTAGGCAATATACGCTCCGTGAGATTTCGACACGCCGAAATTCCTTGCAGCAGATGCTCCGTTATTGGTCTGATGATAAACCGTGATCCGTGTATCCTCCAGTGCCAGCCGATCACAGATCTCGCCGCTTTTGTCCGGTGACCCATCGTCCACCAGTATGATCTCCAGATTGCGGTAAGTCTGCTCCATGATGCCGCGCACGCACCGCTCTACATATGGCTCAACTTTATACACCGCAACGATC
>ENA-OQQW01000674-OQQW01000674.1-human-gut-metagenome-genome-assembly--contig:-NODE-674-length-22556-cov-10.245900_pt1 | contig 22556 bp, 19 predicted proteins | sample MGYA00243234_ERZ505098 | MGnify/ENA primary metagenome ERZ505098 (study PRJEB26097, sample SAMN02712086) | human gut metagenome | biome: Gut microbiome | host: Homo sapiens | place: Denmark... | reverse complement strand
TATCTGAAATATCTGATCCTGATCGTTTTTGTTATCCTTCTGCCTATGCTCGTAACAAATACAATCGGAATGGGAGATCCTTTTTTCTGTAAATATATTTGCCCACAAGGTGTTCTGGAAGGTGCCATCCCGCTGTCGCTCAGCAGCCCCGCCATACGCTCGGCGCTTGGCAGTCTGTTTTCTTTTAAGTGTCTTATTCTGATAACAGTCATTGTCCTGAGCATTCTGTTTTACAGACCGTTCTGTAAATGGATATGCCCACTTGGTGCAATCTATTCTCTGTTTAATAAGATATCACTCCTCAGCATCAAGGTTGAGGATGACAAATGTATCGGATGCCAGCAATGTACAAAGGCATGCAAAATGGATGTTAATGTCCTGAAAACTCCCGATCATCCGGAATGTATACGATGCGGTGCCTGTATGAAAGCCTGTCCGAAAGCAGCCATTCACTATCAATTTATGGGGAAAGCATGCAAAAGCAGCGATACCCATGTCAAAAACAATACAAACAAAAACAAAGGAGATTTTTAACATGAAAGCAAAAAAGAAACTGTCAACAGTCCTTGCACTCTGCATCACATTACTTCTGACTGCATGTGCGGGAAAGGAAACAACAGAACCGGAAAGTACGCCAAATGCAGCTGCCACTGCTGATACAGCACAAGCCGCTGATAGCGCAGACGCAAAGCTGGATGATTTATATCAGCAGGAAAACCAGCTCTTTGCAGATCATAAAGATGTGTGGGATAAAGTATTCGGTATGATGAACAAGAGCAGCGCCGACCCCAACGGCAATTATGCCGATTACCTTGCCGGTACTGTTACATCAAACAAAGATTCCTTCACAGATGAAGAACTTCAGACACTGAATGAGGATATTGAAACAATCCGCGGCATTGAGGATCAGATCGCCGCACTTGAAAACAGCACTGCCTCAGATGATACTGCAGCTACAGGCAGCAGTTCAGATACGGCATCTCCTTTCAGCAATTTCTCCGGAACAGATTATGATGGAAATACTGCTGATGGCAGTCTTTTTGCCCAAAACGCAGTAACCGTCGTAAATTTCTGGTTTACCGGATGTAAGCCATGTGTTGCGGAGCTTTCCAAACTAAACGAATTAAATGAAACCCTCAAGTCAATGGGCGGTGAGGTTATCGGTATCAATACGGAAACCTTTGACGGAAATGAAGACGCAATAAAAGAAGCAAAAGCTGTCCTTGAAAGCCAGGGCGCCGGATACCGCAATTTTTCAATTGACTCCGCATCAGATACAGGCAAATATGCCTCTGATATCATGGCTTTTCCTACAACAATCCTTGTAGACAGAAACGGAAATATTGTTGGCGATCCCCTGCTTGGAGGCATTGATAATCAGGATAATTACGATGCCCTTATGAAACAGATCCAGGCTGTGGCTGACGCCGACAGTACCGATAAATAAGTACACTTTTATCTGTATAACAAATCAGAGAGACAGGATTCCTGCCTCTCTTTTTCTTTCCCGATCTGAATATTATCCCAGCAGAACCGTTCCGATCGATACACCGACCTTCTGATAAGGGATCAGCATTGCCTGCAGCGCATGATAAATATCTGATTTGCCCGGCCATACTGTTTCTTTTAACTGATTATGCGCATCAAGCTGGTGGAACCACGAGCCACAGCTGTGATCCAGAACCGTTTCGTCCAGATACTGCATAAACATGGCATAATCATCCGCATACTTTTTATTTCCCGTCACACGGTATAATGTTGCAGAAGTGTTAATGGCTTCCGCCAGCGTCCAGTGCATTCTGTCATGCACGACCGGTTTTCCTTCCCAGTCCGTTGTATAAACGATGCCCGGCGCGCCATCTGCATTCCATGCATCTGTAACTGCACGGTTATATAAATCTTCTGCTGCTTCTATGTACTGCTTTGCAGCAGCTTTTTCTCCATATGTGGAAACTGCCCACTGCGTAATAAGACGCGCCCACTCAATACCATGCCCCGGCGTTGCACCGTATGGCTTGAACGGATCATCCGGTTTCTCTTTATTCTTGTCAAGATCCGGCTTCCAGTCTGCTGTAAAATGCTCCGGAATCCTGTCCTGATTATCTTTTGCCCAGCCTATGACATGGTCGATGATCTTGCCTGCCCTGCAGCGGTAATTTTCGTCACCAAGTGCATCTGCCACGGCTAAAAACGCTTCTACCGTATGCATATTGGCATTGATACCCCTGTATGGATCAAGCTTCGTAAACTCCGTATTCCAGGTGTCCACCGACAGTCCTTCCTTTTCATTCCAGAACCGCTTATCATAAAGCACAAGTGCTTCCTCCAAAAGCTGCTTTGCCCCCGGTCTTTTTGCCTGCATGGCACTGGATGCTGCCAGAAGTACAAATGCATGTGCATAGCACTGCTTGGAAGGAACGATCTCTCCATCCTTCGTCAGCCCCGCATACCAGCCGCCGTTTATATCATCATGCAGCTCGCCTGTAAGTCCCCTGAGTGCTGCATCCACAAGCTGCTCACTGCCGTCATGGCCCAGCATGACACCAAGACTGTACACATGTGCCATACGACAGGTGATCCATGTTTCTCTGTTTCTGTCCTTCCACGGCGTTCCGTCATCCCCCAGATAATAGGAGCCTCCGCCCGGTGACGGAAATTTATGTCCGAATGCAAGAAGCGTCTCGGCATTTTCCCGCAGAAACTGTTTGTTTTCTTCTGTGTCGATCTGATATTTTTTGTTCACTTCGTTTGCCATATGCAGTCTCCCTTTCCTTTATCACCGGATATCGTATACACTTCTTACCTGTAAACCATCCGCTTTTCCCTTCAGGATCTTCACGCGCTTTTCGCCGCCGTTCAGATCAAAGAAATTATCCGATAAAATAAGATCATCATTATCATTTCGGATGTGAACTACCCATTGTCTAAAGCCAATGGGCTTCCTGCTTCGCAGACCTCGTAACCTACTATCTCCACAGGCGTTAATTCGGGCAGTCCCTGCCCTATATTGTTATTTTTATGCTATTTGTCTTAATCCTTCTTCCAGTATATTTTTTGCTGCGTTGATATCCCTGTCATGATTTGTTCCACAAACAGGACATATCCATTCCCTTACTGATAGATTTTTTGTCTCTGTATTTTGGTATCCACAGACTGAACACAGCTGACTACTGGCATAGAATGTATCTATTTTGACATATTTCCTGCCATTCCACTTTGCCTTATATTCTAACTGTCTTGTCAGCTCATACCATGATACATCACTTATAGACTTTGCCAAACGGTGATTTTTTACCATGTTTTTTATCTGCAAATCTTCCGAAACTATCACTTGGTTTTCGCTGATAATCTCATGTGACATCTTGTGCAGATAATCTTTTCTGGTATTTGTTATTTTTTCATGGCATAATGCTATCTTTTTCTTTGTTTTGTAGTAATTTTGACTTCTTTTCTCTTTATGGGCTAACTGCCTTTGCAGTTTCACCAGTTTCTTTTCGTATTTTCTGATGATTTTGGGATTTTCGTATTTTTTTCCATCAGAAGTAATACATAACTCCTTAATACCTAAATCTATTCCGGTATTTTGATTTGTATGTGGCAGTTCCGTGTGTTCTGTTTCCACTAAAATTGATACATAATATTTTCCACTCGGAACTTGTGATATCGTTGCCGATTTTATCTGTCCGATAAAATTTCTATGCAGTTTTGCTTTTATTCCTTTTAATTTAGGCAGTTTTACTCTATTGCACCCGAAATCTACTGTTATATTGCCATTCGTAAAATTTGTTGTATATGACTTATGATTATCGTGTTTACTCTTAAACTTCGGATAACCTGCGTGTTCCTTGAAAAACTTCTGGTATGCAGCATCCATGTTGTAAATCGCATTTGTCAGAGCAAATTTATCCACTTCTTTCAGCCATTCATATTCTTTCTTTAATTGTCTGTTGCAGTAATTGTTACAGTCGGTTTTACTAACTGATTTTTTCTCTTTCTCATATACTTCTTTCCGGTATGCCAGTGTCTGATTATATACAAAACGGCAACAGCCAAATGTTTTTGCAATCTGTATTTTCTGCTCATTATTTGGATATATTCTATATTTATATGCCTTTAACATCCACTGTCACCTTCTTTCTCAACCTTGATTTTCTATATATCTCTTCAGCATTTCTTCCGATACATTTCCTACACTACATGCAAAATATCCATCTGTCCAAAAGGTATGTTCTTTCCAAAATTGTTTTCGTAAATATTGGGGATATCTTTTCCATATATGGTATGTTGTATAGCTCTTCATCAGGTTTACAATCTTACTAATAGACATTGTTGGTTCTGTCTCTATCATATAGTGAATGTGGTCTTTATCTGTTTCCATATATCTTATTATCACACTGTGTCTCTGACATATCTCATACGAAAACTGTTTTATATCATCTGATATCTGCCTCGAAACCAGTAATTTCTTCCTATATTTGCAGACGAAAATAATGTGATATTGTAATAGGTATTTGTGTCTGTTTTTAGATTTCCATGTTCCCATGCCATGAGTATACAATAATTTCTGATTTTTGGCTACCTTAACCCACCGTCTAAAGCCAGTGGGATTGCGGTAGCCTTATTTCAATCAATGAACATACATAAAAATAATCATTTCTCTCTTTTTCTGTCATATACTACCTCGCTTCTGACATGGTATAATTCCATCTATTTTACCTCATGATCCTTATATTCATAAAAATCCGCTACACTATGCATATAGTATAATGAATTGATACATAAATTACAATTTTCCCTTTTTCCTCTGCGACAGCGGCGTCTCATTTTTCATATAAGTTTCCCACACTCATTCTCTCCCAATCGTTCATATGACAAATAACCTCCATATATTGTTATACCTATTTTCTGAATTTATTGTACCATCTACTTCCATTTAGGCGCAACCCGTTCATTTGGCAAAATAAACCATTGCCAAATCCCAAATAATCTGCTATAGTACTACAGTATTTGATATCGATTACAACTTAACAAGACAGTTCGTGACCATCCTGTCTATAAACAAAACTAGGGATAATTTGCATATATTTGATAGCTGTCTGGGTTATCAATCTGCAAAGGGTACTTTATGTGGTCAAAACATTGAGTGCCCTTTTTTTATGCATATTTTGAATTTACAAATAGTGGATTCAGAATTTCTCATATATAAAATGTGGTCAAAAACATTGAAATGGAGAAAAGAAAATGAACGAATTTTTACTTATCGCAAGTCTCTTTGTGATCTACGGAACAGTGCTTCTTGCATACAGGATATTTGGGCTGCACGGCTTGTACTGCTTTACAGCAATAGCTACGATCACCGCCAATATTGAGGTCCTTATCATGGTAAATGCCTTTGGCATGGAGCAGACACTCGGTAACATCCTGTTTGCCTCAACATTTCTGGTTACAGATATAATCAGTGAGGTGGAAGGTAAAAAAGCATCACAAAAAGCCGTAAATATCGGAATATTTACATCAATATTTTTCATAATCGTATCGCAGACATGGATGCTTTATCAGCCTAGCGCAAGTGATTGGGCACAGCCGGCTATAAAGACAATATTCTCAAATACGCCTCGTCTGATGATCGTAAGTGTACTTGTATATGCGATCTGCCAGCGGTTTGACGTGTGGGCATATCACAAATGGTGGGCACTTACAACGAAGCATTTTAATGGTGACTCAAGAAAAGCTCTCTGGCTTAGGAACAACGGCTCCACACTTATATCACAGCTTCTTAACACATTGCTTTATACATTCGGAGCTTTCTGGGGCATGTACAAACCGGCTACACTTGTCAGCATTGCGCTTTCAAGCTATGTAATATTTATCGTGACAAGTCTGGCAGATACGCCATTCGTCTATCTTGCAAGGATGATACATGATAAAACAGATAAATAATTTTTATAAGCAGTCAGGACTCAATTCTCCTGACTGCGTTCTCTCTTGTTTTCATACATTCTCTCATCAGCCTCACCGATGATCTTCCTTATATCGGCATATCTGCCACAGGCATACCCGACAGAAGCGGAAATCGGGATTTTACTATCCTTTTGTATGGGCTCCATCAGCTTATTCCATCTATCAATAAAGCTAAGTGCTTCTTCCTTCGTTCCATCCGGTATGATCATGACAAACTCATCGCCACCATAACGATATGTTCTTACATTATCATTATCATTTGCCGCAACAAGTCTGATAGTTCCTGCAACCCTTGCTATAAGACTATCCCCCTGCCCGTGTCCGTATGTATCATTCACAAACTTAAGCTGATTTACATCCCAATATATGACTGCAACATTTCTGTCAGGCTCCTTTGGCTTTTCAAGGTCACTCAGAAGCTTATTTTTATTATAAAGCCCTGTCATATCATCCATTGCTGCCTCATGCTTTATACGATGAGCCTTTTCTATTGTTCTTCGGATCATTTTGTTAACACCATTGCTGACACAGTAAAATCCGGTTGCAATAAGTGACCGCGGAAAAACATAATACATAAAAAGAGTTACCAACGGATTTTTATTTACCTCATTCAGCAAAAACACTCCATCCTTTTGCAGATGTTTAAGAGATGTTGTAGTAATCAATGCCATATTTGCATCACATACTCCAAAATAATATCCCACATACGTACTAAATGCTATATTAAAAATTGAAAAAACGAATGCGAATATTGACAGTTTCCTTGATGAGTATACACCGGCAATCACGATCGGTAACATCACAACTATTACCATATGATATGTAAGTGTTGAGCTTGTTATCATCACCAAAAAACCTGCCTCTGAAATACACAGATACTTTGCGCATACATGATCAACCCCAAATATCAGCAGCGCTATAATAAACACAATCAAAAGAATGCAAGACAATAAATATCCTGTAGCAAAAATAGCTTTATCAACAATAAATACATCCAGGCAATTTAATATAAATACAAATGTATATAGCAGATGCCATACCAAAAGCATACGAAACACAAATATATTTTCTACAACATCTTTTTTCTCATATACGGGAGCATCATCCGTAATTTTAGAAAACAACAGCTTTAATGTTGACATTATCCTCATCCCTTTTCCTTATCTTGTCAAATCCTTAACCCATTTATACTTCTTAAAGTGGATAAGCGTCCATGGTATTTTTCCAACCTCATCCACGCATGTACATGCATACACTACAACAACCGGCCAGTTGAGGAAGTACGTTCCTGCAACAGCCAGCGGTATCGCAATTCCCCACATCGTAACAGCCAGACTATACATATCAAACATTGTATCTCCACCTGATCCGAATATACCATTTATTATGACCTCATTCATTGATCGTCCTATCATATATAAAGCAAGCACAACAAACATCTGCTTTAGATACACTCCCGCCTGCGGTGTAAGCTTTACAAAATATAAAATAACAGGTGCAGAAACCGCCATTAGAATAGTCATTATCACTCCGCACACAACCGATAGCTTTAAGAGCCGTATGCCATATGTTTTTCCACGTTTAAGATTTCCTGCGCCCAGCTCATTTCCGACCATTATACCGGCTGCACTCGATATTCCTGCACTGAGACAGCATATAATATCACGCACTACTGCAGCAACAGAGTTTGCTGCCGCTGCATCTGTTCCGAGATGTCCCATAAATGATGAGTATGATGTGAATCCAATTCCCCATACGAGACTCGCTCCAAGAATCGGTCCTGAGCATTTCATAAAATCCTTTGACAACTGCTTATTTCTTACAAAAAGCTCATGCACCTTCAACCTTATAAATCCTGGTCTGTATGAAAATATAACCGCAAGCAGCAATTCTACGATGCGGGCTATAAGTGTTGCTAGTGCTGCTCCTCGTACATTCATACTCCTGATCCCAAATGCCCCATAAATAAATATTGCATTGAGCAGAATATTTAAAACTACGGTTATCGAACTCACTGCAGCCGCTGATCCTGCATGCTCTGATATTTTCATCATAACTATATAACACTGTGAAAATCCTGTAAGAAGATATGAAAACGCAGCGATCCTAAGATAGCTTACTCCATAATCTATGAGCACCGGTTCATTTGTAAATATAAGCATCAGATATTTCGGAAAAAATGCACATGCCACAAAAAACAAAACAGAAACTATTCCACAGATTCTTATCGCCATACTGAAAATATCATCCAGTGTCTTAATATCTCTTTTGCCCCAGTACTGTGCGCCAAGAATAGCAAGTCCTGCGGTGGATGCAGACAGGAACATATTCTGGATAAACTGTATCTGTGTGGCGAGGGAAACGGCTGACATATAGTTCTGATCCAGCCCTCCAAGCATGAACGCATCTGCCACCGCCACAAGAGCAAGCATAAGGTTTTGCAGCATTATCGGAAACATGAGCATCCATAGCTTTTTGTAAAATATTTTATCGAATTCTCTTGTTTTCATCTGTGACCATACCTCTTAGATATATCCTAATCTTAACATTATATACTGACTTACTCCTGGTTTTCAAGCTTTAATCCTGAATATTATCAATAAAATCTGTTACATTACCTGCAGTAACTTTTTTATATGGCAGATAAATATATTTTTTGTTTTCAAATCCTATATTGTTCATGCCATATCCGGTAACAACTGCATATGCAAGCTGTGCCATTGTATATGCCTGCCCTTCCTTGTCATTATATACCGTGGCTGCAAGCTTTGACTGCCGTACTGCCTCAAGACCTTCATCAGTGCCATCTATACCAAAGAACACCGGATAATTTGAATCTGTTATGCCAAGCTTTTCGTATGCATCCATTGCCCCAAGTGCCATTGCATCGTTATTTGCAATAACAAGCTCTATACTGTTTTTATATTGTCCGATAAGCTGTGTCATCCGGTTCTGCGCCTGGGCACGATTCCAGTTTGCAGTCTGGTAGCTCAGCTTTTCAAGCTCAACACCATTTTCTTTCATACTCTCTGCAACACTTTCAGTCCTTATTATGGCATCCTGATGTCCGAGCTCTCCTTCCAGTATAACATATTGTATTTTACCATCACTATTTTTATCTACAGAAGGATTTTCTTTTATATAATCTGCGGCAAGCTCTCCCTGCATCTGCCCTGACTGTTTTGCTTCTGCCCCGACATAGTAAAGCTTATTCCACTGCATCAGATCCTCCTCTACCGGCTCTCTGTTAAAAAATATGATCGGCACATCATTTTCCCGGGCAGTATCTATTATTTCAGACGGATCTGTCCGGTCTGCCAGATTGACACACAAAATATCACAGCCGTTGTTGATCATTTCCTGCACCTGGTCATCCTGTGTTCTCTGGGAATTGGCAGCATCCATGATAGTAAGGCTGATGCCGTATCCCTTAGCTTCGAGATGGCTGCATTCATCCTTAAAAGCTTCTATAAGCTCTCCCAGAAATGTATCCTTCTGGTCATAACATGCCACCCCTATATATATCTGTTTATCTTCCTTTTCCTCCGTGCTGCCGTATGACGTCCAAAGCATGACTGCTAAAAAAGCAATGAGTACTGCTGCATCTTTTATTTTTTTTAAATTCATCGGCATATCTCCTACTGGCTTATCGTAAATAACAGGTTCTTGTTCTCGTCTGAAAAAAGGTTTTCTCTTGTAAGTACTGTATAAGAAATCTCCTGATCTTTCATGACATACAAATTTTTACGGAGAGCATCCACCAGGGTATTCACACTTTTGTAACCTGCTTCGAATTCATCCGGCACAATAAGGCACTCCATCCATCTCGCATCAAGATAGTATATTGCTTCGGTTGAATTTCCTATCCCATATATAAGCGCTCCATATAGTTCATTGTCACAGGCTGCCTGCCCTGCCTCGACCACACTTTCGTTATCAAGCGCCATTATTATATCTACCTTTCGCTGTGTCTGCAGATTTACGATCTCATCAGATTCAGAATTCTTTGAAACAGACCACAATATCTGCGCTCCGCTTCCTTCAAGTGTATCGCATATTCCCTGACGCCTTTGCTCCTTTGCCTTCGAATAAGCATATTGAGAGTAAATACCTATCGTTTTACCTTCCAGACTGCCATTATTATTCTCCAGCAGTTTGTTGGCCAGTGCAGCACCCATACCATATTGATCCGGTTCTGTCGTTGTAAAAATATTCTCCGACTCATCAGTTATAGTATCTCCGACTATCATAACCGGAACCCTTTTTTTAATCTGATCAAGCTTAGCCTGATCTGTATTATCCACAACAGGTTTTACTACTACTGCATCCGCCCCGTTTTTTATTTCCTGGTTTATGACATCTATCTCATCATTTACAGTTTCCATGTTATCCTTACTTATTATGACGATATCTACATCATACTCCTGCGCTGCCATCTTAAGTCCATACTTGAAAGCTGACCACTGGCTTTCATCCACATCCGGCACAATAACTGCTATTTTTTGCTGTCCCGGACCGCTTTTATTATAAACAACATAGATCAGTGAAATTATAAGCAGTATCCCTAATACTATCTCAGTTATTATAAATGATCTTTTTCCATTATTCATTGTGCTTCCTCCGGCATACTGCGTTCCTCAAAGTGTTTTCTGTTTTCTTCTGTATATTCTATAGCCGGTATATTTATATAAACTGTTGTTCCCTCATCAAGCTCACTTTCTATGTAAAGTCCGTACTGTCCACCAAATAATATTTTTATCCGGTTATTGACATTTACAAGTCCGACTCCGGAACCTCTTTTCCTGATCCGGTTTGTATCCTTGAGCAAAAATCCTATCTCGTCATCAGGTATTCCCATTCCATTATCCGATACTGACAAAATAATTCTATCATCATCCTTTTTGCCACATACATTTATTATCCCACAGCCATCCATCTCACGTATTCCATAATTTATTGCATTTTCGAGGATTGGCTGCAGCACGAGCTTTACGACACAATGATCAAGTATCTCAGGGTCAATGTCAAAAACAACCTCAAACTTATTCTTGTAACGTATCTTTTGTATATTCATATAACTTTGAGCATGCTGCAATTCATCCCGTATACTGATTATAGTATGCCCCTTTGACAGACTTATCCGAAAAAGCTTCGCAAGCTGCGTTATCATGAATGCCGCCTCTTCATTTTTCTCGCCTTCTATCATCCATGTTATCGAATCCAGTGTGTTATATAAGAAATGCGGATTGATCTGGCTTTGCAATACATCAAGCTCACTTTTCCTTCTCTCATTCTGCTCCCACACAACCCTTTTCATAAGCGAAAGATTCTGTTTATATGATTCCTGTATAGACTTACCAAGATGCCTTATCTCCTCTGATCCGCCTATGTATATATGAGGTTCCTTTCCCTCTTCATATTTGTTCACAGAGTTGTTCAGCTTCATGATAGGACTGGAAATACGGACAGATACAACCTGGTTGATAAGCTCAAGCATCATCGCCATCAGTAATGAAACTACAAGCACAAACTGCTTTATATCCGCCATCCTTGTTGTAAAAATGGAATACGGCATAACCCCAACCAGTTTCCAGCCTGTATAGCTTATAGAATTGACAATGACTTTTCTGTGCACGCCTTCCATATACTCATCATATATCTTTTCATCTGATGCTGCTGCTTTTACACTGCTTTCACTTTGCATTCCGTTATCCAGCTGTACCTGATGAGGATGATAGATGATATTGCCATTACCATCACACAAATAGTAATACTGCCCATTTCCTGATGCGTTTATTTGTTCCATCATCCTTGATATGCCTGAATAATCCATGTCAACAAGTAAAACACCGGTCTGGCTTTCTGTGCCATTTGTAAGCTCAACAACACGACTGGCAGAGAGCACCCAGTAATATCTATAAGTTCCATCATCAAACAGATTCTGCACATGTGGTGTCGAAAAATGTATATTCTCCATCCTGTTCATTGCCTGTATGAACCATTCCTGCTTTGTGACGTCCGGTTCCTCCTTTTGAGTTGATACCGGCTCTGCCGCCATAAGACTGCCATACTTATTATAAACAGCGATGCTTCTAAGTTTATCCTTATTCGCCTCATATAAAAGATTCATACCCTTATGTATTTCGTCTATATTTCCAGACAAGTCATTTTCCTTTATCACATAATAATATGCAGCGTCAGATATCTGCCGCATGTTTATCAGGTAATTCTCTACACTCTCGGCAGTCTGTTCCATAAGCTTTTGATTGTTTTCAATTATATTTTCTTCTGATATATCCGAAAATCTCCAATACATCATAATACCCATACTAAGTATTATAAGTGCTGATATTATTGAAAACGCTATCATTATCGTAGTCTGTATATTTCCCGGTTTATAATTAATTTTCCGCATATTCTGTCCTATACTTAGATGGTGACACCCCATAGCTTCTCTTAAACACATAGCTGAAATAATTTGGATCTGAATATCCAACACTCTTTGCTATCATATAACTTTTCTCCCCGGTCTCAACAAGCATCCTCGCTGCCTTTTCCATACGGTAATCTGTCAGATATCCTACAAAAGATTTTCCGGTTTCCTTTTTAAACATACTGGAAAAATAAGAGTTTGACACTCCCAGCTGACGGCATATATCATCCAGTCCAAGCTCTTCCTTCTGATAATTCTGCTGCACATACTCTTTTGCCTGGTCTATAAGGGATTTCTTTGAATGATATCTGGCATCTGCCATATCGCTATGCAGCATCAGTGCTGTCTTTAGCAGCCATTTTTCAAGAACATTTGGTTCAAAATTGCTTATCTCATTATATAGTGCGCTCGTTCCACCTGATATTTTTGCAATATCCAGTTCATTATTTGTCATGAAATGATATAACTCACTTATCAGTTCCATAACGGCAATATGATATTTTTCCAGAGAGTCAAATGACATAAATTTCTGTTTCATATAATTGCCAACTGCTTTTTCAATGTCGCTTTCGTTTCCCAGACATATCATCTTAAAGATATTCAGGAGCCCGCTGCCATCATTTGTATCCATCATGATCTTTCGCTGAGGTACGATCTCATGCAGATTTATTGCTTTATTGCTGCCATATAACACTCTGTATGATGCAGCTTCTTTTGCTGTCTGATATGATTTTGCAAGCTCTGATACATGGTCACACACCTGCCCTATACCTACAGTAACCTTTGCTCCCATAACATGATCTATATATTTGCAGAAGCGGTCACATTCATCTGTAAGCTCAGAAATCTCATCTTCACTTTTTAACTGTGTTATCATTACAGTTTCCCCAAGATAAGTAAATCTTTTTGCTCTCCAGCGTTTTTGGAGTTCTTCGCCAGCCTGTCTGTCCACTGATATAGTGAGCAGACGTATATCCATCCCCGCCGGCACCTGACTTGCAGATGTATGTACAACTATACAGCAATATAATGCTCCGTCAAATCGTATCTGATAATCTGTCATGTATCTATACAGCTCTTCCTCCGGTATACGTCCCTCAATAAGTGTAGAATAAAAGTTAGCCTGCAAAAGCGGAAGGGATTCATCATAATATTTTCTCAGAAGATCAGCATTTCTTTTTTCATTTCTCTCCTGATCCAGCTTCTGCCGGAGATTTTCAAATACCTTTGTTATCTCTGCCAGATTAAGAGGCTTTAATATGTACTCCTCTATCTCGAGATGCACTGCCTCCTTTGCATACTCAAAATCATCAAAGCCAGTGAACAGCAATATCTTGGTCGCCGGATATCTTTCTTTTATATGTCCACACAGCTTAAGTCCGTCCATATATGGCATTTTTATATCAGTCATAACAACATCCGGCTGCACCTCCTCAAGCATTTCCAGCGCCTTATATCCGTTGTTGGCATGGCCTATAACAGAAAACCCCAGTTCCTCCCATTTCACTTTACGTGCAATAACCTCTATTACTTCCTCCTCATCATCGACAAGCAATAATGTATACATAGCTTTACCTTCCCTTGTTTTGTCTATTTATTATATCAGTTTCCATCTTTAAAGTAAAATCCCCATTAATGTCATGACACTATTTTTAAACCCGTTTCCGGTCACACTGTCAGGTGTGACCAGCAACAACAATTAAAGCAGAGGTGCCCACTACACATTACATGTGTCATATGGGCATCTCCGCCTTATCATTTTAGGAGAGGAAAATAGTTACCTTATTATTGTAATTTTATTTTTTCTGTACGTATTTCAGACAATCAAGTGTTACTGCTACAAGAATGATAATTCCTGAGAATACGAACTGGAGGTTTGTATCGATTCCGAGGATCGTAAGGGAATATGTAAGTGCTGTAAAAATACATACACCTGTTACTACGCCTGAGATCTTACCAATACCACCTGTAAATGATACACCACCTACTACGCAGGCTGCGATGGCATCCATATCCCAGCCCTGTCCATAAGCTGCTGATCCTGAACCTACCATTCGTGCACACTCAAGCCATGAACCAAATCCGTAAAGAACACCTGCCATAATAAAAGCTCCAAGAGTTACTGCGAATACTGAAATACCTGAAACTGCTGCTGCCTCCGGATTTCCTCCGACTGCATACAAATTCTTACCAAATGTTGTTTTATTCCAGATAAACCATACAATTGCTATTGCTGCTACAGCCCATATTATGATCGTTGGGAAACCATTGACTTTCGGAATGATCATATTCGGGATCGTCGGTTCAATCGCTCCGAACGAAACACCCTTTGTAGCATATGTAACGATACCGAATATAACAAGCATGTTTGCCATAGTTGAAATAAACGGATGCATCTTAAATTTAGCAGTGAAAAATCCGGCTATACTTGTAAACAAGGTGCAAAGCAATATACATGCAATAAGAGCGATCACAACTCTTGCTCCGACAGGAACCTTTGTAAAATCAAATATATGTCCAAACACTGCACCTGTGTTTACACCCTGATGCATGATAATGGTTGCGGTTGTCATACCCATACCAACCATTCGTCCTACAGAAAGATCTGTTCCGGTAAGGAGTATAAGCCCTGCTACTCCAAGCGCCAGGAACATCCTAGGTGATGCCTGCTGCAGTATATTCAATATATTATTGTATGTAAGAAGCGGTGTTCCCTTCTTTATAGGTGTAATGATACAAAGAGCGATGAATATAAGTATTATCGCAATGTAGAGTCCATTCTGTAGCAGGAATGTTCTTTTGTTAAATGTATATTTGTAATTCTCCCATTTCTGTGCTCTTGACTCCATAAAAGTAAACTTTGACAATCTGAGCATATCTATCAGATGATATTTATAGCTATATGCCTCATGTTTTCTGTCTTTGATCCTCTGGTACTCTTTTTCAAGCTCCAGTTTTTCATTGGACACACGGTTTTTATGCACATAGTTTTCTTCCTTGATCTCAGTCTTGTCTGAGGTTCTTGCAAGAACTTCTTTATGCTTTTTGTCAAGCTCTGCCATTCTTTTTTTATGATTTTCCAGAGCCTGCGCTTTTTCAGCCGCACAGCTTTGCTTTACGGCATTATAGTATTTTAACTCAAAATTATTTTTGATATATGTTTCTGCCTCAGATATAAGCCCTGCAATCTTTTCTTTATTCTGTGCTTCAACCCTTTTGGCTTTTTCAAGCTCCTTTTGGTAAGCTGATATTTCTGATTCTTTTTCACCTTTTGAAAGAGTTTTATCCCTTTTTACCATCTCGATCAGAGACTGGTACTCTACAACCTTTGTAGTTCCATCTTCTCTTAACTTGTCGATTTCTTTCTGTATATTTCCCACATATTCATCGATTGGCTGCCGCAGTTTTTTCTCCTGTTCAGCCGTTAATATTTTACTATTAGCCATATCCGTTCTTCTCCCTTATAGATATTTAGCACTGAGTCTTAACAGTTCTTCCTGATTTGTCTCTTTTGTATTTACAATTCCTGACAGCCGTCCGTTAGACATGACTCCTATCCTGTTTGTAATACCAAGGATTTCCGGCATCTCAGAAGATACAACTATGATGGTCTTGCCCTGTTTTGCCATTTTTATTATCAGATCATAAATCTCATATTTGGCTCCAACATCTATACCTCTTGTAGGCTCATCCATCATAAATACCTGTGGTCCTCTTTCAAGCCATTTTCCGAAAATGACCTTCTGCTGGTTTCCTCCTGAGAGACTTGAGATCATGTCATTTGGCCCCATACATTTTGTATGCATGATCTTGATTTCATCCGAAGTTGCCTTTACCATCTTAGGATCTGACAAAGCCACACCCTTTTTATATGCATTAAGATTCGCAATCGTCGTGTTAAATGTCAGATCTCCTTTAAGGAAAAGTCCATTTGCTTTTCTTTCCTCAGTAATAAGTGCAAATCCATAGTCCATAGCTTCCTTTGCGCATGTAAAGTTCATAAGCTTATGATTAAAATACACTCGTCCTGCAGCTCTTGTCCTGATTCCAAATATCGTCTCCAGAAGTTCTGTACGACCTGCCCCGACAAGTCCATAAAGTCCGAATATCTCCCCCTCACGTACATCAAATGTAACATCCTGAAGATAAGGTTCATACTTTGTGGAAAGATGCTGAATTGACAGGATCACATCCTTTGGCTGGTTATCAACCGGCGGAAATCTGTTTTCGAGCACACGACCTACCATTGCGGTAATCAGTTCATTCATGTTTGTTTCTTTTGTGCTTTTTGTCATGACCAGATTTCCATCACGAAGTACGGAAATATCATCACATATCTCAAATATTTCATCCATTTTATGTGAAATGTATATAAGTGATATTCCCTGATCACGAAGCATCCTCATCATCTCAAAAAGTTTTGCAACTTCCTGTACTGTAAGCGATGATGTAGGTTCATCTAATACTATGACTTTTGAATTGTATGATATTGCTTTTGCAATTTCACACATCTGACGCTGTGATACTGACATATTTTTCATCGGTTGGTCGAGATTAACTGTCATTCCCAGCTTTCTAAATAATTCAGAGGCTTCTTTTTTCATCCGCCCCTCATCTATCATTCCAAGTGAATTAACCGGATATCTTCCAAGGAACAGATTATCAACAACATTCCTCTCCAGACATTGGTTTAACTCCTGATGCACCATTGCAATTCCATTTTCCAGTGCATCCTTTGGTCCGGAAAAGCTTACTTCTTTTCCGTCCAGATATATCGTCCCCTCATCCTTCTGGTATGTACCAAAAAGACATTTCATCATTGTCGACTTACCGGCGCCATTTTCACCCATCAACCCCATTACAGTGCCTTTTCTTACATCAAGATTTATGTGATCGAGAACCCTGTTTCGGCCAAATGACTTACTCATGCCGCGAATCGATAAGATAATATCCTTACTCTTATCCTCCATACTTCCTGCTCCTATACTTTTATTTGCCGGGAAAGGATCTCTCCCTTCCCGGTTTTATGTTTTACGCATATATGCCATCGTTACTTTTGTTACCGCAGCACCTTTTAGTGTAAACAGTAACTTCCTTTTACTGATTTAAAAGAGCTGTGTAAGAAGCTGCATTATCTGTTTTAACCATATTGATCGCAAATGCATCATACTGACCAGGATTTCCAAGTCTGTTTGTGATGTTAGACTCTGTCTGTCCATCTCCACCGATGTACTCTACATCAAGATTTAAGATATCATCATAATTCTGTAAAAGCGGCTGGTATGTAGAGCTTAAGAAGTTATCTGAAGCATTGTAAATATTAAGCCATACTTTTTTTGTCGGATGTGCAGATGAATCAAGCTGGTTTGAAACAGGCGCCCATACTACTGTAGAATCTGTAAAATCCTTATAGTTGTCAGCTGTAACTGCTACATTGAGTGCGTAGTATGATCTTTCATCCTCTTTGTATACATATACATCTTCACTTAATACGTTTCCTGCATCATCTGCAGTTCCGATACCCGTATCAACATCAACTCCGTCAAGAGCATTTCTTAAAACACGGAGTGTAAGGTATGCCTGTACATCTGCATGCTGGCTGATCGTTCCACCATAGCCCTCTGCAATAGCTGCTACCGCATCGCTGTTGGCATCGTATCCGAATGTAGGAACCTTGTTGTCCTTTGACCATGCATTAAACATTGACATTCCCATTCCATCATTGTTAGAAACAACTACATCGATCGCATCTCCAAATGATGATGACCATGTTCCGATCGCATTTCCGGCTGTAGCTGCATCCCATGTTGCTCCGGCTGAGTTCTTCATCTCCTGTGAAGCAAGCTCTCTGATCGTGTATTCTTTACCATTTACCTCGAGCTTTCCATCCTGAACCTCTGCCACTTTACCGTCTGTATTAGTTCCTGCCGGTGTACTATCGATTTCACCGCCTTTATCAACGCCTGTTCCTAAAGCCTTGCGGACACCTCTCGTTCTTGCGATAGAATCATTATGTCCGATGTCTCCGATCGCAAGTACATATCCGATAACTCCATCCCCATTTCTGTCGATCTTATCGATGTTTTTCTCGATATAATCCTTTACCATTTCTCCCTGAAGCTCAGCACCCTGATTAGCATCAAATCCTACATAATAAGTATCTTTGTTGAAATTGAGTGCCGTCGTATCAAGCTCTCCTGTTGAACTGTTTGATGGCTGACGGTTAAACCATACAAGTGGTTTGTCCTTGTTTGCTACATCAGATGCAGATGTAGTACTTCCACCATTTCCTCCTGTCTGTGTTCCCCCGCCTGATCCTCCGTCAGATCCACATGCAGCTGTTGAAAGTGCAAGAGCCGCCATCATCATAATCGCAACAATTTTTTTCTTCATATAGTTTTGTCCCCCTTTGTTTTGTTTGTAAGCTTAGTATACGGGATTAAAAATTTTTAAACCATAGAATATTTTTGGGTGAACATTAAAAATTTTATGTTTTTTCGTCATGTGGACGAAAATTTTCTATGTTTGCGATATTTTATTCGTTATTTTACTTATTTTTGTAGTGTTTTCGATACATTATTTTCATTTTTATATATAATTCGTATATTTTCAGTACTTATAAACTCTTTTTAGGATAAACTAATTTTTATCTTTCACAAAAATATATTTATAATTCTATATCGTATTTTTATAAGATCCGTTCAAAGAAACAAATTGTATCAATCGGAAAATGGTTTTATAGTCCCTCAATATCTAAATCTACAATCATCCGCTCAATCCGTTTTTCTTTTAAAAGATAGCTCATATAAATAGGAAGATATATTACTGTTCCATCCACCTCTACATTTCCTACTGAGAAAACGTATCCTTTCTCTATATGATAATCAGATACACTCATAAAATTATTCAAAGCCTTGTATAATTTGTACGCTCTGCCTGATTTAACCTCGATTGGAACAACCTTACCACTCATTTCTATCACAAAATCAAGCTCTCCAAGATTCTTCTTTTTGCAGAAATATGGTTCAAATCCATTGGCGGTCAATTGCTGCGCTACAGCATTTTCAAAATGTGCTCCGTTGTTTACTTCCCCATTTTTATTAATCAGCTCTATTTTTGTTTCTGCCGGATAGGCACTTGTAAGTAATCCTATATCACTTGAAAACAACCGGAATACATTACTTCTTTTGCTTGCAAAAAGAGGAATAACAGGTGCATCAACGTTATAAACCGGCAGTGCCACACCTGCATCCTTTAGCCACAAAAAGCTGTTTTCATATCTGCTAAACTTAAGTTCCTTATCCAGCATTGTAAAAACAAATTTCTTATTTTGTTTATTTAATTCAGTAGGGATTATATCATATATTGATAGTAGCTTTAGTTTCTTGTCTTCAACCTCATATTGTGAGAAGTCCTCTTTATATAATGTTACTATATCCCGTTGTACCTTATCGACTTCCCTGATATCCTTTGTTTCAACATAAGTCTTCACCGCATCCGGCATTCCTCCAACAATAAGATATACAAAAAAAATCGACAATAGCTTTTGATGAACAAATTCATCTACCGGCGTACATGTCTCAAATTTTTCTTTTAGCATGTCCAATGTCACATTTGAAACATTATTTGCAATCATAAATTCTTCAAAATCCATTGGATACATTCTTATTACTGATAAATAACCAACAGGCGCCGAAGCGATTCCTTTAAGCTCTACACCTAATAGTGATCCACTCATTGCATATTTGAAGCTGCCCTCATCTACAAGAAATTTAATCTTTGTAACGATTTCCGGACATTTCTGAATTTCATCAAAAAAACAACTGTTTTATGTGGTTTACAATTTTCCGGCATTATCATTTTCAATTTAACCAAAAAATCTTCTGCACTCATTTCCGCATTTAAGTACTCAACCATTTCAGGATGATCAATAAAGTTTATTTCAAATTTAGTGTATTCGCTCTTTTTAATTTCATCTCTTATAAGCCATGTCTTTCCTATCTGTCTGGCTCCGGTCACCAATAATGCTTTATTGGATTTTTTTAACCATTCCTTTATTGTAACAGAATCTTTTCTATACATATATTTGTCCCTCCAAATATACAATATATCATTTGCCCCGTTTTTTTAATTTAATTTTATGATTTTTGCCCCGTTTTTCTAATTGTATTTATAATATTCTGCCCCGTTTTTCTAATTATATACTTTTATTGCTTTCCTTACGCATATCTGATATAGCATTAAATGCAGCAATTGCCGCCTTAAGAATAACTATCTCAGCCGTTAAGTAAGCCATCATCTAAAAAAGTCAAATATATGCATATTGCCCTCCTGTTATCTGCATATTACACATATACATTAACCTTTTACTCCACCGGTTTCCATTTAGTATTCATAAGTAAGCACTTTTCTCTGAAAAAATGCTTGATCTTATTACACATAAGCTGAGCCACCCTTTTATTTCCATCTAGGAACATCTGTGTTCTGGCAATGAAACAAAACATCTCAAGTGCAGCCTCTAAACGATTTTTCATATGTTGTTCAAGTTTATTTATGATAACTGTTTCCTGAGGTATCTCCGGAGCCCATGAGGTACCACCAATGGCAACCGGCACTGTTCCATATTGAGTCCACTAACTGTCTTTTTCCCATGGATATAGACATATTATTCATATATTCTGCCACCTCATTTTACTTATAATAACATGTACTCTCCTGTCAAAAAATTATTCATATTCACCATCGATGGCAAATGCATGATTCATAGGGCCGCTTCCTTTTCCAAGATCAAGCATGGCTTCGAGTGCGCCTGAAATATAATTTTTTGCGTGCCTTACAGCTGTTTCGAGATCTCTTCCTTTTGCCAGATTTGATGCTATAGCAGAAGAAAGTGTACAGCCTGTTCCGTGTGTGTTTGGATTATCGATTCGTTTTCCATAAAACCACACAGGTTCTTTCTCTTTCTGGAAAAGCAGATCATTCGCATCATTTAACTGATGTCCACCTTTTAAAAGCACTGCGCAGCCCAATGTATCGCAGATTATCTCCGCTGCTTTTTCCATATCAGCTTCTGTTTTTATGTCCATCCCTGAAAGCACCTCTGCCTCCGGAATATTTGGTGTGATAATTGTCGCAAGCGGCATTAATCTGTTTTTTAATGTGCTTATGGCATCCTCACTTATAAGTCTTGCTCCACTCGTTGCTATCATTACAGGATCTACAACTATATTCTTTGCATTATATTCTGTAAGTTTATCCGCAATAGTTTCGATAAGCCCGCTTGAAGAAACCATTCCTGTTTTTACTGCATCAGGGTAAATATCTGTAAAGATACTGTCTAGCTGCTCCGCTAAAAACTTCGGAGTCACCTCCATGATACCTGTTACCCCTGTCGTATTCTGTGCTGTCAGCGCAGTAATCGCACTCATTGCATATACGCTGTTTGCTGTCATAGTCTTTATATCTGCCTGAATGCCAGCTCCTCCGCTTGAATCACTTCCTGCAATCGTTAATGCTTTGTACATATAAATCTCCTTTTCCTGTTTATAATTATTTTTCTAAATCTGATTTGATGTTAATATACTTTAAAGTTATTTTTCATGAATCTGCATGTCGTATCGTTTATTATCAATCTGCTCCGGCATCATAAAGGCTTATCGACCTGTCCATATATTCAGCAATTGCCATTTGCAGCTCCTGGTGATCATTCGCATACAGGCTTTCAGCTATCCTGTTTGCAGTAGTTCTTGTGATTGCGCCAATCTGTAATAAATGTGATAGTATCTCACTTTTGTACACTGCTGCAATCTCTTTGTTTGGAATGGAAACCTCGCACAGATATGAACCATCACCTTGTAGCTCTTTCTTTGTTGTCTTGAGATATCCAGCCACCAAAAGCAGATTGTATATATTTCCACATTTCCATATCTTTTTGTCAGTAAAATACTTGCTTGTATCCTCGTCAGACAACTCAAAAATACACGAAACATATCCATATTCAAAGTCTTGCCGAATCTCCTCGGTCTGGTAAACAACGATACCAGAGGTTTTTTATCCAGAAAATATCAATCTATTTTGATATATTGCGGATGTTTTAGATTAGTCGCTATTCTGGTTTTCTATAAAATATACTCCATCTGGCGTTCCTTTGTCTTAAGCCCCA
>ENA-OQQW01000664-OQQW01000664.1-human-gut-metagenome-genome-assembly--contig:-NODE-664-length-22855-cov-24.917325_pt1 | contig 22855 bp, 19 predicted proteins | sample MGYA00243234_ERZ505098 | MGnify/ENA primary metagenome ERZ505098 (study PRJEB26097, sample SAMN02712086) | human gut metagenome | biome: Gut microbiome | host: Homo sapiens | place: Denmark... | reverse complement strand
ATCCGCGCGAGGATGCGGAGATAATGACAAAGTTTTTTGACAGATGAGGGTGAGCGAAATGAAGATACTTGCAATCGAATCCTCCTGCGACGAGACCGCTGCGGCGGTCGTCGAGGACGGCAGGCGCGTTATTTCAAGCGTCATAGCGTCGCAGGTGAAGGAACATATACTTTACGGCGGAGTCGTGCCGGAGATAGCGTCAAGGCGCCATGCGGAGGCGATATCCGGCGTTGTCGGCGAAGCGCTCGACAGGGCGGAGATGAATGTCGGCGACGTTGACGCGATAGCCGTGACCTATGCACCCGGGCTTATCGGCGCGCTGTTAGTCGGCGTGAATTTTGCAAAGGGACTCGCGTTTTCCGCGAACAAACCGCTCGTGCCCGTGCATCATCTGCGCTCGCATATCGCGGCGAACTATATAACTCACCCCGACCTTGAGCCGCCGTTTCTCGCGCTCGTCGTGTCCGGCGGTCACAGCCACATAATCGAGGTGCGCGACTACACGGATTTTCATATTATCGGCAGAACGCGCGACGACGCGGCAGGCGAGGCGATGGACAAGGCGGCGCGCGCCATGGGGCTCGATTATCCAGGCGGCGTGAACCTCGACAGGGTGTCGAAGAACGGCGACCCGAAGAGCTACAAGCTCCCGCGTCCGCATGTTGACGGGAGCGAATACGATTTCAGCTTTTCAGGACTCAAGACTGCTGCCGTCAATATTATCCACAACGCAAAGCAAAAGGGCGAGGAGATAAGCGTGCCCGATCTCGGCGCGTCGTATATCGAGGCGGTCGTAAGATGCCTGCGCGAAAACACCGAAAAAGCGGCACTGAACTTCGGTTTCGACAAGATAGTTCTGGCGGGCGGAGTGTCCGCAAACTCGCGCCTGAGGGCGGAGATGACCGATATCTGCAAGGCTCATTCATGGTCGCTGTTCATGCCCGAGCTGTCGCTTTGCGGCGACAATGCGGCAATGGTCGGCGCCCAGGGCTACTATGAATTCAAGGCTGGAAATATCGCCCCGCTGACCCTCAATGCACGAGCTTCGATGCCTATTGATGAAATTGATAAATTTTTATCAAAAAAGGTCTGAAAGTTAACAGTTTCGTCATTGAAAAACCGAGTTTATTGGGGTATAATACATACTGGGTAAAGATGGTACCTTTCTTAATAGATTAGACGAAAGGAGTCAAATATCATGAAACATTTGACACAGAACAAGACAGTGATCGACTGGATCGAAGAGAAGATAGCTCTTGTATCTCCCGACGAAGTCATGTGGATCGACGGCAGCGAGGAGCAGCTTGACGCTCTGCGCGCCAAGGCATGCGAGACCGGCGAGATGACCAAGCTCAACGAGGATCTCCTCCCCGGATGCCTGCTTCACAGAACCAAGCCCAACGATGTTGCGCGTGTTGAGAACCGCACATTCATCTGCGCCGAGAGCGCGGATCAGGCAGGTCCGACCAACAACTGGATGGATCCCTCCGAGGCTTATAAGATGCTCTATGATATAGCCAGAGACAGCTATAAGGGCAGAACAATGTATATTATCCCTTATTCGATGGGTCCTGTCGGCTCTCCGTTCTCGAAGATCGGCGTTGAGCTGACTGACTCCATCTATGTCGTTCTCAACATGGCTATCATGACGAGAATCGGTAAGAAGGTTATGGATACTCTGGGCGACAGCAACGACTGGGTTCGCGGACTGCACTGCAGCTGCGACATCGACCCCGAGAAGCGTTATATCTGCCAGTTCCCGCAGGATAACACCATCATCTCCGTCAACTCCGCTTACGGCGGAAACGTCCTCCTCGGCAAGAAGTGCTTTGCTCTTCGTATAGCCTCTTATCAGGGCTGGAAAGAGAGCTGGCAGGCTGAGCATATGCTTATCCTCGGCCTCGAGAATCCGAAGGGCGAAGTCAAATATATCTGCGCGGCATTCCCGTCCGCCTGCGGCAAGACCAACCTTGCCATGCTTATCCCGCCCGAGGGATACAGAAACAAGGGCTACAAGATCTGGTGCGTCGGCGACGATATCTCCTGGATCAGAAAGGGTCCCGACGGCAGACTTTATGCTATCAACCCCGAGAACGGTTTCTTCGGCGTTGCCCCCGGCACGAACGAGAAGTCCAATCCCAACGCGCTTGCCGCGACAAGAAAGAATACCATTTTCACAAACGTTGCGCTTAACCTTGACAACAACACCGTCTGGTGGGAAGGTCTCGACAAGAATCCGCCCGAGAACGCCATCGACTGGCAGGGCAGACCGTGGAACGGTAAGACGAGCGAGGAAAAAGGCGCTCATCCGAACAGCCGCTTCACCGCTCCCGCTGTCAACTGCCCGTGCATCAGCTCCGAGTTTGAAAATCCGGCAGGCGTTCCGATCTCCGCTATCGTCTTCGGCGGCAGAAGAGCTAAGCTCGCTCCGCTGGTCTATCAGTCAAGAAGCTGGAATCACGGCGTGTTCGTCGGCTCGATAATGGCTTCCGAGACCACCGCAGCAGCAGCCGGCGCAGTCGGCGTTGTCCGCCGCGATCCCATGGCTATGCTTCCGTTCTGCGGCTACAACATGGCTGATTACTGGCAGCACTGGATTGACATCGGCGCAGGCCTCGACGAGGATAAGGCTCCGAAGATCTTCAACGTCAACTGGTTCCGTAAGGACGACGACGGCAACTTCCTGTGGCCCGGCTTCGGCGACAACATGCGCGTGCTTGAGTGGATCATCAAGCGCTGCGAGGGCAAGGTCGACGCAGAGGAGACCGCTATCGGCTTCGTGCCCAAGGCTGAGGACATCAACCTTGAGGGCATCGAGGACGAGGTCAGCGAGGATCAGCTCAAGGAGATCCTGAGTGTTGACAACTCCCTCTGGGAGGACGAGGCAAAGGGCATCGAGGAGTTCTACGCTAAGTTCGGCGACAGACTTCCCAAGGCTCTGAGTGACGAGCTCAACACCCTCAAGGCTAATCTTGAGAAATAATTAAATAAAATTGCGGCAGACAGGTGTGCTTGTCTGTCGCTTTTTTATTGGTTTGTCATATCGGCGCAGGCAGAGCGCAAAAAACAGCAGCCGTGATTCTCAACGAACCACGGCTGCTGATATTTAATTTTGCTTACAGTGTCTCAAATCTCTTTACGCCCTTGCGCTTGAGCCTTGAAAAGGATATCACGGTTATTATTGCTATGACCGCCGTCGCGATCATCAGCGCGAATACATTCGGCAGCACCTGCACCGCGAACAGATAGACCGCAATGAGCACGATGATATACGCCCAGCCGAGGCACATCGCGAGCATAATGCCGAGACTCTGCTTGACCGCTCCGCTCTCACTGCTCCAGGTGAGGTTGGGCATCCTGATATTTACTCTGAGCCCCGAAACGGCGCATAGGAGCGTGAATATCTGCGGCAGGATAATCATGACCGCCGCCGTGAGAAGCTCCGGCTTGAGGGCAATACAGAAGCATATGCTGCATATCAGTGCGGGGACGGCGGTGAAGAGCATATGGAGCTTCAGCTTCGCTCTGAGAATCTGCCACGAGGTGACGGGGAGCGAACGGGCTATCCAAAGGCTCTTGCCCTCGAGGGATATCGCGGGCGCGGTGAGTATATTCATAGAAGAGAGCAGGCATAAAAGTAAGCACGCGAAGGTCGGGGCATATTCCAGCAAATCCTCATCCATTCGGGTGACAACGCCGATAAACCAGTCGCTTTTTATCAGCGAGAAAACAGCGACGGCTATCATAAACAGCGCCCCGAGCGAGCAGTTGAGCATATAAGACGGGCTCGAGAGGAAGTGGTTTATCTCGCGGCGCAGAAGCGCGCGGTCGGTGCCCTGCTGCTTGACTGTCTTCTCTTTGTAGACTGTCTTTGCGGTCTTTCCGCTGCTCGTGACGAGCTTTAAGAATGTGCGCGACATTATGAGCCACGTCGCGGCGAGCAGAGCGAGAATGATGAGTGAAATTATAATTGTCGGCAGAACATCGCCCGCGAACGCCTTGCCGAAAATATAGAGCGGATAGGCGGACATGCGCACCTTTGCGGCAACAGCCGCGCTATTTGCGACGATGCCGGTGATTATCTCGTTCGCTCTGAAGTAGACATAGTAGTAGCCGCCGAGAAACGCTATTGAAACTATAACTGTTATAATGCTCTTGTTTTTTAATTTAACTGCGATTTTTGCAACGACCCAGCCGAGTATGCACGACAGTATAAGCACGAGAACAGTCACCATAACGGCCATTATAACGGCTGTTATGCCGGATATTCCGGGGTGCGCGGTTATGAAATACACGCCGACGGCGGGGATTACCACAACTCCGGAATACATCAGCCCCATGAGATAGACTCCGATGAGGCGCGCCGCCATGATATCGCGCACGGGAATGGGCATCGAGAGCAGGAGGTCGTTGTCCTTTGCGTCATAGAGGCTCGAATATGTGTTGAACACGCTGCCGAAAACGCCGAAAAGCGCAGCGGTAGCGCCCATAATGGCAAAGTAGAGCCAGCTCATGCCGTAGGTTATCAGCGGGCGCATCGAATATGACATATAGCAGAACATTCCGCCGATGGCAAAAATCATGAGCAATATGAACAGCACTATCGAGAATGTCGCCGAGCGTGCAGACTTGCCCTTGCCCGTCTTGCGGTCAACGAAGAAACTTTTATTGAGTTCGAGAAGCTGTTTTTTTATCAGTGTTTTCAGCATTCTTCTCCCTCCAGTTCGAGGAACACGTTCTCAAGGCTGGAGTCGCCCTTGACCTCTTCCATTGTGCCGGAGCGGATGAGCTTTCCGCTTTTTATTATCGCGACCTTGTCGCAGAGCTTTTCAGCAACTTCGAGAACATGGGTCGAGAAGAATATTGCGCCGCCGGAGTTGCAGACCTCGCGCATCATGCCTTTTAACAGATGCGATGCGGCGGGATCGAGACCGACGAAGGGCTCGTCCATGATAATTAACTTGGGCTCGTGGATCCATGCGGAGATTATCGCGAGCTTCTGCTTCATGCCGTGGGAATACGCCGAGATGGGCTGCGCGAGGTCAGCGGTCAGCCCGAACATATCGGCATATTTATGTATGCGCTCGCGGCGGTCGTCAGCGCTGACGCCGAAAATATCAGCGATGAAGTTCAGATATTTTATTCCCGTCATGTATTCGTAGAGGTCGGGATTGTCGGGGATATAGGCTATGATTTTTTTGCAGGCGAGCGGGTCATCTTTTATTGAGATGCCATTTATCGTTATCTCGCCCTCGTCGAACTGCAAAATGCCGACAACGGATTTGAGCGTTGTGGTCTTGCCCGCGCCGTTGTGGCCGATGAAGCCATATATCTCGCCGGGCGCGATATGCAGCGTCAGGTTGTCAACAGCCTTTTTCTCGCCGTAGGTTTTGGTCAGATTTTTGATGTTAAGCATAATGTCTCCTTTTCGCCCGCCGTGGCGGACAGATATCTTTTCCCTTTTCTATATTAGTATATTTTACACTGCCGGTCAATCCGGCGTATTTTATTTTACGAACTCTTCACAAATTGCCGCGAATTTCTTTTCGCTCGGTATCTCGTGCGTTATGAACTTTCCGTTATAGAACAGCGAAAATGCGGTGTAGGCGCAGGGCGCGTTTTGAGCCTGCTCGCGCGATGAGATATGCACGGCGCTCAGCGGAAGATTCATATCGTTTGCCATGTTTTCAATTAGCGGAACATATTTCGCCGTAAACGGGCACTGGCTTGTATAAAATATCTCGAACCCGCTGCCGTCAGTCTGAGCGCTCTTTGCCTGCTCACGAAAGCGCGGAGCGGGCGCGGAGCGGGCGCGGAGCGGGTCAAACGGCAGATACATCAGCTCGAAATACGGCTCTGCCGAATCGGTTTTTATGAAGCCCTTATATTTCAGATATTTCGGGTCGGCAAGAAAACCGCGCTTCTTCGCCGACGAGAGTATGCAAAGCCCCGATTTGCCCTTTTTGCGGCTGTCGCGGATACATTCGTTGAGCAGGTCGTTTGAATATCCGTGCCCCTTGAAAGAGCCGGAGACCCAGAGACAGTCGATGAACATATAGCCGGGCGCGTCTATCGGAGCCCATGCGTTTTCGGCGGGGATATACTCAATAAAGCACTTCCCGCGCGCGTCGGCTTTTAAAAATACCAGACCCTCGCCGAGCCTTTCGGCAAGCCACTGCTTCTTTGCAATGACCTGCGGGTCCTTGGCGTTTGATATGGCGCAGCATATGTGCTCGCTTTCGAGATTTTCGGGTGACAGGCGAATGTAGTCCATGGCGTCCTCCAATAATAATTATAAAACGCTTGTTTTATAACAGATGTTATAATTATACCATACTTTTTGCCGATGTCAACAAGGCGGGATTAAAAATGATATTTGTCGAATTGGGCTTTATATTTTCGCCCTGAGCCGCCATTTTACACTGAATAAAAATAACCGCCGCGAACTTTCAAATGAAAGATACTGCGGCGGTTATTCGGCTGTTTTTCAATCCTGATGTAATTCGTCTTCAGCCCATTTGATCGGGTTGTCGTCAATATATTGCCATTTGACTTGATAATCGTATTCGTCACGGATTATATGGTCATAAAAACCTTTTTGCCAAATTGATTTTTTGACTTGCTTAGTTACGGAACCTTTGAACTGTTGTGTTATGCGGCTGACCCTACGGCAATGTGGGACAATATGGGCTTTCTGTCATCTATGCAAATTGTGATAAAATATGCTCCGTTTTGCGAATAGTCGTAATCTTTCAGCCTGTTAGGCTTTCTTCTCTGCTGTTCCATGGCATATATTTCACTGCGCAAACTGGCTGTTGTAGAGCTTCGTATAGAATCCGTTCTTCGCGAGCAGCTCCTCGTGCGTGCCCTGCTCGGCGACCTTGCCGTCCTTCATGACGAGAATGCAGTCGGCGCGGCGGATGGTCGAGAGTCTGTGCGCCACGACGAACGAGGTGCGCCCCTGCATGAGCGTGTTGAACGCATCCTGAACTTTCAATTCCGTTCTGGTGTCTATCGATGAAGTCGCTTCGTCGAGGATGAGCATCGGCGGCTTCATGAGCATGACGCGCGCGATGCAGAGCAGCTGTCTTTCACCCTCGGAGAGTCCGTCGTCGTCGCCGATGACGGTGTCGTAACCGTTTTTGAGGCGCTTTATAAAGCTGTGAGCGCGTGCTGCCTTGGCGGCGGCGATTATCTCTTCATCCGTGGAGTCGGGCTTGCCGAACGCTATATTCTCGCGGACGGTGTCGTTCTTTATCCAGGTATCCTGGAGCACCATGCCGAAATGGTGCCTGAGGCTGTGGCGTGTGATGTCGTTTATATTCTCGCCGTCAACCTTTATGCTTCCGCCGTCAACGTCGTAGAAGCGGAGCAGGAGATTGATAAGCGTAGTCTTGCCGCAGCCTGTCGGACCGACAACGGCTATTGTCTTGCCGGACGGGGCAAAGAAATCGAAGCCGTCGATGAGCTTTTTGCTCTTGTCATATGAGAAGCGGACGTTGTCGAACTCCACGCTTCCCTCGGGGTCGCTGAGCGCCGAGCAATTTTCGTCCGACTCCTCGGGCTTTTCGTCTATGAGCTCGAATATTCTTGCCGCGCAGGCGAGGGCATTCTGAAGCTCCGTCACGACGCCGGAAATCTCGTTGAACGGCTTTGTGTACTGGTTCGAGTATGCGAGGAAGCTGACAAATCCGCCGACGGTCACCATGCCGCCGATGGCGAATATTCCGCCCATGAGCCCGACTACGGCGTAGATAAGATTGTTGATAAATCTGGTGGTCGGGTTTGTAAGCGACGAGAAGAATATGGATTTGAGCGAATATTTGCGCAATTTTTCATTGCTCTCGTCGAATCTTTCAACCGCTCTGTCTTCATATGAAAACGCCTGAACGGTCTTTTGATTCTGTATCATCTCGTTGATGAGCGCGGTCTGCTCGCCGCGGGTCTCGGACTGCTTTTTGAACATCGAATAAGTACGGCGTGCTATAAAACGCGCCGTGAACAGTGATATCGGGGTCAGCACGACGACCGCGAGAGTGATGAGCGGCGATATAGTGAGCATGAAAACGAGCGTCACGGCTATCGTGACAACGCCCGTGAACAGCTGGGAGAAGCCGAGAATCAGTCCGTCGGCAAACTGCTCCGCGTCCGCCGTTATGCGGCTGACGATATCGCCGTAGGGGTGGGAGTCGGCGAACGCCACGGGGAGGGTCTGCATATGAGAAAATGCCTTCGAGCGTATATCGCGCACGGTGTTGTAGGCTATGCGGTTGTTGATGATGTTCATCACCCACTGGAGCACTCCGCCGACTATGGCGCAGATCAGAATGCCGAAAAGACACTTCTTTATGACTTCAAAATCAACGTTGCCGTGCAGCTTTATTCCGTCTATCGCGCGTCCGGCGAGGACGGGGATATACAGCGAGAGAATGACGCTTGCAACGGAGAGGATGAGCGAAAGGAACAGCAGAAGCTTCGAGCGGCCGATGACCGCGATAACGCGCTTGAAAACGGTTTTGTTCTTCACGGTTACGCATCCTCCTTTTCAAGCTGGGAATCGAAAATTTCTTTGTAGACTTCGCACGAGCGCAGAAGCTCGTCGTTCGTGCCCATGCCGACTATCTCGCCCTCGTCGAGGACTACTATGGTATCGGCGTTTCTTATCGCCGCAACGCGCTGGGACACAGTGATGACGGTCGGGGCAAAGTCGGTGTTTCTCAGCGCCTTGTTCAGTGCCGCACCGGTGGCGTAGTCGAGTGCGCTCGCCGCATCGTCGAGGATGAGCACCTCTGGTTTTCTGACGAGGGCGCGGGCTATAGTCATTCTTTGGCGCTGACCGCCCGAGAGGTTCTTGCCCTCCTGTTCGAGGACAAAGTCGAGTTGCCCGCTCTTGTCCTCTATCATCTGCTTTGCCTGCGCCGTTTCGAGCGCCTGCCAGATTTCTTCGTCTGTGGCGTCCTGCTTGCCGAAGCGGATATTATCCCTGACAGTGCCGGCGAACAGGGCTTTTTTCTGCGAGACGACGCCTATTTTTGAACGCAGAGCCTTTGTGTCATAGTCGCGCACGTCAACGCCGTCAACGAGCACGCACCCGTCGGTGACATCGTAGAATCGCGGAATAAGATTGACGAGCGAGGTTTTGCCCGATCCGGTCGAGCCGATAACGCCTATCGAGCTGCCGCGCTTTATTTTGAGGTCAATATTGTGCAGCGATTCTTCGCTGCCGTTATATGACAGGCACGCCTTGTCAAACTCAACTGAATATTCGCTGTTTTCGTTGCCGTCGGTGACAGTGCCGGGGACGGTGCCGGGCTCGATATCGAGCACCGATTGAATTCGGTTGCCGCAGGCTATCGCCTTTGTGACGCTGATTATGAGATTCGCGAGCTTTATCAGCTCAACTAGGATCTGTGACATGTAGTTATAGAGCGCAACGACCGCGCCGCGCGAAATGGCGCCGGAATCAACGCGTATTGCGCCGTCATATATCAGTGCGATTATCGCGAGGTTTATGAGCACGAAGGTTGCGGGGTTCATGAAAGCGGATATCCTGCCGACCGCCGTCTGCATCTCGGTCAGGGCGCTGTTCTTCGCGTCAAAGTCCGCAATTTCCTCTTCCTCTTTGCAGAACGCTCTGACGACGCGGGTGCCGAGCAGGTTTTCGCGCGTCTTGCTCAGCAGCCCGTCCAGTTTCTGCTGAACCTTGCGGTACATCGGGATGCACACGAGCATTATCGCGAACACGACCGCAGCGAGAGCGGGCACCGCAACGACAAACACGAGCGACGATTTTACATCGACCGTGAACGCCATTATCACCGCGCCGAATACGACGAACGGCGAGCGCAGGACGAGACGCAGGGTCAGGTTTGTTCCGGTCTGAACCTGGTTTATGTCGCCCGTCAGGCGGGTTATAAGCGTCGGCGCGCCGAGCGAATCGAGCTGGGAATAAGAGAGCTTGCCGATATGCTGGAAGAGCGCGTGGCGGATATCGGTAGCGAAGCCGACCGACGCTTTCGCCGAGAAATACTGCGCCACAAGCGTACTGCAAAGACCCAGTATGCCGAACAGACCGAGCAGCAGGCAGCGTTTGATAATATAAACTTTGTCGCCGTTCTCTATGCCGATGTCGATTATAGTTGAGACTATCAGCGGAACAATCAGCTCGAATGCCACTTCAATGAGCTTGAAAAACGGCGCGAGAATACTTTCAATTTTGTATTTTTTCAAATACTTCAAAAGCTTTGACATGCTATTCTCCTCTTGTTTTATACTGCATTCTATAATGGTATATAATACCCTAAATAATACCATGAAAACAGGCATTTTTCAAGACATTACGATTTCTTGACAGAGACGGGGAGCAGTGATAAACTTATGCGTTGTAGAAAAGAAACGGTGTGGTGAACGATGAAAGAAAAGGCTCTCAAAAAAGAGGAAGAGCTTCTCGAATGCGAAAAACTCTGGATTTTTGCCGTTATGATAGCGGTCGGCGGATTTTTCGGCGCATATACTTATGTTCAAAAGGGCGGCGTGTTCTGCAACGCGCAGACAGCGAACTTCGTGCTCATGGCGGTTCAGCTCGGGCGCGGAAATTGGCGCAAGGCGCTGTATTATCTCCTGCCCGCTTCGGCTTATCTGCTCGGCACGGTCATTTCGGAATTTCTGCCCAAGCATATAAACCGCCGCAAGATAGTCCGCTGGGATACGGCGTTCGTGGCGTTTGAAATGGCGTGGATATTTGCGCTCGGCTTCGTCCCGGACGATGCGCCGCCGCAGATCTGCCAGGTGGCTGTGAATTTTATCGCTTCGATGCAGTTCAATACATTCCGCCAGGCGAAGAAAATTCCGATGGCGACTACCTTCTGCACCAACCATGTCCGCCAGGTCGGCTCGAACCTCGTCAAGTGGCTTCGCAGCGGAAATAAAGAGGCGCGCGGCAAGATGTTCGCGCATCTGCTGATGATAGGCTCGTTTGTCGCGGGCGCGGTCGCTTCAACTTTTCTCTGTGGCTATCTCGGCGGCAAGACTATCTGGTGCGCCGAAATATTGCTCGCGATAGTGTTCTTTGCGCTACTGCGCGCCGATCTCGGCGAGGAGCATGACAAACTCGATGTCGTTCCGCACGGTCATTGATGACAAGCTGTTAAGCTTTACATGATTTATAAATCAAAAAACAAAAGCTCCCATGCATCCCCGAATATGTTGATATATCGGGAAAGTTGCACGGGAGCTTCGACTTTTGCGCTAAAAAATAGGCTTTATAATTGTAAAGTAAATCACTTTACAATTCGCTTTAGCCCATTATTGGTATCTCAAGGAATGTGTAGGTAAAGCAGTTGATAATATAGAAAATAAATGCGGCTGTCGGGACTGCATATCCCGCAAATTTTTTCGCTTTGCTTTCCGAAAGTGAAGAATACATCGCTGCGCAGGCGATGAGCGTGAACATCTCGGTGAAGTAAAATACGCGCTGACCGGAGGCGTAGATGGACGAAGAGAATCCGAGCACTGCGGCGCAGCAGACAGCGGCGCTGAACAGCACGCCGACGGTGAAACCGAGCTTTTTGTTCTTTTTGATGAGCGCCGCTATAAGAATGAAAATACTAAAGAGAAAGACAAAACAGAGCGCGATAACTACGAGTTCGAGCGGAAGATAATTGCCGCTCTTGAACATCTTTTCGAAGCCCTTGTCCGGTGTGGTGCGGCGGATAACAATATATGCGGCGTTGACTCCGACGCACAGCATCGAGGCGAATATTGCAAAGGCTAATAAAACTTTCTTTATTTTCCTCGAACCGCCGAATACTTCATATACCGATGCGCCGAGTAGAACGAGAAAAACGACAGTTGTTATCAGCGAGAAGAAAAACGAAAAAGCGAAATAATTCGAAAATCCGCAGAGCAGTTTTTCAAATATATTCATTTTAGAGAATCTTTCAAAACCCGACGCCGCTTCCATCGCTCCGCGCCCGCGAAGTCCGGGCGAGAGAATTAACACTGCGGCGGAAACCGCGCTCGGCAGGAGCGGAATGAATTGACGGAGTCTGAGCCTGCGTTGATATGCCGAAAAAATCAGCAGAATTACCTGCAGCGCGAGCACCGCGGCGCAGGACTGCTCCTGAGATGCCGCGACGACAGAAGCAATCGCGGCGGCGATATAGGCTATAGGATTCACGCGCCCTCCGAATACCTCGAATGTGAGAGGTATCACCGTGATAAGCAGGGCGGCGAACGGAACGAGAAATGTAAACGAACCTGCAAACCAGAACACCGACGGGTTGAGGCATGGCAGAAATACTGCCAACGGCACCGAGCAGACGAAGATATATCTCTGTTTTGCGCTTGCCTTTTCGCCGAAAAAGTCCGACAGGCGGCAGAGAAAATACATTATATATATTATCAGCGCGGCGATGAATAGCTTCCAGAAAATGAGCGGCAGGCGCAGAAAATTTATCATCAGCCATTCGCCGACTATCCGCCCGGACACGGTCGTGTACCGCTCGTGCAGCCAGCTTGTTACTGTGAATCCGTTTCGATGGAGTATGCCGAGAAAGTGACCGTCGTCGGTTTTTAGTATCAGCCGCGTGAACACCGTGCAGAAAAACAGCACGGCGGCGGAGAATGCGGCGATTATCGAGCACGGAGAATTTTGAAATTCTTTCAGCTTTTCTCTCATCTTTCGCCACCTCCCGCCAATGCGTACGGATTTTCGGCGGTTCCGCTTCCGCAAAGAACGAGAATACCGCTGCGAAGATACATCGTCGGGCATACGCCGCACAGCTCGTCCGCCGCGAGCGTTTTATAGAACCCACCGGTCGTGGTGACCGCCGTAACGCTGCTCTGATTTGTCGAAACCGGCGAGCTTGTCCAGTACCAGCAGTATTTGCGCAGAGTTAAATAGCGCGAGCTGTCATTTTTGACGCACTGCTCGGTCGGGCTTCTGCGGCGGTCGACGGTGCTTATATTTTTGAGCATATCTTTTGACGGCAGGAATATTGAATCGCCGTTTTTGTCAGGCGATATGAGCGAAAGGTCAAACTCTAAAAAATTCTCCGGATTTAAAAATCCGCTCTCCGAATTGAGCCATGCGTGCAGGGGAGAGGCGAGATAATCGGAACTGCCGATGCCGTCCTCAGACGGGTCGAACGCCCTGAAGCACAACACCTTTTCGCTCATGAGCAGAGTTTTGTCGCCCGTTTCGATGACTCTCCATATAATAGGCTCGCCGAGATATGAGCCGATGGCTATTCTGTCGCCGCTTTTGAGCGTGACTTCCCGCGATTCATTGCCACCGACGCTGACGGACGAAGAAAACAGCAGGTGAGCCGATGCGCTTTTGATTTTTGCGTTCTCGATAAAAGTCAGCGCAAATAGCAATATTGCCGCAATTGCAGCCGCTCTGAAAGCTTTTTTCACCGGCTCACCCCTTCTGCTTTATTTTACATATACTATGTCGAGCTCGTTGCAAGGTCCGCCCAGCTTCTGCTTTCCGGCGGAGTTGAGCCCGAGCATGCCGTTTGCCGCGAAAAATTCGCTCTCGATAACGCACGGCTTGTTGAGATTCTTGAGCTGAGTCGCTTTTGTGCCGGTCGTGTTGCCGATGCCCTTGACATACATCGACGAGCAGTTGCCACCGTTTAGCAAAAACGCATTTCTCGCGCCGTATGCTATGAGGACTTTCATCATATTGTCGAGCGGCATGAATTCGCCGACAGCCATGATATACTTGTTCTCCGATATCTGCGCGAACACCGTGCGGTTGTGATAATAAGTGTCGTGCTCGTTGGTCGCCTTGCCGTTTGTTATGACTTGCCGCTGGTAGCGCAGGGAATTGTAAACGCCCTGCGAGATATACGATTTGCAGTTCTCGTTTGTGAGCGTTTCGACTTTCCATGTGCCGTTTCTGTAGATCAGCAGTCGCTTTTGCCCGCTGCCGTCGGTCGAAACTACCGAGCCGCTGCGAATTGTCGGAGCGCCTTTTTTATATGTTGAGCCTGCCTCGCCGTTTATTGCTATGAGCGCGCCGCTCTTTCTGCCCATATCCTCAACCCTGCCGACATTCGTGCCAAGGAGCTGTTGGCTCGATGCAACGCCGATGTGCTCGGGCGAGCAGGTGATTATCGCTATATTGACTACCGGCTGATAAGTGACCGTCTTGTCGTAGTCGATAGCGCCGTCAGCGTTCGCTTTTTTGAAAGCCTGAGTTATCTGCGGCCCATAGGCTATTCGGTGGATTTCTATATTCACTCCGTTTGAATTGAGTTTCCACGCCCTGAGCACTTTTGCGCCGGCGATGCTTTTTACGCTTCCTGCGCTGACTTCAAGCTTGCCTTTTGAAGCTGAGCCGGAATTATTCGATTTTGCAGTTGCTGCGGGCTTCGATGCCGGCTTATCTGCCGTCGGTTTCTGCGTGTTCTGAGCAGTGCTCTCCTCTGCGGATTCGGATACCGCTTCGGAGTTCGTCTCTTCTGCGCTCGTCTGCGCGTTGACTTCTGCCGCAGTTGTGTTTTCTGCCGCAGTTGTGTCCGCTTCGGGCGTTTTGCTGCCGCATGCCGTGAAACTCATGAGAATCAGCAGGGACGCGAGCAAAACTGCAAATAATCTTTTTGTCATAAGTATCCTCCTTTTGAATATTTCTTCCAAATCGATTATATCATTGTGCCTCGCTCAATTATATGCTGCAAGCGCATTTTGACAAATAATTTTTCGTCATTTTGCACTCTTTTTTATATAGTATATATGTATATTCTCTCTTAATTTTTGCTTTAATGCGCTGATACTTTATGATATAATTAAATCAGCGGCGGGCAAGTATGCATATGCTAACCGAACTTGCCGCGCCCGATATGCATTGTTTGTGCATAAATTCTCTGAAAGGGTGAAGATATATGAAATATGCTGTAGTTCTCTGCGACGGCATGGCGGATTATCCCGTTGAGGCTCTCGGCGGAAAAACGCCGATGGAAGTTGCAAAGAAGCCCAATATCGATGCGCTCGCGTCGAGGGGCGAAGTCGGACTTGTCAGAACCGTTGCCGCCGGACTCAAACCCGGCAGCGATGTTGCAAATATGAGCGTGCTCGGATTCGATCCGAAGAAGTGCTACACAGGACGCTCGCCCCTTGAGGCGGTCAGCATCGGAGTCAAGATGAGCGAAACGGATATCGCTCTGCGCTGCAACCTTGTCACCTTGAGCGACGAGGCGGATTACGGCGCAAAGACCATGCTCGATTACTCCGGCGGCGATATCTCGACTGAAGAGGCGGCGCAGATAATCGAGACCGTGCAGGAGCATTTCGGCAGCAGCGAATTTGATTTTTACAGCGGCGTGGCTTATCGCCATTGCCTTATCGTACATAACGGCACGACGGATCTCGGCAAGATGACCCCTCCGCATGATATCTCCGGCAGAGTTATCGGCGAATATCTTTCGACTTCGCCGAACGCCGAAAAGCTTATCGCCATGATGCGCGAGAGCTACGATCTTCTTAAAGATCACCCCGTGAACAAGAAGAGAATAGCCGAGGGCAAGCTCCCCGCAAATTCTATCTGGCTCTGGGGCGAGGGAAGCCGCCCGGCTCTGCCGTCCTTTGAAGAGAAGTTCGGCGTGAAGGGCAGCATCGTCTCGGCAGTCGACCTGCTCAAGGGCATCGGCATCTGTGCAGGCATGAACACCCCCGAAGTCGAGGGCGCGACCGGCTATATCGACACGAATTTCGAGGGCAAAGCGAACGCCGCAATCGACGAATGGCGTAAAGGTCAAGACCTTGTCTATATCCATGTCGAGGCTCCCGACGAGTGCGGCCACAGAAACGAGCCCGAAAACAAAGTCAAGGCGATCGAGCTTATCGACAGCCGCATTATGCCTATAATCCTTGAATATCTCAACACACAGGACGATTATAAGGTCATGGTTCTGCCGGATCATCCGACCCCGATATCGACCCGCACCCACGCATCCGACCCCGTGCCGTATCTGATTTACCGTAAAGGCAAAGAACTTGATAGCGGCGTTGCGAGCATAAATGAAAAATCAGCATCCGAGACCGGCAATTTCATTGAAGAAGGCTTTGGGCTTATGGGTCATTTTCTTAAAGACTGACAGAAGGAGGAAACAAAAATGGGCTTTAGCATAGAAACAAAGTGCGTGCAGTCCGGCTATACGCCGAAAAACGGCGAGCCGCGTGTTGTACCGATAGTACAGAGCACTACCTACAAATACGAGTCGAGCGAGCAGATGGGCAGGCTCTTTGACCTTCAGGAATCGGGCTATTTCTACACCCGCCTCCAGAATCCCACAAACGACTGCGTCGCCGCAAAGATTGCCGACCTTGAGGGCGGCGTCGGCGCCATGCTCACCTCGTCCGGCCAGGCGGCGTCCTTTTTCTCTGTTTTCAATATCTGCTCCGCGGGCGACCATGTCGTTGCCGCATCCGCGATATACGGCGGAACATTCAATCTCTTCAATGTCACGATGAGAAAGCTCGGCATCGATTTCACCTTCGTTCGCCCCGACGCGACGGAGGAGGAGCTCAACGCGGCATTTAAAGATAACACCAAGGCAGTGTTCGCCGAGACTATCTCGAACCCCTCACTTGTTGTACTCGATATTGAAAAGTATGCGCGCGCGGCTCATTCCCACGGCGTGCCGCTGATAGTCGACAACACTTTCCCGACTCCGATAAACTGCCGCCCGTTTGAGTTCGGCGCAGATATAGTCACCCATTCGACCACAAAATATATGGACGGTCACGCGACAAGTGTCGGCGGAGTAATAGTTGACAGCGGCAACTTCGACTGGACTCAGAACGACAAGTTCCAGGGACTTACAACTCCCGACGAGTCGTACCACGGTGTTGTATACACCGAGCAGTTCGGCAAGGCTGCATATATAACAAAGTGCACGACTCAGCTCATGCGCGACCTTGGCTCAATTCAGTCCCCGATGAATGCCTTCCTGCTCAATCTTGGACTCGAGACCTTGCATCTGCGTATGCCGCGCCACTGCTCAAACGCTCTTGCCGTTGCAAAGTTCCTGAAGGCTCATCCGAAGATCGAGTCCGTCCGCTATCCCGGCCTTGAGGGCGACGAATACTATGAACTCGCGCAGAAGTATATGCCCAACGGCACCTGTGGCGTCATTTCGCTGAGAATAAAGGGTGGCAGAGAGGACGCGGTCAGATTCATGGACAGCCTCAAGCTCGCGGCGATAGTCACCCATGTTGCGGACAGCCGCACCTGCTGCCTGCACCCGGCGAGCACGACCCACCGCCAGCTCACCGCACAGGAGCTCGACGACTGCGGAGTCTATGAAAATCTTGTCAGACTTTCTGTCGGAACAGAGAATGTCGATGACATAATCGCCGATCTTGACGCGGCTCTCGCGAACGTCTGATATTGGCAAAATAGACAAAAATCACGCGTAAAATTTTATGCATAAAACCCGGCTGCAAGTTTTCCTGCAACCGGGTTAATTTTTTGTCACTGCATATGCGGCTTATGCAGAATATTTCTATATAGTTATTAAAAATAAACTGTAAAGTTTTTTACTTTACGCATATATTCTGAATAGTCATTAAAATACAAAAGTTATCCACATTATCCACATAGTTATCCACATCAGCAAGGAGGAAAGCTTTACCGCTTGCGGAAAAGAATAAATGAGTAATTGTTGAATATTGAATGAATATCAATGAATATATTCAAAACGCGCAAAAAATACCGCCCGAATTTCTGAAGGAAAAAACACGGGCGGTTTCAATATTTTTATGTTGCTCAGTCGATGAACGGGAGGCTTCTGACAAGATCGTTTATCCCGCCGGGCGAGCCGTGGAAGAAGCTGCGTATCATTTCAAACACAGTCATCGACGCGGTTATCGCAAACAGCACTCCGACGATTATCGCAATAATAACTGCAAGTCCCACGCCGACCGCGAGACCTATCAGCGTAAACTGACCGATGTCCTTTGCGACCTTCGGCTTGTCGCTCTTCCATATAAGATAGAGCACGAGGCTGACGAGCGGCAGGAACCATAGCAGCGGACCGAAGAAGCCGAGGAAAAATCCGAGAACTTTCCATCCGCCGGTGCTTTCGCTTTCCTGCTCGGGCTTCTTGTTCACTTTCGGCTGAACAGGTGCGGAAGTAGGCAGGGGAGCCGGCTCTTTCGGAATATCATTATGTACGGGCTGAGTATCTTCTGCGGCGGTCTGCTCCTGCGCCGCGCGTCTGGCGTCGCTCTCCGCGAGGCTCACCGGTTCGCCGCAATATGGGCAGACCTTGAATCCGTCTTCGAGCTGTTTTCCGCAATTTCTGCAAAACATAATATCACTCTTTCGTTTTTGTGTCCGCGCAGATTACTTGTCGCCCGATTTCTTTTCGAGCTTGCGCTTGTTGCCTTTGTCGTCTATTACATATGTATTGTCGAGCTGGGCTGTAAGGCTCGCCTTGAAATCGGCGACATACTGCTTTTTGAGCCCCTCCCATTCGGCGAATTCCTCTTCGCTCAGATCCCTCTCCTGCGACAGGTGATAGAGATCGTTCATGCGCTTTATCTCTTCTTTTTTCATGTCTGCCTCCGTGAGCTTATATAATACATTTATTATATACTATGCCGGGGATAAAGTCAATTTGAGCGGTAGATTGTCGATTTTATCGCGCTATCGGCAAAATTTTTCGTAAATCATAAGCGAGCAAATGGTATGAAAAAACGAGAAAACTTGAGAAAAACGGAGATAGCAAAACATAAATTAAAATTTAAAGAAAAAGTGCTTGACAAGCATAGAGCGATGTGGTAATATATCGTAGCATTAAGAAATCGGAGGTAACAAGTATGTCAACTTATATGCCCAAAGCGGGCGACATCACCCGTAAGTGGTATGTCATCGATGCTGCCGGTAAGCCTCTCGGCAAGGTAGCAGTTCAGGCTGCCGTCCTTCTTCGCGGCAAGCATAAGCCCACATTCGCTCCTCACGCCGACTGCGGCGATCATGTAATCATCATCAACGCTGAGAAGGCTGTCCTCACCGGCAACAAGCTCAACCAGAAGATGTATTATCATCACACCGGCTATATCGGCAACATGAAAGAGGTCAAGTACAGCACCCTCATGAAGACAAAGCCCGAGTTCGCTGTCGAGCTTGCAGTTAAGGGTATGCTGCCCGATTCTACTCTGGGCCGCACCGCTCTGACCAGACTCCGCGTTTACAGAGGCGCTGAGCACAAGCACGAAGCACAGAAGCCCGAAGAGTGGGCTCTTTAATGAAGGGAGGCAATAAATAATGTACGATTCAGTTCCTTACTTCTACGGCACAGGCCGCAGAAAGAAATCAGTCGCCAGAGTCCGTCTTTATGCCGGCACCGGCAAGATCATCATCAACGACAGAGAGATTGACAATTATTTCGGCCTTGAGACCCTCAAGCTCATCGTCCGCCAGCCTCTCGCTCTTACAGGCACCAGCGAAAAGCTCGATGTCATCTGCCGCGTCAACGGCGGTGGCGTGACCGGCCAGGCAGGTGCTATCCGCCACGGTATCTCCAGAGCGCTCCTTCAGTATGATGCAGAGCTTCGCCCCGCACTCAAGAAGGCAGGCTTCCTGACCAGAGACCCGAGAATGACCGAAAGAAAGAAATACGGTCTCAAGGGCGCTCGCCGTGCACCCCAGTTCTCGAAGCGCTGAATTTTTACCGCTTACAAGACGAATATCAGCTCCCGGGCAGCATTGCTGTTCGGGAGTTTTTCTGCATTTTTGAAGGGCTTTTTGCGCCCGGCAGCTTTTTTGGAGGCAAACTCCCGAGTTTGCGGCTATTTCTTGAAAAATCAATGAGTTATGATATAATTAATATTGAGAAATGAGCTTATAAAGGAGTGACTTGTTCGGAACAGAAAATATAACGGACATAAGAGAACCGAAGCCCTTGCTCTTTTGGCGCAGTGCGGCATATCAAGGAAAGGTAACAGGAAAATGAAAAAGCGCTTTATTTCTTTTGCACTCGTGTGCATTCTCTTGCTGATTTTTCCCGCGTGCTCATCGAAACAGAACAATGACTACGGAGGCGATCCTATGGAATTTAAAAGCTTTAAGCTGACGGAGAACAACTGCTCGGCACAGAACGCCGTGTATGAGGGATGCAAAACAGAGGACGGAGTACATCTTGAGTATTATATGAGCTCGAACGACTGGGATAACGAGCTGTCCTGCTTTGTCGAATCCCGCGACGTCATCCGCTCGGTTGACGGGGACGAGAATCTCTACCGCGAGGTGTGCGCCCTGTTCGGAAATTGCAGAATAGATGAATGGGCGGGCTTCCGAGGCGCAAATCCCCCCAACGTTCTCGACGGAAGCTCGATGAGCTTTTCTGCTGTCTTGGCGGACGGAACGGAGATTGAGGCGAGCGGGAGCAATAACTTCCCGAAAAATTACCAAACATTAAGAGCCGGGATTAACAGGCTGATAACCTCGAATAAAATAAGAAGCACCGAGTTTTCCGAAGGGAGCTATGCGATTTCGCTGCCCAAAAGTTGGGTAGGCGTAGTCAGCGCCAGTTTTTCGGAGGGCATGGTGGCGTTTTCCGTCGATAAAACGGACGGCGATGAGCTCACGTTCTTTATAATCGATACCGGCAACGGCTATTCCTCGGACTCCTACAAGGGCAGAGTGGAAGTGGGGCGGCTTGTTTCGGACGAAAACACCCTGTTTGTTACGGCGCGCGACCATTATCGGATAAACGCATACTCGGAAAAAGTTTCCGATGCCGCGCTTGCGCTTTGGGAAACCTATGAGAGCGACAAGCGAGCAATAATCGAAAGCCTGCACGGCATAAACGGGTATGAGCTTTATCCCGAGGACGGGTCTATTCTGCATGAGACCGACGCGCGGGATTTGGCGGATAAGGCGCGAAGCCTCTGGCTGACTCTGAATTTTGCGGGCGAGTATTCCGCCGGGGAGAAGCCCGTGACAATAAGATTCAGAAAGTATATTCCAATGTTCCCCCAATACCGGTATGTGACCACGATGGAAGAGGTCCGTAAAAAATTTTTAGAGGTCTTTTCCGAGGAGTTTACAGATAAAATACTGAGCCAAGCTGTCGCCGACAGGGATTTGATAGAGCATAACGACAACATATATGTAGCATATAAGAAAAACGACGGCGAAGTTTCCTATAACAGCTGGATGCATCACGTCGAGGATGACGGCAACGGGAATTTCACGGTTGTTATGGCCGTAAGAAAACGCTCGGTTGACGATATCATCTATGTCAAGCTGCCGACAGGGAAAAATGCGGAGGGAAAGTTCGTGTTTACCGATTACCCCTATTGGGACAAATCAAAATAATCCTCGCGGACATATTCCGCAGGGAACGAAAAGTTTTCTTGTAAATCGCCGCTCTGCGTGATATAATCATATCGATAAAATTTTATCAAAGAGGGGATTTCTATGAAAACCGCAATTTACGGCGCAGGGTCGCTCGGCACCGTGCTCGGCGCATATCTCGCAAAGGCGGGCGTGGATGTCGATCTTATCACGCGCAACCGCGAGCACGTCGAGGCGCTCAACAGAGACGGCGCAAAGATAATCGGCACCGTCAATATGACCGTGCCCGTCCACGCGCTGACTCCCGACGAGATGACCGAAAAATATGAGCTGATAATCCTGCTGACAAAGCAGCTCGACAATGTCAATGTTTTAAAGAAGCTTCAGAAGAATATGACCGACGACTGCATCGTCTGCACGCTTCAGAACGGACTCCCGGAGCTCTCGGTCTCCGAGGTTGTCGGCGAGGACAGAACGATGGGCTGCACCGTCGCTTGGGGCGCAACGCTCCACGGCAAGGGTGTTTCCGAGCTCACGAGCGAGCCCGACAGCATGAGCTTCGGTCTTGGCAGAATGAACGGTCATAAGGACGACAAACTCATGCAGGTTAAGGCGCTGCTTGAGAAGATGTGCCCCGTAGAGGTTGAGGATAACTTCATGGGCGTCCGCTGGTCGAAGCTGCTCATCAACGCCGCGTTCAGCGGCATGTCCGCCGTTATCGGCGGCACTTTCGGCGATGCCGCGGAGAACAAGACCTCCCGTGTCTGCTGTCAGAACCTTATAAAAGAGTGCATCGATGTTGCCGCGGCGGCGGGAATAAAAATCGAGCCGGTTCAGGGCAAGGATATCGTCAAGCTCCTCGACTACAAGGGCAACGGCATAAAGAAGAAGATATCCTTCGCGCTCATCCCGATATGCATCAAGAAGCACAGGCTTCTCAAGGCGAGCATGCTCCAGGATCTCGAAAAGGGCAAGAAGTGCGAAGTCGACGCGATAAACGGCGTTGTCTGCACCTACGGCAGAAAGTACGGCGTGCCGACTCCGTATAACGACAAGGTCTGCGAGATAATCCATGGCATTGAGGACGGCAAGTATACATACACATTCGACAACGTAAAGCTGTTCGCCAACCTGCCGAAATAAGAGGCATATTCGGCATAAACCAAATAACAAACCCCGACTATGATTTGTAGTCGGGGTTTATGCTGTTCTGCCACGCAGAATTGCAGATGGTACGGGACGCCGAAATGTGCGTAGAAGCACGTTATTTGTCGAAGAATCTATTTTGGCTCCCCTGCAGGGGAGCTGGATTGGCGAAGCCAAGACTGAGGGGTTATTTCGCTTCGCCCAAAGTTGTGCAGTAGGGGCGGATATTATCCATCTGCGAAATCTGCGGTGATTTATTGTCGTGCATCTTGTAGGGTGCGGCGACCTCGACACACCGCTGCCGCGATAGCGGCACGGAATCTCTGATTTTACCGACCGTAGGGACAGCCCTTGCGGCTGTCCGCTATCGGCGCAGCCGATACAGGGTTATAGCAA
>ENA-OQQW01000662-OQQW01000662.1-human-gut-metagenome-genome-assembly--contig:-NODE-662-length-22894-cov-9.381015_pt1 | contig 22894 bp, 20 predicted proteins | sample MGYA00243234_ERZ505098 | MGnify/ENA primary metagenome ERZ505098 (study PRJEB26097, sample SAMN02712086) | human gut metagenome | biome: Gut microbiome | host: Homo sapiens | place: Denmark: Copenhagen... | reverse complement strand
ATGGGATGGAGCAGATGGTTGATTATATCTATGATCATTATGATAATTTCAGATTGTTGTTGAAATGCGGAGACAGTGGAAAATTTGAATTATTCATACACCATATGGTAGACCGGGAAATGAAGTCCAGCATGAAATATATGGAAAAAATGAAGGAGGCCGGTGTAAAAATACCGGTTGTAGAGGAAAGCCTTATGCATATGATCTATACAGGATTTTTTTCATCGGTATTTCAGATTATTGAGCATGATATAGACAAGGAGACTGCAAAGAAAAATGTTAATCAATTAAGAGAATTTCAAACAGGTGGATGGGAGCGGTTGTGGAATATCAAATTCCCGGCCGAAGATAAATAAGTATTTTCAGGATAATAATATAGGGTGGTCAGTGCCGGTGGACCACCTTGTTTATTATAGATTGGTTTGTCAAGACTAATTAAAATAAGTTGATTAAAACAAGCTGATCAAAACAAGAAATTATAAATAAGCCGATTCAGTTCGGACAAATATGAGACTTGTTAATGAATTAAGTAAGGAGTGTGTTCGTATGAAAGAAAAGAAAAGGTCTGCAGCCGGTTGGATACTGGAGTGGGCCGGACAAAAAAGAAGTGCTTATGTGTGGAGCGTTGTGCTCGCAGTGTTAAATGTTGTATTCAAAATAATTCCGTATTTTATTATCGCAGATGTGGTAAAGCTGTTTTTGGATGGGAATAAGGATTTTAAGGAATACATGATTAGGGCAGTATGGATTGCGCTGTCATTTATCATAGCGGAGCTGTTTCATTCGCTGTCCACAGCACTTTCACATCAAGCAACATTTACAGTGCTTGCAAATATAAGAAAAGCCTGCTGTGAAAAGCTGGCGAGAGTGCCGCTTGGATATGTAAAGGATACATCCTCCGGCACATTCAAAAACATTCTGGTGGAAAGAATAGACAGTATTGAAACGACGCTGGCACATATTGTACCGGAATTTACATCAAATCTGCTGGCGCCGGTTATTATCCTGATTTATTTCTTTATGACAGAATGGAGGCTGGCACTCTGGTCATTAGTGCCGGTTGTAGTTGGATTCCTTTCTTATTTCGGCATGATGATCGATTATAAACCAAGCTTTGAAAGAACGGTCAAGACAACGAAGGATTTGAACGATGCAGCAGTGGAATATATTGATGGAATCGAAGTGATAAAGGCATTTGGAAAAACGGAGAGCTCTTATGCCAAATTCACAAAGGCGGCTATGGCATATGCAGATTCATTTATTTCATGGATGAAGCGCTGTAGTATCTTTCATGCGCTGATGATGGTCGTGACACCTTATACCTTGCTTACAGTTCTGCCGTTTGGAGCGCATTATGTGGAAAATGGCACATTAACGATTTCAGATTTTGTTATGTGTATCATTTTGTCTCTTGGAATTGTCGGACCGCTTATCACAGTAGGCTCGTATACCGATGACCTTGGAAAAATCGGTGTGATTGTAGATGAGGTGGTTGGAATCCTTGAACAGCCGGAGCTTAAGAGACCAAAAAGGAGTGCAGCGGTTCCAAAGGATAATTCCATCACACTTACAGATGTGAGGTTTGGCTACCATGAAAAGGAAATCCTGCATGGAGTGAATATGAAGCTTGAGGCGGGTACGGTCAATGCGATTGTAGGACCGTCAGGAAGCGGTAAATCAACGATTGCAAAGCTGATCGCTTCTCTTTGGGACGTAAATAGCGGAAGCATAAAGATTGGCGGGGCGGACATCAAACAGATGTCACTTACAGATTTTAACAGAAAAATCGCATATGTGGCGCAGGACAATTATCTCTTCAATGAGTCAGTCAGAGAAAATATCAGACAGGGTAATCCGGCTGCGACAGACGAACAGATTATTGAAGTGACTAAAAAGAGTGGCTGTTATGACTTTATTATGCAGCTTGAGCATGGTTTTGATACAATTGTCGGAGGAGCCGGAGGACACCTTTCGGGAGGAGAAAGGCAGCGTATCTCAATTGCAAGAGCCATGCTTAAGGATGCACCAATTGTTATCCTTGATGAGGCAACAGCATACACCGATCCGGAGAATGAGGCAATCCTTCAGAATTCCATTGCAAAGCTTGTCGCAGGAAAGACACTTATAGTCATTGCTCACAGACTTTCAACAGTCAAAGACAGCGATCAGATTTTCGTCGTAAATGATGGAAATGTAGCAGCACATGGCACACATGATGAGCTTCTTGCATCATGCCCGCTTTATAAAGAAATGTGGAATGCACATATTTTTGTAAAAGATACCGCAAAGGAGGGCGAATAATATGTTTGAGATTCTGGCAAAGTTTTTTAAGTTTTCCGGCAGGAAAAATGGAAATAAATTCAAGCTGTCTATAGTGATCGGTCTCGTGGAAGCACTTGCCTCTGCGATGAAGATACCGGCGATCATGTACATACTGATTGGACTGATAAATAAAGAAGCTATGGGAAAATATATCGGTGGTTCACTTGCAATCATGGTAATTGCCATTGTGATTGATATTATATGCAAGAGATTTTCAACTGTGTTACAGACTGAGGGTGGGTATAATGCAAGTGCCTTTATGAGGATAAAAATTGCCGAACATCTTCGTTATCTTCCGATGGGATATTTTAATTCCAACAGCATCGGTGAGATTTCTTCTGTTACGACAAATACCATGGAAATGCTCGGTGACATTGCTACAAGAGTAGTTATGCTGACGACTCAGGGGATTCTGGAAACCGCAATGATCGTCCTTATGATACTTATTTTTGACTGGAGAATTGGTCTGTTATCAGCGGCCGGAGTAGTTATTTTCTTTATAATCAATTCAATTATGCAAAAGGTGGGCAAGAGTGATTCAGAGAAAAAAGTTCTGTGTGATACTGAGCTGATAAGTCAGATTATGGAATATATTCAGGGTATATCCGAAGTGAAATCCTATAATCTGCTGGGAAAACAGGCAAAACGGCTCAATGCTGCAAACGAAGCGTGCGCAGAAATTAATACCAAGATGGAGCTTTTGTTCGTGCCTTATCATTTTTTGCAGGGCGCAGTGACTAAAATCACAGGAGCGGTTATTGTAATCTGTAGTGCTGTATTTTATATAAATGGAACCATGAGTGCAGTCTATGCGATCGGTATGACAATCGCGGCATTTATGCTTTATTCAAGTCTTGAGTGTGCCGGAAACTATTCTTCGCTTTTACATGTGGTAAGTGTGTGCGTTGATAAGGCAAATGCAATCTTAGAGCTTGATACGATGTATATCGACGGAAAAGAAATCAGACCGCAAAGCTGTGACATTGCGCTTGAGCATGTTTCTTTTTCATATGATAAGAGAAAAATCATAGATGATGTATCTCTTACCATTCCGCAAAGGACCACAACGGCAATCGTTGGTCCATCAGGTGGTGGAAAATCCACATTGTGTAACCTGATCGCAAGATTCTGGGACGTAGATGCCGGCAGGGTCACACTTGGTGGAGTGGATGTGAAGGAATACAGCATGAACAGTCTGATGAGCAACTTCTCATTTGTATTTCAGACGGTTTATCTGTTTGCTGATACGATTGAAAACAATATTAAATTCGGTCGTCAGGATGCAACGCATGAGGAGGTTGTAGAAGCTGCAAAGAAAGCATGCTGTCATGACTTTATCAGTCAGCTTCCGGATGGCTATAATACCGTGATCGCAGAAGGCGGTTCCACGCTCTCAGGAGGGCAGAAGCAGCGTATTTCCATTGCACGAGCTATCATGAAGGATGCTCCGATCGTCATCCTGGATGAGGCAACAGCCAACGTGGATCCGGAGAATGAAAAGGAGCTGATGGATGCGGTTGCAGCACTTACAAAGGAGAAAACAATCATCATGATTGCCCACAGATTAAAAACTGTCAGACACGCAGACCGGATAGTAGTTGTTGACAAGGGAAGAATCGTGCAGCAGGGCACACATGAGCAGCTGATGCAGCAGGAGGGTATCTATAGGAGATTTGTAGATGCCAGGGAGCAGGCGGTAAGCTGGAAGCTATAATATCCTTACTTGGCAGAAAACAGGATTCATGTTATCATTAAAAACAACGATAGCATGGATCCTGTTTTAGTTGAAAGGGGATATAAATGGCTGAATTAAAGAAGCTTCCAATAGGAATTGAAGATTTTGAAAAGATTCGACAGGAAGATTTTTATTATGTAGATAAGACCCGATTAATTGAGCAATTGCTTGCACAATGGGGAGAAGTAAATCTTTTTACACGTCCAAGACGCTTTGGAAAGTCCTTGAATATGAGTATGTTTCAGAGTTTCTTTGAAATAGGAAGAGATAAAAATTTATTTGATGGACTGCATATTTCGAAGAATCCTAAATTATGTGAAGAATATCAGGGAAAATATCCGGTGGTTTCTATTAGTCTGAAAGGGATTAATGGCACAACTTATGAGGAAGCACGAGGCTTTCTGGTTAAAACAATCAATGAAGAAGCACGCAGATTGTCATTTCTTTCCGAGAGCCCGAAGCTTGATGAGACAGATCAGGAGCTGTTAAAGCAACTGAAGACCAAAGAAATGTCAAATGATTCACTGGTATATAGCATCAGGGAGCTCACAGAATTGATGGAGAAGCATTATGATAAGAAGGTAATCGTGCTCATTGATGAATATGATGTTCCTCTGGCAAAAGCAAATGAAAATGGATACTATGATGAGATGGTGCTACTTATCCGTAATTTGTTTGAGAATGGATTGAAGACGAATAAAAGCCTGAAATTTGCAATCTTAACAGGGTGTCTTCGCGTTGCAAAGGAAAGTATTTTTACCGGTCTTAATAACTTTAAAATTTATTCAATTACAGATAAAAGCTTTGATGAGACATTTGGATTTACAGATAATGAAGTAAGAGAGCTTCTTAAGTACTATGGGCAGGAAGAATATTATGAGATAGTAAAAGCATGGTATGATGGTTATCGTTTTGGAGATGTAGAGGTTTATTGTCCGTGGGACGTGATTAATTTCTGCAGTGATCATCGTACAGATCCAGGGCTTGCTCCGAAGAATTACTGGGCGAATACAAGTGGAAACAGTGTGATCAGTCATTTTATCGAAAGCGTAAATGAGCCACATAAACTGACAAAAATGGAACTGGAACAATTGGTTAATGGCGGGATTGTCCAGAAAGAAATTAATCCGGAGCTGACCTATAAAGAATTGTATTCTTCTATCGATAATCTGTGGAGTACGCTCTTTATGACCGGATATCTGACACAAAGAGGTGAGCCTGACGGAGACAGATATAATCTGGTAATTCCAAACAGGGAGATCAGGAATATCATTACGAGCCATATCTTAAAGATGTTTAAAGAAAGCATTAAAGATGATGGAAAAACTGTTGGTGAATTTTGTGATGCATTATTAAAGCAAAATCCGGAAAAAGTCGAAGGTATTTTCACGGATTATATGAAGAAAACAATCAGTATCAGAGATACTTTTGTGAAAAAACCAACGAAAGAGAATTTTTATCATGGATTGCTGCTTGGAATTCTGGGATTTAAAGAAAACTGGTCTGTAATGTCAAACCGGGAATCCGGAGATGGATTCAGTGATATTTTAATTCGCATAGAGGATGAGGACGTTGGTATTGTCATAGAGGTGAAATATGCATCTGACGGAAATCTGGAGAAAGAATGTGAGAATGCGCTTGGACAGATTACAAATGCCAGATATGCAGAAGCTTTCGAGCAGGAAGAAATCCATAAGATTATAAAATACGGAATCGCATGCTATAAAAAGCAGTGTAAGGTTGTGATGAAAATCGAAGAGTAAGGTTCAACAGGGACGTTATATGAAACAGAAGCTGAGAAAGAAATATTAAGTCCAAGAGCTTTTGTTAATAATTATGGAAAAGAAATTATTATAAGTAATTGTAATAATGCAGGGGTGTATGATCATTTACAGATATACACCCCTGCATTTTATTTTGACAAATATTATTTAGGATAATAGCTTATGCGATCAGGCACATTCTTCTGACCTTGTTTTCATTGTGAAAAAACCAAATTTTGCTGCAATTTTTCCAGCATAAGTCAGTGTAAATAACAGGATGATACTGTCGATCGGCAGCATTATAATGTTTTTGATGATACGTGGACCGATCAGTGCGATAAAGCCTTTTCCGTAAAGCATAGATAGCCAGAGTGTGTTCAGACCGCAGTTGATGACAAGTTTTACGATAAACTCGGCAATCACGATACGCTTTATGGAAACAGGACGGCGGTAGAGCAGGGTGCCGTAGATCAGACCGGAAAGCATGGCGTTAAAAGTAAATCCAAAGAAAAACGGACCATCTGGTTTTACAATATACTTCAGGAAATCGAGAGCACCTCCAAACAGACATCCAACCACAGGACCGAATAGAAACTCAACGATGCGGTTTGGCAGACCGGAAAAACCGATTCTGATGTAAGGACCAAACTGGATACTTGCAACCATGCTTAAGACGATGGCAAGAGCGGCAAGGATTCCACAGAGCACAACTGTCTTGGTGTTGCAGAATTCCTTAAGTGAGTGTTGATAAAGTTCTTTTAATTTTTGCATAAAAAAAGCCTCCTTCCTTAGCAGTTTCCTAAAACCGCATAGAGGAGACATAAATACCTTTATGCAGCAGCGGGATGCGAATCCTGTATCGCAAACAAAAGCAATGCTTTTATTTTTCGTCCGTGTGACAACTCCCTGTTCACATGGCACTTAACGCACAGATTTCTACTCTGCTAATACGAAATATTATTTTTAACAGATTCTGTTATAACACAACGATAAGACATTGTAAAGAAAAATTTTAGGTCAATTTATATTACAATTTTTTATTTTGTGATATACTGGTTATTGTTCAGGAGCAGGATTTATGCTGCGCTGTCAAGCTATGCGCTGTATTTTTAAATGCGTCTTAGGATAGATGTTTAAGGATGGAATGGAGAGGAAATAAATGTGGGTATTATATGCTTTTGGATCTGCATTTTTTGCAGGCCTTACATCTATACTTGCAAAATGTGGTATTAAAAAAGCGGATTCTAATGTTGCAACTGCGATAAGGACCATTGTAGTCCTGATATTTTCGTGGATCATGGTATTTGTTGTTGGAGCACAAGGGCAGATAATGGATGTATCTGAAAAAACATGGATATATCTCATACTTTCAGGCATTGCGACCGGAGCTTCATGGCTGTGCTATTTCAGGGCACTTCAGATAGGCGATGTAAATAGAGTTGTGCCTATTGATAAATCCAGCACGATACTTACTATCATACTGGCATTTATCTTTTTCAGGGAAGAAATAAGTGCGCTTAAACTGGTGTGCGTAGTGCTTATAACAATCGGTACATATATGATGATCACAAAAAAAGAAATATCACAGGACGAGCAGGATAAGACAAAAGGATCTCATGGATGGTTGTTTTATGCAGTGCTGTCGGCTGTTTTTGCCAGTCTGACTTCGATACTGGGAAAAGTTGGAATAGAGGAGATTAATTCAAATCTGGGTACAGCAATAAGAACGGCCGTTGTTCTTATAATGGCATGGATAGTTGTATTTGTTACCGGAAAACAGCATACCATAAAGCATATAGAGAAAAATGAACTGGGCTTTATCTGTCTTTCAGGACTGGCAACAGGCAGTTCGTGGCTATGTTATTACAAGGCATTGCAGGATGGGCTTGCGAGTGTTGTAGTACCTATAGACAAACTCAGCATAGTTGTGACTATCGCATTTTCATACATAGTATTCAAGGAGCGGCTGACGATAAAATCATTTGCCGGACTTGTGCTTATAATAGCAGGAACACTGCTCATGCTTGTTTAAGCGTATTATGAAAATCAAAAGAATAGAAAATAGTGAAATAGTATTAAGAGGATATATGAAATGAACAAATTTCGGGTACATCATATTATGTGCACAAATCTTTATAAAGGCTATGGTTACAGTGGACCATTTTGCGAAAATATGACAAAAATGGTAAGCTGGCTTAACGAAAATCAGGATGAACCGCTCCTTCTGGTCACACATCCGGACGAGATATGTAAGAAATGCCCTAATCTTGTAGATGGCAGATATTGCGTTGACATAACGAACCATGTGCAAAAGAAGGATGAAAAGCTGCTGGAACCATTAAAGCTTAATGGTAATAAAACTTATACATACCGCCAATTAAAGGAACATGCACAGAAATACCTGACAAAGGAAGTATTTGAAAAAAGCTGTAGTAACTGCGAGTGGTATGATAAGGGCTTATGCAGATACGAAGATTTTGATTGGAAATAACATAACATTTGTAAAAAATCAGGAAAAAAAGAGATTACTATTGACAGTAATCTTTTTTTAAATTATTATTGTTAACCATAAGAGAAAGAGAGGTTTACAATAGGATGACAAAAACTAAATCATTAATCTACTGTGGATTGTTCACAGCACTGATCGCAGTCGGAGCATTTATAAAGATACCGGTTCCGGTGGTGCCGTTTACACTGCAATACTTATTTACCATGATGGCGGGGCTTCTGCTTGGACCAAAGCTTGGTGCATTATCGGTAACTTTTTATATGCTGCTTGGACTTGCAGGACTTCCGATATTTTCAGAAGGCGGCGGGATCTGGTACATATTTAAGCCAAGCTTCGGCTACATAATAGGATTTATCGTGGGTGCAGCTGTAACAGGTTATATAGCAAAGCATATGAAAAAGAAAACAATTCCGGGATATCTTGCAGCAAACCTTGCAGGACTGTTTTTTGTTTATGCGTTCGGAATGATCTACTACTACATAGTATGTAACTACGTGATAAATACACCGATTGCAGTATGGCCATTGTTTTTATACTGCTTTATATTGGCAGTGCCGGGCGATATAGCACTCAGCATACTTGGTGCGGTACTTGCAAAAAGAGTAAAGCCTTTAATAGGACTGGAAGAACTTACAATAAAAGCAAAAGGGGATAAAGTATGGATGCAATAACATTAGCACAGGAAATAATAGATGGAAGAAGGATAACAAGGGATGATGATCTTTCATTTTTCCTGACATGTGATCTGGATGAACTCTGTAAAGGTGCAGATATGATCAGGGAAGAATTTGTAGGAAACAAGGTAGATCTTTGTTCAATAATCAATGGCAGAAGTGGAAAATGTCCGGAGGACTGTAAATACTGTGCACAGTCTGCGCATAATCATACAGACTGCGAAGTGTACGATTTTCTTCCTGAGGAAAAAATATTAGAAGCATGTAAGATGAATGAAAGCGAAGGAGTTGACCGCTTTTCGATAGTCACAGCCGGAAAGGCTCTTACAGGGGAAGAGTTTGACAAGGCGGTACATGCTTATGAGACGATGAAAAATGAATGTAATATAGATCTTTGCGCCTCAATGGGATTTTTATCTGCAGAACAGCTTCACAGACTTCACGAAGCGGGTGTTACAAGCTACCACCACAATATAGAGACATCAAAGCGCAATTTTCCTAATATATGTACAACACATACATATGAGATGAAAATAGAAACTTTGAAAAAAGTAAAGGCAGAAGGCATGTATGCCTGCTCCGGCGGAATAATCGGAATGGGTGAAACATGGGAAGACCGCCTTGATATGGCGGTAAGTCTTGCAGAAGTCGGGGTGGATTCAATTCCGATAAATGCACTTATGCCAATCCCTGGAACTCCTCTTGAAGGACTTGGGAGACTTACAGAGCCGGAAATATTAAGGACGATCGCCTTTTTCAGGTACATTAATCCAAAGGCAGATATAAGACTTGCAGCAGGAAGAGCACTGCTTACAAATGATGGTGAACTTGCATTTAGATCAGGCGCATCGGCAACGATCACAGGAAATATGCTGACCACCGCAGCTTGTGCGACTATAAGAACTGACAGGAAACTGCTTGAGGATATGGGGCGTGATGTGACACCGGAATATTGGAAAAAGAAATAACAGTTAGGATGTGATAAGATGAGTAAATCTATTTTTATAACAGGAACAGGTACAGATATAGGAAAAACATATGTAACAGGCCTGATCGTAAAGAAATTAAAGGAAGCGGGAGAAAACGCAGCATATTATAAGGCTGCTATGAGTGGAAACGACAGAAGGGCAGATGGCTCACTAATACCGGGGGATGCGCTGTTTGTAAAAAAGACATCCGGTATAGAACAGCCGCTTGAACAGATGTGTCCATACATTTATGAGAATGCATATTCACCGCATCTTGCATCAAGAATAGAGGGAAACCCGGTGGAGATGGATGTTGTAAAAGAAGGATATAAAAATGTCTGTGAAAAGTATGATTATATTACAATGGAGGGCAGCGGAGGAATACTCTGTCCGATATGCTTTGATGAGGCAAAGATACAGCTTGAGGACATCATACATGAACTGGATATGCCGTCTATCATAATAGCAGATGCAGGACTTGGTACGATAAACAGCGTGGTTCTTACAGTAGAATATATGAAATCACATGATCTCCCTATAAAGGGAATCATTTTTAACAATTATCATCCGGGAAATGTCATGGAGGATGACAATATATTTATGTGTGAATATATGACTGGAATAAAGACACTTGCAAAAGTAAGAAAATACGACACAGAACTTGATATAGACGTAGAGCTGCTTAAAGGACTCTACAGTTAGGAGAAAAAATGATTTGGTATCCATATGAACAGATGAAAACAATGAAAGCACCATATAAGATTGTCGATGCGGATGGTGTTTACTTATACACGAAGGATCAGAAGCTTATCGATTCGGTATCATCATGGTGGTGCATGATACACGGATATAAAAACGCTGAGCTTACAGAAGCTATAAAAGAACAGGCAGATCATTTCTGCCATGTTATGCTCGGCGGACTTACGCATGATCCGGTAGAAAAGCTTTCAAAGAAGCTTGAGGAATTTCTGCCCGGAGATTTAGATTATTGTTTCTTTTCGGATTCAGGAAGTGTTGCCGTAGAAGTATCACTCAAAATGGCTTTACAGTATAATACAAACCAGGGAAGAAAACGTCCTCTGATCCTTGCACTGGAGCATGCCTATCACGGAGATACTTTTAAGGCAATGGAAGTAGGCGATGATGAAGACTATCATTTTGCATTTGAGGAAAAAACAGGAGTTGTGCATATACCGACAGAGATACCGGCACTGGAGGAGGCATTTGAAAAATACCATGACAAGTTAAACTGCTTTATCGTGGAGCCTCTTTTACAGGGAGCAGGCGGTATGAGGATGTATGACATATCATTTCTCCAAAGAGCAAGGGAATTGTGTGATCAATATGATGTGCTTCTTATATTTGATGAAGTGGCGACAGGATTTGGACGTACAGGAAACCGTTTTGTCGCTGATCTGGTGCTGCCTGATATACTTGTACTCGGAAAAGCTCTTACAGGCGGTTATATAGGCCATGCAGTTACAGTGGCAAACCATAAGGTGTTTAATGCGTTTTACAGCGATAATGACAGGCATGCGCTTATGCACGGACCGACATTTATGGGAAATGCTCTGGCATGCGCAGCAGCTCTTAAAGGGATAGAGATATTCGAGCGTGATGACTATATGAGTAAGGTAAAGAGGATTGAGGAAATATCACATAAAGAAATGGACGGATTTAATGCTCCGGGAATAAAGGAAGTACGCATAATGGGAGGATGTACATGTGTGGAGGTTTATGATCCAAAAACACTTGATGGATTCCAGCAGTTTGCTTATGAAAGAGGAGTATTCTCAAGACCATTTTTATCATATATGTATTCAATGGTGCCATATGTGATAAAAGAAGAAGAGCTTGTAAAAATATTTGATGTAATGAAAGAATGGTTCAATAAATAAAAAACACCGCACAGCCGAATTGGTTATTGGCTGTGCGGTATTTTTATGTGGTCTGTCTGTGAAGCTGTTCATCTACATATGTCTGGATATAATAGTTATCTTCAGGCATCTGGCAGCCAACGATATAGGTTCCCTCATTATTAGAGCAGCGGATCACATATCCATCTAATACTGAGTGATCAGGAAGATCAAAGTCATCTATCGAAATAGTGATCTGTGCGCCCTTGTTATCAACAAAATAAGGATCCTTTGTCAAAAATGCAAATCCGTTTGCACTTATATTGTCGAGCTTTCCCTTAAAAGTGGTATTAGTTTTCTTAATGTGGATAGTACAATCATTTGATAAATCCAGTCGTGGATATTTTCTGCGGTTTAAAATCTCCGGCTGTGTATTGATAGGCACTGCAAGGTCAGGCGTGATCATGAGCTTTTTCCAACAGTACATTACGTTACCGACTGTAACATATAAAATACAAGGCCTTGAAGAAGTTACAGATAAACCATCTTTGGAAATGAGATTAAGCCCTTTCCCGTCAACGGATTTTACTTCGCAGTGGAACTCGTTGCCAGTCTGCATATCTGTAAGGACAACCTTCGCTTTCATGCCAGGGTGTATATCATCAAGTCCCATAAATCCACCAATTCCAAGCTCATGCATGAGTGCCTGGATAACAGTTTCGATATTGTTGATATTTGTCGAACTTTCATCGTATTTACTGAGCATTTTGCGGCTTATCTCATCAGAATCACCGATACATGTAGTCATGGTTTCAACGATATTTGAAACCTTTTCCATGTTGTCTACAAGCTGCTGGTTGGATGATTCAACCTCCTGCATTGCAGTGTCAATTTCCCGGATATGGCTTCCGAGCTTATTGGAATCCTCTGTGATCTTTTCAACATTTTCGCCAGTCTTTGTTACCTTCTCAAGAGTAAGCTGGATGAGGCGGAGTGTTTCTTCTATGGATGATGTCATCTTTCCGGAAATTTCATCGAGGCGTGTGAGAGCCTCGCTTATCTGGCCGGAAGAATTTCTCGTCTCAGTGCTTAGAGTACGGATCTGTTCAGCTACAACAGCAAAGCCTTTTCCGGCTTCGCCTGCACGTGCAGCTTCAATAGAGGCGTTAAGTGCCAGAAGGTTCGTCTGGTTAGAAATGTTATCGATCGTTCCGGTTTCATTTTTAACCATCTCAAATTCATTTTGAAATTCAGTCAGGATATTTTCAACCTCTGTAGAAAGCTCTGACATGGTTTGTGTGGTCTGCACAAGACTTTCAAGATCCTCTGAACTTACCCTTGCATGCTTGCCGGATTCAGTTGTAAGAGAAACCATATCATTTATCATGGATGCAACATTTTCAACCTGTGCGCTTATATCAGTAGTCATTTCCTGTGAAGAAGCAGTGTGGCTCTGAAGCTGTTCATTGTTTCCGGTAAGTTCATTCATTCCATCGACAACGACATCAGAACCATGCTTGTTTTCAGATGCAAGCTCACGGACGACTGTTATGCCATCCATTATAGTATTACTAGCAGTTTTAACCTGTTCAACTGTTGTGACAACACGATTAAGATCAGACTTTATGCTGTCTGTGAGTGCTCCGTCAGATTCATTAAGGTGTCGTACTGACATGATGAAGCCTATGTAACAGAGTAAAAGACATGCTACCTGAAGCTGATAGTTTTTCTGGTCAAGAGCAGTGTTCTGACCTGATACAAGTATATGAAAAGCTATACTGGCAATAAGGCTTAACAAGTTTGCAATAGCGCAGTAAAACATGAATTTTTCATCTTTGAATATTACAAGAAGGCTGATTATAGGAAGTATGTAGCTGAATGCGATCGGCGATGTTGTCGTAAACAAGAGAAAAGTGTAGAAAATCCCATAACCGACAACAAGTGATAGCCGGTACCGGTCATCATCTTTTCCTCTGGTTTTTAGAAGAAGATCACCGCAAACGAAAGGAAGCCAGCATAGAACTGCAAAAATAATAAAATTTCTGATAGAATAGGCACCATTTGCAGTGTCAACACCATAATTTACGGTCAGCAGCAAAGCGAAAACAAGCCATAATCGGCGGGCTTTGATATTTGCTTTTGTTTTAAATTTTTTTTCATCATATCCCATATTAATTCTCCTGATCCATTAATTTTATATAGGTATATTGTACTACCACAGTACTATAATTACAAGAAATACTTAAAAATTTGAAAATATATAGATTTTTTATTATAATAAGAAACAGCTATGTAACAAATTCAATATGGAGAACAAAATCAATGAAAAGAATAACAGCATCAATAATAACAGGGATAATGATATTTTGCCTTAGTGCATGTGGAAGCAGCAATACAGAAAAAGATAGTTCTATTGTGTCTGAAAGCAGGAATACGCAGACATCCGAAAAAACAAAAGAGCCGGAAACACAGACAGTAAGTGAAAGCAGCCAGACCGAAGAAACACAGGCTGATGAGAGCAGATCGGAAGACGGTGAGGAATCACAGACGGCGGAGGATTCACAAAAATCCGGGGACGGACAGGATGAAGAGGAAAACCAGGATACCGATGAAAAACAGGATGCAGACGAAAACCAGGATACAGACGAAAATAAGGATACCGATGAAAACCAGAACGCAGACGAAGGTCAGGGTGCAGGTGAAAGCCAGGATGCAGGCAGCAGCTCTGCAGGAGGGACTGATAATGACTCATATGGGGATGGACAGCAGATAGGTCTTGATCCATCATGGGAATATGCAGAATATGCAAAGATAACATCCGGTGAGGCTGTTATGTACAGAGCATCATCGAACAGGAAAGGAATAGTCGTAGGTGTCAATGCCGGACACGGCACAAGTGGAGGAGAATCAGTCAAAACACTATGTCATCCTGATGGCTCTCCAAAAACTACGGGTGGAACAACGGGAGAAGGAGCTGTAAAAGCGATCGCAGTTTCAGGCGGTATGACATTTGACGATGGAACACCTGAAAGCACTGTTACGCTTAAGATGGCAAAAATATTAAAAAGCAGGCTGTTAGCAGCAGGCTACGATGTACTCATGATAAGAGACGACAGTGATGTTCAGCTTGATAATGTGGCAAGAACCGTTATATGCAATAATGTGGCTGACTGTCATATCGCACTTCATTGGGATGGAGATGGACTTTCATATGATAAAGGATGCTTTTATATATCGGTGCCGGACGGAATAAAGGATATGGAGCCTGTAGCATCACACTGGAGAGAGGATGATGCACTCGGGGAATGTCTTATAGAGGGACTGTCTGCATGTGGAGCAAAAATAAATGGAGGAGGCTCTATGTCGATAGATCTGACACAGACATCGTATAGTACAGTTCCATCAGTAGATATAGAACTTGGAAATGCCTGCTCAGATCATAGCGAAAGTGCACTTGAAAATCTCGCAGACGGGCTTGTGATGGGGGTAGAATCCTTTTTTTGATTTGCCAAAATACAGTATTAATAGTAAACTGTCATGTATGCAGATATATTATTACAAAGACGAACTTAAAGATGAATTTTCAAAAGCAAAGATAATTCCCAGAAAAATCGATAAAAATTACGATTATTCGCAGAAAACATATCTTAAAAAATTCCTGCACAGGTTTTGTTATACAGTAGTGGCAAAGCCTGTGGCGTGGTGTTTTTTAAAGATAAAATATCATCATAAAATAATAGGAAAAGAAAAACTTAAAAAGATGCACAATAGCGGTTTTTTTATGTATGGGAACCACACGAATGCGGCTGCTGATGCTCTTATACCGACTATGGTTTCGCATCCGGCAGATACTTATGTGATAGTACATCCGAACAATGTTTCCATGCCCATATTTGGTAAAGTGACACCATATCTGGGTGCATTGCCGCTGCCGGATGATGCGGATGCAGCAAAAAACTTTATAAAAGAGATAACAGAAAAAATAACAGAAAAAAAGTGTGTCATGATTTATCCGGAGGCACATATCTGGCCATTTTATACAAAAATCAGACCATTTACTGAGAGCTCATTCCGCTATCCGATACAAAACAAATGTCCGGTAATGTGTTTTACTAATACATACCAGAAAAGGAAATTCGGGAAGAAAGCTAAAATAGTCACATATATAGATGGACCATTTTACGCTGACAGCAGTTTAAAGGGAAAAGCACAGAAGGTGGAGCTTAGGAACAGAGTATATGAAGCAATGGTCGAAAGAAGCAGAAACAATACGCTTGTCCTGGCCACATATATAAAGAAAAAATAAAGGTAAAGCTATGCGGAATATATTATTTTCAGGAAATGTAAAGGTATTTGACGGCATTCTTACATGTATGCTGTCGATATTCATGCGGACAAAATCAAAGGAGCCGTACAGGTTTTATATATTTACAATGGACGTTTCGCATCTGGGAGAAGACTACATTCCTGTTTCAGACAAACAGATATCGTATCTTGACAAGATTGCCAAAACATATAATACACAAAATGAAGTTATAAAAATCGACGTCACAGACCTATACATGGATGAATTTTCGGGCTGCCCGAATGAGGGGGCATATTGCTCACCATATACACTGCTCAGGCTTTTTGCAGACAAAATACCACAGATACCTGACAAGTTGTTATATCTGGATGCTGATATAATGTTCAACCGCCCACCGGAGCTGTTATACGATATAGATGTGGAAGAATATGAATATGCAGCAGCGAGAGATCATTATGGTAAGTTCTTTTTAAATCATAATTATATAAATGCCGGAGTTTTGCTTTTTAACATGGAAAAAGTAAAACGGACGGGACTTTTTGAAAAGGCAAGAAATCTGATAAAAACGAAAAAACTCATTTTTGCGGATCAGGATGCTGTTTATAGAAGCACAACATCAAAAAAAATGCTGCCGCAAAGATATAATGACCAGAAATTCCTGCATAAACACACCATAGTGCGCCACTTTTCGAAGAGACTGTTTTATCTGCCATATCCGCATACTGCAAATATAAAACAGTGGGATGTCAGTGCAATACACAGGATATTCAAATACGATCAGTTTGATGACATATTGTTCGAATATATATATTTAAAGAAAAATTTCGAACGCAGATTTATAAGTGAGGATTAGAAAAATGGAATTAAAGGATTTAAAGATAACGGAAATCAAAGAGGATATCAAACAGTATACTAAGCATGCTGAAATACCTATATTTTTTGCATGTGATGAGAAATTTGTGAAGTACACCATGGTTTCCATAAAATCAATAATGGAAAACGCATCAAGAAACAGGAAGTATCATATTTATATACTGCACATGGGGATTGGGATACCGGCACAAAGCCGTGTCACAGCGATGGCTGATCCGGAATTTGAGATAGATTTTGTAGATGTTACAGACAAGATGAAATCCATAGAAACAAAGCTGCCGATCAGGGATTACTATTCAAACACGACATATTTCAGGCTATTTATCCCTGAAATGTTTCCACAGTACAGGAAAGCTCTTTATGTGGACAGTGACACGATAATCGTCGGGGATATATCGGAGCTTTATGATCACAAGCTCGGAAAATTATATGCAGGAGTCTGCCCTGACAGGGTTGTTGCACAGAATGATATACTTGGGGATTATGTGGAAAAAGTGCTTGGAATAAAGCGTGAAAAATATTTTAATGCCGGGGTTATGCTCATAAACTGTACACAGTTCCGTGAAAATCATCTCCTTGATGAATTCATAGAAATGCTTCATATATATCTTTTTGTTGTAGCCCAGGATCAGGATTATCTTAATCTGATATGCAAAGATCAGGTACTTTATATGGAACCAAAGTGGAACGCACAGGTATTCGGTAAACTTGCATGTCCGGTAAACGAGGTTGGACTTTTCCATTTCAACATGGCTGCAAAACCATGGCATTATGAGGACTGTCGTCTTGCTGATATATTCTGGAAGTATGCGAAACTTACATCAGGCTATGGTGAGATAAAAGAAGGCCTTGCAAATTATACGGATGAGCAACGGCAGGTGGATAGTGTGTCAGGCGAAAAGCTTGTCGAGCTTGCCATATCTGAGATAAACAGGGAAGACAATTATCTGCGTATTATGAAAAAAAATGCGGGTAAATCAGAGGAAAAGCTTGCACTTATCGAACATATAAAAGAGCTTGAGATGCAGGGCAGATTCCATGAGGATGCACAGGAAAATCCACCGGCACCGCCTCTTATGCCGGAGGATATAAACTATCTTCCAAGGAGCATAAAGAGTAAGACACGGACAAAGTATGCATTCAAGATCGCACACTGGTTTGTAAGCCTTCTCATGAAAAAGAAGCAATTTATAATAAAGGACTTTGTAGGTGTGGAAAATCTTGAAAAGGTAAAAGATGGAGCGGTAATTACCTGCAATCATTTTAATGCGTTTGACAGTTTCGCAATACAGCTTGCATTCGAAGAAGGAAAACTAAAGAAAAAGAAAATGTATCGTGTGATCAGAGAGGGGAATTATACAGGATTTCCGGGATTTTATGGATTTTTGATGAGAAACTGCAACACACTCCCTCTTAGTTCAAACTTCAAGACAATGGAAAAATTTATTACAGCTGTTGATCGTGTACTGCAAAGAGGGCAGTTTGTTTTAGTTTATCCTGAGCAGGGAATGTGGTGGAATTACAGAAAACCAAGACCTCTGCAGAAAGGTGCATTTACCTTTGCAGCACGGAATGATAAACCTGTGCTTCCTGTGTTTATCACGATGGAGGATAGCGATGTGTTAGATCAGGATGGATTTTTTGTCCAGGAATATACTGTACATTTCTGTGAGCCGGTTTATCCTGATCCGGACAAAAGACGGGCGCAGAATGTGAAGGAAATGCTTGATAAAAACTACGAGGCATGGAAAGAAGTATACGAAAAAACTTATAATAAGAAACTTACATATCTTTGTGACGAAAAAGATGATAAAAAAGCCGCTCAGTAGAGTGGAAAATAAGGAGTTAATGCCATAAGGCATGAGATAAAATATGGAAAATACGGTATCAGGGGAGATACTCATAGTAGAGGATGACAAAGATATAAATGAACTTCTGGCAACGACAGTAAAAAGAGCCGGATATGATATAGTACAGGCATGGTCGGGTACAGAAGCAGCAATGCTGTTTTCAATGAAGGCTAAGGAAATATCACTTGTACTGCTGGATCTTATGCTGCCGGGAATGCCGGGAGAGGAGCTTCTGACATTAATAAGAAAAAAATGTGATATTCCGGTTATCGTGATCACTGCAAAAGATGAACTTGATGATAAAATAGATATATTTGCAAAGGGTGCAGATGATTACATAACAAAGCCTTTTGAGATAAAAGAGGTTATTGCAAGGATACAGGTGCAGCTGAGACATAAAAATAAAGACATGGTATCGGATCTTATAACGTATGGAAAGCTGAGACTTGACAGAAAAGCTCATCGCATTTATATATCTGATGAAGCTGTAGATTGCATTACAAAACAGGAGTTTTCTATTCTGGAGCTGCTTATGGAACATCCGAAGCAGGTGTTTAGCAAGGAGGACATTTTTGAATATGCATGGGATGAACCATATATGGGGGAAACAAAAACCTTGGATGTCCATATCAGCAATATCAGGAAAAAGCTGAAAAAAATTACCGAGACCGAATATATAGAGACTGTTTGGGGAATCGGATATAAGCTTAAAGAGTAAGGAGGCATCTTTACTCTTTTTTTACTTTTTGTTAGCGATTGTTTAGGAATTATATTTTATGATATTAAAGTCAAAGATGAAAATGAGGTTTGGCTAAAAGATTAAAAAGGAGAATTTAAATGAGTGAAATTTTATTGCAGACACATGCCCTGACAAAGCAGTATGGACATCAAAAAGCAGTAGATAATGTGGATATCCATATAAAAAAGGGTGCGATCTATGGCTTCATTGGAAGAAATGGTGCCGGTAAAACAACATGCATGAGAATGATATGCGGGCTTGCAAAACCTACAAGCGGAGACATTGAAATGTTTGGATATAGTGGAAACGAACTTACAAAGGTGCGTTCACGCGTGGGATGTCTTATCGAGGCACCGGGGCTTTATCCTAATCTTTCCGCACAGGAAAATTTAAAACTTAAATGCAAGCTTTTTGGAATAAACAAAAAGGGATACACAGAAGAAATATTAAGAAAAGTCGGTCTTTCTGATGTCGGAAAGAAAAAAACAAAAAATTTCTCACTTGGAATGAAGCAGAGACTTGGGATAGGGCTGGCACTTGTCGGGGAGCCGGATCTTTTAGTACTTGACGAGCCGATAAACGGACTGGATCCACAAGGTATTGCCGAAGTGAGGGAAACGATACAAAACCTATGCAGCCAGCAGGATATGACAGTATTTATATCCAGCCATATTCTGGAGGAGCTTTCAAAGCTTGCAACAGACTATGGAATTATAAATAATGGATCATTAATACAGGAAATAACAAGGGAAGAGCTTTTAAACAAATGCAGCGATAAGATTTCGATTACTGTAGACAATCCGAACAAAGCAGTTCCTGTGCTTGATGGCATGGGATTTACCAATTATATGATAATGGATCAGAATCATATAGATGTATATGAAAGGTTAAATGAGAGTGCGGCTCTCAATGAAAAGCTTGTAAAATCAGGGGTTTCGGTATCACAGATAGCAGTAACCGGAATGGAACTTGAGACATATTTTCTTAATCTGACGGGAGGAGCCACAAATGTTTAATGCAATTAGAATGGATGTTTACAGACTTTTTAAGACAAAGTCTACATATATAATACTTGTGATAATGATAGCAATGTCGGTTATGGGAACCGGATTAATGTCTGTGATGACAGAAATGACAGGGGCAGAGAGTCAACAGGTACAGACAGAGCAGATGTCAGATAACGCAGACTATGCCGGTGAGGATGATCAGTTCAATGAGGATACGGAGGGAGCACAATCCCAGTTGTCAGTCAGTGTTTCTGAGATTGATCCAGATGAAAACGATAATAGTGTATTAAGCTTTGCAATGTCAGATATTTCAGGACTGCAGGCGGGCTTGTTCATAATAATTTTTACAGTACTTTTCTCAATGGCTGATATAAACAGTGGATTTATAAAAAGTATCGGTGGCCAGGTAAAGGGCAGAGGAGTGCTTATCGTATCAAAAATGGCAGCAATTGCAATATTTACAGCAATAGTAATTATTGCAGACTTTCTGACAGAGCTTATAGCAGTCAATATTTTCTTTGATGATGCAGTAGTTGGAAGTGCATCGGAAATTGTAAGATTATTAAGTTCCCAGTTTGTTTTAAACTTTGCACTTGCTATACTTATGATGGCAATTGCCATAATCATCAAAAATAATGTAGTGAGCATGATAATCGGAGTGTGCATGTGCTCAGGTATATTTGAACTTATATTTATGGGTATAAATTATCTGATGGATAAGATCGGATTTAGCGATTTCGATATAAATAATATTCTTATAACTGGAAAAATACAGAATGTGACGATCGGGGCAGATGCTGCTGATATAGGTTATGCGCTTCTTACAGCGGCTATTTATATTGCAGTTTCAGTACTTGCAGTATACAATGTATTTAAACACAGAGATATATAAATGTACTCTCGGAATCTTTTTCAAACGAAGCATTCTGAGAGTACATATAAAACAATTGGAGAATGGATATGATCTGGAAAATACTCACAGCAGTATTGGCCATTATTGTGATCATCATGGCAGCTGTGCTTCTTAAGATAAGGGCACAGCTGCGTGACATTAATGACCAGCTTGATTTTTTATATGAAAATGACACAAATATGCTGATCGGGACGGATACAAATCTCATATATTTAGGACAGTTTAAGCAGAGAGTAAACCGTTTTGTAGAGCAATGGCATAAAAAGAGGGCAGAGGCAGCGAAAAAGGAACAGATGATTTCTGATACCTATACAAATCTGTCACATGACATAAGAACACCGCTTACATCGCTTGATGGGTATTTCCAGCTTTTAAAGGATGAAAAGGATGAAAAACTGCAGGCACATTATATAGGCATTATCCAGGAACGTATAGCAAGCCTTAAGGATATCCTTGAGGAACTTTTTATGTTCACAAAGCTCAAAAACGATACATTTAATCTGGAAATGGATAAATGCTGTGTCAGCAGGCTGCTCAAACAGACGGTGTTTTCCTATTATGATGAATGGAAAATGCGTGGGATTGAGCCGGTTGTAGATATATGCGATGAGCAGATCTTTATACTTGCAAACACGCAGGCGCTTAAAAGAGTATTCCAAAATGTGATAAAAAACGGACTTGTCCATGGTAAAAGTGATATAGAAATAAAGTTATATACAATAGATTCTGGGAAAAATGCTGGCTCGGACAGAGAAAATAAGGTTGTAAATATAGTTGTTTCAAACACAATTGATGATCCGGAAAATATCGATACTTCACAGGTGTTTGAGCGGTTTTATAAAGCTGATGAGGCAAGGAGTGTGACATCAAGTGGTCTTGGACTTTCAATCGCAAAAGAACTTGTAGAACGAATGGGTGGAAAAATAAATGCACAGATAGAAGATAACAGATTCTGTATAAACATATCTTACAGGATAATTTAAACATAAATTTCGAGGTGATTAACATGAGAAAAAATTTAAAAGAAGAAAACGAAAATGAGATTGTATGTCCACGTTGTGAGCAGATGGTATTTAAGGACGCTATAGTCTGTCCGTTTTGCAAATTCGCAATTATGGCATGGCTGGATGGCGAAATTGATGAGGATGGTGATCCGATAAAATAATATTTTATTTATTGAAAACGATAAAAATTAATGCAAATAAATAAGATTACATATAAAAATATACAGTAAAATAGAAAAGTGTAGAAAAAGTAGTTGAAAAGGGGTAAAAAATAAGGATTTCAGAAGATGATAAAATCTCTGAAACCCTTGTAAATAGTACGGGCAACAGGACTTGAACCTGCACGGTCTCCCACTAGAACCTAAATCTAGCGCG
>ENA-OQQW01000632-OQQW01000632.1-human-gut-metagenome-genome-assembly--contig:-NODE-632-length-23476-cov-10.004355_pt1 | contig 23476 bp, 14 predicted proteins | sample MGYA00243234_ERZ505098 | MGnify/ENA primary metagenome ERZ505098 (study PRJEB26097, sample SAMN02712086) | human gut metagenome | biome: Gut microbiome | host: Homo sapiens | place: Denmark... | reverse complement strand
AACCCCACCAGAGGCGCCGCCTCTGGACTCCGCAAGGGGCATTGCCCCTTGACCCTTTTTTCGGCGCCCGGCTTGGTCGCTTTTCCCCTACTCCGCTTTTATGCGGCTTTAGGCGCGCGCCATCGCCTCATCCAAAATCTCCAGCCCCTGTTCCTCCTGGAACTGATTCGTATACAGCTGATAATAATACCCCTGTTTCGCAATCAGCTGCTGATGCGTCCCATCTTCCGTAATCTTGCCATTCTGAATCACCAGAATCCGATCCGCCGACCGAATCGTAGAGAGTCGATGCGCAATGATGAAGCTCGTCCGCCCCGCCAGCACCTTCTGAATCGCGTGCTGAATCAGCTGTTCCGTCTCCGTATCAACCGAGGACGTGGCTTCGTCCAGCACGAAAATAGACGGATTCGTCAGAATCGCGCGGGCAAAGGAAATCAGTTGCTTCTGCCCGGTGGAGAGGCGGTTGCCGCCCTCGCCAACGTCCGCCTGATAGCCATCCTTCATGTTGCGGATGAAGGGTTCCGCGCCGACCATGCGGGCGGCTTCCGCCACTTCCTCGTCGGTGGCATCTGGGCGGCCGTAGCGGATGTTATCCGCAACCGTGCCGGAGAAAAGGTGCGGCGACTGCAGGACGTAGCCGAGGTTGGACTGAAGCCACAGCTGACTGCGCGTGCGGTAATCCGCGCCGTCGATGAGGATTTTGCCCTCCGTCGGCTCATAGAAGCGGCAGACGAGGTTGACGATGGTGGACTTGCCGCTGCCGGTTTCGCCGACAAGGGCAATGGTCTGCCCGTGCTGGATATGCAGGTTGAAGTGCTCCAGCACCTTTTCGCCCTCTTTGTAGCGGAAGGTGACGTCCTCAAAGTCAATGTCGCCGATGAGCTTGGGCCAGTTTTCGGTCTTGGGGTGGAAATTGTCGCCGTATTGTGCCACCACTTCGGGAGAATCCACAATATCGGGTTCCGTTTCCAGCAGGCTGATGACGCGCTCCGCCGCCGCCTGTGCGGATTGCAGTTCCGCGAAGATGCGGGCAATATCGCGCACGGGCTGGAAGAAGCTGACGGTGTAGTTGATGAACATGGTCAGCGTGCCGACGGTCATGGCGACGCCGAAAACGTGCGTACCGCCGATGACGCTGTTGCCGCCCTGCCAGAGCGCATACGCCGTCGCCAAAGACCCCAGCGACACGACGATGGGCAGAAAGAGGTTCGACAGCGTCGCCGCGCGGATGGACGCGGAACGCATGGAGGCAGAAACCGTCTCGAATTCCTGGATGTTCAGTTCTTCGCGCACAAGGGTTTTCGTCGTCTTTGCGCCGTTGATGCCCTCATTGAAGCCCGCGGTAATCTGGCTGTTGTTCTTGCGCACCTGACGATACGCCGCGAGAATCGCCTTCTGGAACTTCCAGCTGATGACGGCCAGCGGCGGCAGCACCAGCATGACGATCAGCCCCAGCCGCCAGTTGATGGTCAGCATCCGCACGGCGCAGGCAACCAGGTACACTGCGCCCCAGCACAAGTCCACCAGCGACCAGCCGATGGTGTCCGCGAGGCGCTGCGTGTCGTTGGTCAGGCGGGACATGAGGTATCCTACGGGCATCCGGTCGTAGTAGGAGAAGGGCAGTTCCTGCAGTTTCTGGAAACCGAGCTTGCGAATCAGGTAGCACGTTCCGGTTTCGACAATGCCGCACTGCCGCAGAAAGCCGAAAATCGTCGCCACTTGCACTGCCGTCAGCAGCGCATACGCCACGACAAAGCCAACCAGCCCAGCCGTGCTGTGGTTATCAATGAACACGTCAATCGCGTAGGCATTCATGTTCGGCATAATCACGTCGATGATTGCAGAAACCGCCATGAAAAGCACAACCGCAATCAGGTTCTTGTGGTACGGCTTTGCAACCTTGATGAGCTTGCGCCACAGGGAGAGATCAAATCGTTTGGTATAATCCTGTTCCTGAAAGGACTGCATATCAGTTCACCCCTTCCGCCGCCTTGGCCTGCGTCAGTTCTTCCTCCAAGGCGTTCTGGATGCTGTTGATGCGCTGGTACAGGCCCGGCTGGCTGCACAACTCAGCGTGCGTGCCCTGCTGCGTAATCTGCCCGTTTTCCAGCACGAGGATGAGGTCAGCCTGCGAGAGCGTCGTCACGCGGTGGCTGATGATGAGGGTGGTCACGTCCTTCTGCTCGTGTCGGAGGGCAGCGCGAATCTGCGCGTCCGTCTCGGTATCCACGGCGGAAAGGGAGTCGTCGAAGATGAGGATGTTGTTGTCCTTGAGCAGCGTGCGCGCAATGGCGATTCGCTGCTTCTGTCCGCCGGAGAGCGTCACGCCGCGTTCGCCCACGACCGTCTCCCAGCCCTTATCCGCCTTGGCGATGAAGCCGGATGCGCTGGCGATATCCGCCGCGTGCTCAATGCGTTCCGCCTCCTGCTCCGGCGCGGTGATGCCCACGTTCTCCCGGATGGACTTGGAGTACAGGAACGGCTCTTGCAGAATCAGACCGACGTGTGCGCGCAGATATTTGCGGTCAATCTGCTGAATATCCACGCCGCCGATGGTGATTTTGCCGCTCGTGGGCGTATACAGCCGCTGCAGCAGGTACATCATGGTGGATTTGCCGCTGCCTGTGCCGCCCAGCACTGCCGCCGTCTTGCCCGCGGGGATGGTGAAGGACACGTCGCGCAGCACCGGCACGTTGTCATCCGGATAAGCGAAGGACACATGGTCAAACACAATATCGCCGTGCAGGTCGGGCTTCAGGGCGTTCGGCTCGTCCGGCTCGGCTTCCTCGTGCAGAATCGCCTGCACGCGCTTCATGGACACCATTGCTTTGCCCGCGTCGGACAGGGTGCGGCCCAGCTGACGAATCGGGAAGAGCAGCATCCCCAGCGTGGAGGTGAAAACAATCAGCGTACCGACGGTAATCCAGCCGTTACAGGCGTAGATGATGCAGACCACCAGTGTCAGCAGCGTCTGCGTCATGCTGATGGCATCGCCGCCGCCCCAGTAGATGGCGAGCAGTTCATTCAGGCGGAGGTTTTTTTTGCGCAAATCGTTGTTCACGCGGTCAAACTTCTCCACCTCGCGCTCCTGCTGTCCGAAGGCGCGCACGACGCGGACGCCGGAAAGGTTCTCCTGCAAAACGGCATTCAGCACACCGTCCGCTTCGTCCGCCACCTCAAAGGACTTATGCACCATCTTGAAGAACCACGTCGCGAAGCAGAACAAAGGCGGCACAAGAATCAGGCTGTAGAGCGTAATCGGCACGGAGCGCGGCAGCAGGATGCCCATGGCGATAACGACCATCAGCACCGTGTTGACAACTTCCATCACCTGAACCGCCAGAAAGCGGCGAATCGTATCCACGTCAGATGTGCAGCGCTGAATCAGCTCGCCCACCTGCGCTTTAACGTGGTACGCAAACGGCAGGTGCTGCAAGTGGCGATAGAGGTCATTGCGCAGTTTTCGGGCGATATTTTCACTCGCAATCGCGGAAGAACGACCTTTTATGAACGTGAACACGCCGTTGACGACGTTCATCAGAATGAGCGCCAGCGCGGGAATCCACAGATTTTGACGGAGGAAATCGCGTCCGCCGAGGTCGTTAATCGGGTTCATGAGGAAATCCGGCATTGTGAACGGTTCGCTGCCCAGTATGCTGTCCACGATTTCGGAGAGCAGCAGCGGCGTTAAAAAGCCGATGATGACCATCATGATGGTCGCAATGAGCGCCCAGAGGAAATGCGTCCAGTTCTGCCCGATAAGGGAGAGCATTGCGCCGAACGGGGTCTGTTTCTTCTTTGGTTTCGTTGTGGTGCGCTGCGTAGGAAATCACTCCTTTCAAGAGAGACAAAGTGGTTGATGACTCATAACTGCCCATTGTATGCTTTTTTCGAAAAGGGTACGAAAAAAGCACCATCCGTCTGAATGCAAACGGCTGGTGCTGCACACAAAACGCATGGTAACAGGAAAAGAGCGTGGAATTTTCCTATTACGGGCGCATATGGGCAGAAAGAGCCGTCGCAGTCAGTCCATTGGCACGGGATACAAGGGTTAAAATCATCATGGTCATTGCGAGGGCCTCCTTTCTGCATAATTTTGATTTTGTTGTGCTTCTCGCAAGCACGCAAGAAACAGTGTAGTCGAAAGTCAAGGTTTTGTCAAGGGGCAAATGGCGTTTTTTTTCAAATATTCATCCCATCTTGCGCAGGATTCCCGTTTTCCCAGTCCCAAACCGCCTTTTCAATCAAGTCGGCAGCATTGGCGCAGCCGTGTTCATTGCGCAGGGCCTCCCCGATGCACGCCGCGTTGCGCGTGTATTCCGGGTTGCTGATGAGTGCGCGCAGCCCCTCCGCCAGATTCTCTGCCGTCAGCTTATCGCGCGGAATCGCTTTCGGCCCGCACCCGGCAGCGTACACCCGCTCCGCCCAGAACGGCTGATCGCCGCCGAACGGCACGACGAGCGTCGGCAGCGCATGGCGCAGGCTGGTTGCGGTCGTCCCTGCGCCGCCGTGATGCACCGCCCCTGCCATATGCGGGAACAGCCAGTCATGCGGCACACTTTTCACATAGAAGATGTTCGCATCTTTTGTCTTTGCTTCCTGCTGACCCCAGCCAAGTGCCACCACCGCCCGCACGCCGGACAATTTCACCGCCTGCCGGATGATTTCCGCCAGTTCACCCATGTCGCCCGACACCATCGACCCAAAGCCGATGTACACCGGCTCGTCGCCCGCGCGCAGGAACTCCGCCAGCGCCGGGTCAGGCGTGTAGTCCACCGGGCGCTCATCCCACCAGAAACCGGACATGTGGATGTTGTCCGCCCAATCCTCCGGGCGCGGCACAAGCGTCGGGCTCATGGCGTAAATCACGGGCACTTGCTTGCCCTTCACGTCATAATCCGGTCTCAAGCGGACGCGGCGCTTCGCCATGTCGTTCTCCTTGCGCCAATCCGAGAGGTAGCGGTGCTCCAGCGCCGAAATCAGCAGATACCCGATGCGATAGCTCAGCACATTCCACCACTTGCCGAGCTTGCGGAACGGCGCGGATGAAATTGGCATATCCTTGCACGGATCCATCGGGAAATACTGCGTCTGGATGCACGGAATATCGTACTTTTCCGCAATCGAATAGAACATCGTCCCGAAGAACGTGCAGACGATGGCTTCCGCGCCCTCCGCGCAGTGCAGCAAATCATCCAGCAGCATCGGCGCAATATCGCGGATGCCCTTCTCAAACTCCTTCAAGTACCGCACGCCCACCGCGTCCGGCTGGAGCAGCCGCCCCATCATATCCACCACGTCGCCGGAAATGGGATAGAAGGACATTCCCGCTTCCTCAATCATGCCCTGAAACGGCGCAAACGCCGCAATCGTCACCTCATGCCCCCGCTCGTGAAGTTCCCGTCCCAGCAACATGTACGGCCGCACGTCGCCCGTCGAGCCGAGCGTTATCATTGTGATTTTCATCATTACCTCCAATGATTTCGAGATAAGTTAAAGGTATACAAACTAAAAAACTAACAATAAAATTCAAGTATGTAGAAGAAACCAAAAGCGCCATCAAGCGCGCTTGCTTCCCGTCGCACACGGGTCATACCACCCCGCAGGAACTTTCACCCGGAAGCCCTCGAATGCGCTTTCCGCATCCGCCTTCACCACGCAGTGCGGCGTATACACATGCCGCATCCCCTCCTGCATCCGCGCCATGCACCACTGCGCCAAATCAACTGCCAGCGAATCCCCTTCCGCCAGCGGCACAAACGCATCCCGCCGCACCAAAAAGCACATCGGCGAAACCGCCGTGACATTGTAGCTGGTTCGGTTCATGCCGTGCCATCCACCTGCCGACACCGGCAAGCCGCGATTTCGCGACTGCACCGTGCCGTCCGGCAGAATGTCGTATCCGGCATGAAGCACCCGATTGCGCGCATCCGCCACCAGCGGCGTCACCGCGCACACATCCGGGCGCTGGGCGTACATCATCATCTCCCGCAGACCGTCCGCATCAGGTGCCGCCGTGTCCCCCCACAGGAACATCAGCATGTCTGCCGACGAATCCGCCGCCAAACGGTTCACATCCGCCGCGGACGCATCCCGCGCAAGCCGCAATGCCGCGACGGTAAAATCCCCCACGTCATACCGCAGCCGCAGCACGCCGTCCTCCACCCGGCACGTTCCCGGAAACCCGGTGCGTCGCATACTCTCTTCCACCGCCCGCGCCGCCGCGTCCAGGCAGACTGCCAATTTTGTGTGGCTCATCGACCCCCGCAGCGTCCGCCAGTGGTACAGCACGCGCGGAATGTGGATGACGCCGTCCGCCCGCTCGCACGCGCGGAGCATCAAATCGTGATCCTGCGACCCGTCGAATGCCGGTCGCAATCCACCGATGGCATCCAGCAACGTCCGCCGAATCACCGACAAATGGCAGATATAGTTGCCGGAACGCAGATTGTCCGGACAGAAATCCGGCTTGCGGTGCGCATCAACATGAATCGCGCCGTGGGTGGTCAGCTTATCCTCATCGGTGTAGAGCACGTCTGGATGGTGCGCGTCGATGGCCTCCGCAATCCGCCAGAGCGCATCCGGCGCAAGCACATCGTCGTGGTCGCACAGGGCGATATACTCCCCCGTCGCCATTTTAATCGCGCGGTTCGTGTTGCCGGATATGCCCGCGTTTTCCGCCCCAAACGCGATGTGGAATCGGCTGTCCCGCGCGGCAATTGCCTCCAGCGCCTTTCGCGTCTCGGCGGACGTGCTGCCGCCATCGTACAGGCAGGCTTCCCACGCGCCGTGCGTCTGGGCAAGCAGCGAATCCGCCAGCGCGCGTAGGAATTTCGGGCGCGTGTTGAACACGGGGACGACGACGCTGATGCGCACATCCGGGAAGGGGTGCGCGCGCTGGGTCGCCAGTTCGCGCTTAGACGTGCGCTCCCGCCGGAATCGCCATTCGTCCCGCAGCAGCACCCGTGCCGCCAGCATTTCACCCGCGCGGTGCAGCGTGTACCCCGCGCCATGCATCCGCACATACGCCCGAACCCGTTCCGCCCACTGCACGCGCGTCCCTCCCGCCGACTTTCCTGCCCTCATCATACCATGCGCCGCGGGTTTTGTAAAGCGCCGGGCGATTTTCTGCCAATTCGGAACAATTTTCGCAAAACCGCTTGACAAACGCCCGAAAAAGTGCTAAAATAAATCTCGTTCCGGCAATCCCGGACGAACCGCATAGGGGCATGGTGTAATGGTAACACGTGGGTCTCCAAAACCTTTGTTGAGGGTTCGAGTCCTTCTGCCCCTGCCAAAAACGAGCCAGTTTCGTGAGAAGCTGGCTCGTTTTTATGTGCATGGATATGAAAAATCCGCCTCCGAGAATGGGAGGCGGACAGCGTTTTAGTTACCAGTCCAAAGGATATGTATCATCGGACATTGCATGCCTTCCGCGTTATTATTTCTTCTCATTCGCAATACTGTCAAGTGTTCTGCTAATCGCATCGTCACTTGTGACAGCATGCGAGCCATCCATGTATTCCGCCTTGCCAAAGCCAAGAATGCAGACAAATACGGTGTTCAGCAGCACCAATCCCCAACCGAAACCCGTGCTTTGGTTGAATGCGTGCGCAAGATCGATGGCTGCTTTGATAGCAATGTAGATTCCATAAAACGGAATCAGCAGCAGGAACATTTTCGCCCCCTGACCATACAGCACTTCAAACTGAACGTAGATATTATAGAACGGAATAATTCCTTCCCAGCCTTGTCTGCCCATCTTCTGATAAACTCTCCAATTGGCCGCCAAACTAACAACCAGCAGCAAAAAACTAATGACGCTCATCGTATTCTCTCCTTTTCCAGTTTGTCCATTTTATCGCTTCGGCTGTGCTCTTTTCTTTTCTCTACGGCTATCCAGCAATTTTCCCAGCCATGCGATTGTGGATAGCAAATCACTGTCCGTTCCTCCTTTCCCTCGCGATTTCTTTCTTCTTTACCCTCCCCTCGAAAAAAGTCAAGTGTTTTCTTGCGGAATTATATATTTCCGGCATTTCTAACAAAATCATGCCAAATTGTTGTGTATCTTCACAACGACTTTCGTGTCGGCGTGTAACCACCTTTCAGAAAATCGTTTTTTTCTGAAATCAGCTGCCTCAAATCCCCCCTCCAAATTTCAAATTCGCACAGAAAACGCGCCCGCCGACCTTCCGACGAGCGCGTTTATACTATTGGGGGCTCTACTCCCGAATTCAGTGCAGGACTTGCTGGACACCACAGTTATCACATTTACACAAATGAGGCGGTCAGCCGCCGAGTTGTGCGGTGTTGCTTTAAATTACTTCTTATTCTTCTGCTCCACCATCGCCTTGACCTTCAGCGGCAGACCGAGCAGGTTGATGAAGCCCGCGGAATCCTTGTGGCTGTACAGGTCGTGGCTGTCGCCGAAGGTGGCGATTTCCTCCATGTACAGGCTGTTCGGCGACTTCACGCCCACGTTGATGCAGTTGCCCTTGTACAGCTTCAGCTTCACCGTGCCGTTGACCGCCTGCTGCGTGCTGTCCACAAACGCGGAGAGCGCCTCGCGCAGGGGCGTGTACCACATGCCGTCGTACACCAGCTCCGCGAACTTGCTCGCGACCAGCTCCTTGTAGTGGCTGGTGGCGCGGTCAAGCGTGATGGATTCGAGGATGCCGTGCGCGGCGTAGAGCATCGTTCCGCCGGGAGTTTCGTACACGCCGCGGGACTTCATGCCCACCAGACGGTTCTCCACCAAATCCGCGCAGCCAACGCCGTTGCGGCCCGCGATTTCGTTCGCCTTCGTCAGCAAATCCACCGCGTCCAGCTTTTCGCCGTTGATGGCGACCGGCACGCCCTTCTCGAAGTCCACCGTGACGTATTCGGGCTGATCAGGCGCTTTTTCGGGCGTGACCATCGTCAGCAGCAGATCTTCCGGCGGCTCGTTCCACGGATCTTCCAAATCCGCGCCCTCGTGGCTGATGTGCCAGATGTTGCGATCCATCGAATACGGGCGATCCTTTTTGACCGGGACGGGAATGCCGCGCTTTTCGGCGTAGTCAATTTCCTCCTCGCGGGTCTTGATGTCCCAGATGCGCCACGGTGCGATAATCTGCATGTTCGGATCGAACGCCTTGATGGTCAGCTCGAAGCGGACTTGGTCGTTGCCCTTGCCGGTGCAACCGTGGCAGATGGCAGTGCAGTTCTCCTTGTGGGCGATTTCGACGAGGCGCTTGGCAATCAGCGGCCGCGCGAAGGACGTGCCCAGCAGGTACTTGCCCTCGTAGACCGCGCCCGCCTTGAGCGTCGGCCAAATGAAGTCCTCGACGAACTCCTTGCGCAGGTCTTCGATGTACAGCTTTTCCGCGCCGCACTTCTTCGCCTTCTCGTGGAGGGGCTCCAGCTCTTCGCCCTGCCCGACGTCGCCCGCAACGCAGACCACATCGCAGTCATAATTTTCCTTCAGCCACGGCACGATAATCGAGGTATCCAGACCACCGGAATAAGCCAGCAATACGCGCATCTTCGCCATAACAATCGACTCCTTTATCTTCATCCTGATTTTCATCATTTTTGTGTCCGTCTGCCGGACAAGATGGATTATACAGCAAGATGAATAAAAATGCAATAGGTCTGCATAAATTTTCTCGGATTTTTTTCGGGGGAGGGATGATGACGTTCGGTTTCTCTGCACGTCCCGTGCAGATTGCAACGGCAATACGCCATCTTGTGGCATCCACAGTCCTGCCTTTGCCTCCACACGCCCCGTGCAGATTGCAACGTTCCGCGCGCTGCCGCTGATGTACACATACGGCCTTTGCCTCCACACGCCCCGTGCAGATTGGAACTCCGAAAGGAGAAAAACAATGAGTATGACTTCGCTTTGCCTCCACACGCCCCGTGCAGATTGGAACGACTTTCAATATAGTCCGCGTCCTTAATGTCGGTGCCTTTGCCTCCACACGCCCCGTGCAGATTGCAACGGCAGAAATGCACAGAATTGCAATATACACTTTTTAGAACGCGTGTTGAGTTGGTAGATAGCTTTTCAGTATTGAACAAATCAATGCTGCGCTGACTATTTTCCCGAAACTCTTCTGCTGTCAAGGCGACCTTTGCCGCCATTAGCGACAGCCCCGGACGGACAATCGACCGGTTTTGTTGGTGCGAACCGCACCGGATTTTCATGTTAGCTGATGATTCGCCTGATGCCCATGCTGGGAATCGTATGCGGCAGTTCTGAAAGCCGCTGAATCGTCATATGATGATACGCAACAAATTGAGGATAGTCACGTTGAAGTGCCTCGCGGTCAAATACTCGGTAAAGTTCTTCCCCAAACTCTTTCTGTAATTCCTTCCTATTATATTCCGGCAAGTCTCTTCTGCAATGCTGAAGCAGGAACGCCGAGTACAAATCGCGCTGAATGCGTTCACCGTCTGGCATAATGTTCCAGCGGTTTTCAAGTGCCTTCTTGATGCAAGTGTCTGTCTGGTGGTTGTACTGACTGGCGCACACATGCGTGTCAACCTCTTTCACCCCTTCCAGCCCGCGTGACTGGCATTTCTGTTTCAGCATCGTAATCAGCATGGCAGGTGCTTTGTTAGCAATGGACTTTCCAAAGCGCTTTTTGCGTTTATACCGTCCTGTCTTTTCGGAAATCTCCGTTTTATTTGCCCTGTGCGCTAAATCGCAGTAACTCATGTTCTCCACAAAGAAGCAATCACCCAGCGTCAGCAGGTAATTCGCCAATTCGTTATGCTGCTGTTTTCGGATATCCGCCTGATGATGCTGAATCATAGCATACTGGTGCTGAATCCGCTTATATCGCTTGGAATTGTTCCACGTCAGTTTCACCCCTTGCTTAATGCTACCATCCGGCTTATAATTTCCCGGATTCATCGCCCGTCGGCTTCTGTCCATTTTACGCTGTAAGCGTCGCTTTTCTTGCTCTATGTTCTGCACACGGTCAGCCAATTCCAGCAGGTTAACCTCGCTATCGGTCGAGTATGCCAGCGTTCGCGTGCCAATGTCGATGCCGACGACACCATGCCCGATAGGATGCTTCGGCGCACCGCTTGCCGGGTCGCGCTTCACCGCCGGCTTTCCTTCCAAAACAAGCTGTGCATACCAATGCGGCTTTGTTTTGCCGTCTTTGCGGAGGATGCGGACAAATTTCACATGCCTTTTCAACATCTCGGCCTCGTAAGGATTATCAGGTGATAATTTCAGCAAAAACTCTCTTTTTACCTTCTTGCGGTCACGATTACCTTGCTGATTCCATATAATTCTATCTTCTCGGAACATAATCTCCTTTCCACCGCTTTTCTTCTGTGAATAGCCCTGCACGGAACAAAGTTCACCCGGCTTTTTGAAATGTACTTTTCCCTTCTGCTTATAGTTGTCAACGAACACCTTATCAAAAGCAATCCACACCTGTGCTGTAATTCCATGCAACGCTACATTTGCGCCGATATTATCATTAAAGTGCTTATAGTATTTTTCCATATCAGCCTTAAAGGCATTTCTGCTAAAACCATTTTCTTCCAAAAATGCTTTTCTCTTTTTTTCTAATGCCCACTTTTCCTTCTGATTGCTGGCAGCATCAATCATTTTCATGATTTCTTGGTATTCAGGCATTCTTACAACTTGGCATTTCTTCTTTAGTTCGGCATGAACCAGCGTATTATACAGCTGCCGCGCAATCTCGAAACGCTTTTCAAGATGGTCGGACTGCCATTTTTCCAATTTGAGGGGCAGCGTCAGACAGCAGGTCGCCCCATCCTTCTCTTTCTCCTCATTGTCCACGCGCGTCCCTCCCCTTCCTTTGCTTTTCCACCCCATTATACCGCATCTTCCGCACATTTTCAAGCAAGAACAGCAAATTTGACATTCATCCGCTGTTTTTTTACTGTACAGTGCTTTTTGTATTTGCCCCCTTCGCCCATCTATCCGCCATTTCATTCATCTCGTTCCGAAAACGTATTAAATTGTGAAAAAAATATCGTTAAAATCGTGTCAGCCACTTGACAAGAGCTTAACAATCTGCTACACTGTTCTCGTCACCCCGACAAACACCGACATCCCCCGTTCGCGGGCGCATCCCCGCAGGACGGATGAAGCATAAGGAGAGAGTATCATGGCGAAAGAGTATCCGATCGTCGATAACGTGGAGAGCTTCGAGGCGGCCCTCGCCCGCGTCCGCGCGGCACAAAAGGTCTATGCGACCTACACGCAGGAGCAGGTGGACAAGATTTTCAAGGCAGCTGCCCTCGCCGCGAACAACATGCGCATCCCGCTGGCGAAGATGGCGGTGGAAGAAACCGGCATGGGCGTGGTGGAAGATAAGGTCATCAAGAACCACTACGCCGCTGAATACATCTACAACGCCTACAAGGACACGCAGACCGTCGGTGTGCTGGAGCGCGACGAAGCGTTCGGCATGATGAAGGTTGCAGAACCTATCGGCGTTGTCGCGGCGGTCATCCCGACCACCAACCCCACGTCTACCGCCATTTTCAAGACGCTGATTTGCCTCAAGACCCGCAACGGCATCATCATCTCTCCCCATCCGCGCGCGAAGAAGTCCACCATCGCCGCCGCGAAGGTTGTGCTGGAAGCCGCTGTGGCTGCCGGCGCGCCCGAAGACATCATCTCGTGGGTCGATGTTCCCTCGCTGGAGCTGACCAACATGGCGATGAAGGAAGCCGACATCATCCTCGCCACCGGCGGCCCCGGCATGGTCAAGGCGGCGTACTCCTCCGGCAAACCTGCGCTGGGCGTCGGCGCTGGCAACACGCCCGCGATTATCGACGAATCCGCTGACGTGAAGGTGGCCGTCAACTCCATCCTGCACTCCAAGACGTTCGACAACGGCATGATCTGCGCGTCCGAGCAGTCCACCATCGTACTGGACAGCATCTACGACGCGGTGAAGGCGGAGTTCGCCAAGCGCGGCGCGTACTTCCTCGAAGGCGAAGAACTGGACAAGGTGCGCAAGACCATCATCATCAACGGCGCGCTGAATGCCAAGATCGTCGGTCAGAAGGCGCACACCATTGCCAAGCTCGCGGGCGTGGACGTGCCGGAAACCGCCAAGGTGCTGATTGGTGAAGTCGAATCCGTGGATATTTCTGAAGAGTTCGCGCATGAGAAGCTCTCTCCCGTGCTGGCGATGTACCGCGCCAAGGACATCGACGATGCGTTCGACAAGGCGGAGCACCTGATTGCTGACGGCGGCTACGGCCACACCTCTTCTATCTACCTGAACGCCGTCACCCGCAAGGATTTGATTGACCGCTTCGCCGCGCGCATGAAGACCTGCCGTATCCTCGTCAACACGCCTTCCTCTCAGGGCGGCATCGGCGACCTGTACAACTTCATGCTGCGTCCGTCGCTGACGCTGGGCTGTGGCTCGTGGGGCGGCAACTCCGTCTCCGAGAACGTCGGCGTCAAGCACCTGCTGAACGTCAAGACTGTTGCCATCCGGAGGGAGAATATGCTGTGGTTCCGTGCGCCTGAAAAGGTCTATCTCAAGAAGGGCTGCCTGCCTGTCGCCCTGAATGAACTCAAGGCAGTTATGGGCAAGAAGCGCTGCTTCATCGTCACCGACGCGTTCCTGTTCAAATCCGGCTTCACCAAGGCGATTACCGACAAGCTGGATGAGCTGGGCATCGTCCACACCACGTTCTACGATGTTGCGCCCGACCCGTCCCTCGCCTGCGCAAAGGAAGGCGCCAAGGCGATGACTTCCTTCCAGCCGGACTGCATTATCGCCATCGGCGGCGGTTCCGCAATGGACGCCGGCAAGATTATGTGGGTCATGTACGAGCATCCGGAAGTGGACTTCCTCGACATGGCAATGCGCTTCATGGATATCCGCAAGCGCGTGTACACCTTCCCGAAGATGGGTGAAAAGGCGTACTTCATCGCCATCCCGACCTCTGCTGGCACGGGCTCCGAAGTCACCCCGTTCGCCGTCATTACCGATCAGGACACCGGCGTGAAGTACCCGCTTGCGGACTACGAGCTGCTGCCGAAGATGGCGATTGTGGATGCTGACATGATGATGTCCGCGCCGAAGGGCTTGACCTCCGCCTCCGGTATCGATGCGCTGACCCACGCGCTGGAAGCCTACGCCTCCATGCTGGCGACAGACTTCACCGACGGTCTGGCGAAGCAGGCGGCTCAGCTGATTTTCGAGTATCTGCCCGCGTGCTACGACAACGGTCAGAACGAACCGGTTGCCCGCGAAAAGATGGGCAACGCCGCCACGATGGCTGGCATGGCGTTCGCGAACGCGTTCCTCGGCGTCTGCCACTCCATGGCGCACAAGCTGGGCGCGTTCCATCACCTGCCGCACGGCATCGCCAACGCGCTGCTGATTGAGCTGGTCATCCGCTACAACAGCGCCGAAGTTCCCACGAAGATGGGCACCTTCCCGCAGTACGCCTATCCGCACACGAAGCGCCGCTACGCTGAATTCGGCGAGTTCCTCGGCTTCAAGGGCGCGAATGACGACGAGACGGTGGAGAACCTCATCCGCAACATCCATGCCCTGAAGGAGCGTGTCGGCATCAAGAATACGATCCGCGACTACGGTGTGGACGAAGAGAAGTTCCTCGCGACGCTGGACGAAATGTCCGAGCAGGCGTTCGACGACCAGTGCACCGGCGCGAACCCGCGCTACCCGCTCATCAGCGAAATCAAGGGAATGTATCTGAAGGCGTACTACGGCGAGTAATGCGCCATTCTCCCCGGCTTGGCAGGAATGCTTCTGCTGGGCCGGGCATTTTTGAGCACAAAAAATTTTGTCTGCTTGCAGGAATGTCGCATTTGGGCGGCGAATAGATATTTAGGACAAATATCGACTTCATGATGAGGTCGTCTCCCCCAATCAACACGCGGAAGAAGTAAGCAGTCGTCACCAACTCAATCGCGCGGAAGGGTCAAGGGAGGAACTCCCTTGCGGAGTCCAGAGGCAGAGCCTCTGGCGCCTCTCCCCCAATAAACATGAACCATATAGAAGGAGGTTTCCCTATGGATTTGACGCATGTGATTGCCGAGCGGGAGAATAAGAAGATTTACCGCGACGGCGCCAAGGCCATCAAGGTGTTTGCCGAAGGGTACAGCAAGGCGGACATTCTGAACGAAGCGCTGAACACGGCGCGCGTGGAAGAGACGGGCCTGCCGATTCCGAAGCTCCTTGCTGTTGACACGGTGAACGGTCAATGGGCGATTACGACGGAGTTCGTTGAAGGCGACACGCTGGCGGCGCTGATGGCGGCGCATCCGGAAAAGGAAGACGAGTACCTGAACCTGTTTGTGGACATTCAGATGAAGGTTCACGCCTGCACCTGCCCGATGCTCAACAGCCTGACGGAGAAGATGCAGCGCAAGATTTCCGCCACCGACCTCGACGCGACCACCCGCTACGAGCTGCACACCCGCTTGGCGAGTATGCACGTCCACAAGAAGGTCTGCCACGGCGACTTCAACCCGTCCAACATTATCTTGAAGCCCGACGGACAGTGGTACATCCTCGACTGGTCGCATGCCACGCAGGGCAATGCGTCCGCTGATGTCGCCCGCACCTACCTGCTCTTCGTCCTGGAAGGCAAGGAAGCGCTGGCGGAGAAGTACCTCTCCCTCTTCTGCAAGAAGAGCGACACCGCCAAGCAGTACGTCCAGCAGTGGATTCCGATCGTCGCCGCGAGCCAGTCCCTCAAGGGCAAGCCCGAAGAGCGCGACCTGCTCATCCGCTGGGCAAGCGTTTGCGAATACGAATAATCATCAAAGGGACTGGCTTCGGTCAGTCCCTTTTTTCGTGGGGATGGGAGACGCGCCATGTAACCATTTCCCCGCATTTGTTGAAATCTGCCACATTTGCAATTTTCCCTATGTAACCAACTTTTCATCCTCTTTTTTTCGTGGTATCATTATTATAAGAAGGGGGAATTTGCCCTTTTCAAACTTATCTGCCGCGATTGCTTGTCAACCGCCTCCACAATCAGCATGAATGAATTATACACGGCAAATATTGCTCTCAGGGTCTTCGTCATGGCGATTATGCTCTTCTCCCTGCGCGGCGACATCAGCCAATCCAAGATCCGAAACCTGCTCTGCGGCGGTCTGTACGCCACCATCGCCATTTGCGCGCTGTGTGAGTGGTCGGGCGTGCAGATGGATGGCACGCCGCCCGCGCTGATTCCGCTGCATATCGCCGTCAAGACCATCGAACTTTCGCTTGCGCCGCTAATCGGTCTGTTCGCGGGCTGCGTTATCCATCCCTGCCCGCGGAAAGTGGTACACAGGCTGCTGTGCCTTGCGGGCTTCCACGCGCTGCTGGTGCTGCTCTCGGCGTTCACAGGGCTGATATTCTATGTCGATGGGCAGAATTTCTATCACCACGGGTTGCTCTACGTGCTCTACATGCTCGCCTACGGGGGCAGCATGGTGTTCTTCCTCGTGCAGATTTGGTTCGCCTGCCGCGCCTATCAGTACACCGGCGGCACACAGCTGATGCTCGCGACGCTGTTCGTGCTGTTAGGGCTGATGGTGCAGCTGTTCCTGCCGACGGTCAAAATCGACTGGATTACCATCAGCTGCGGTGCGCTGATGATGTCGAAATTCTCCAGCGACATGGTACTGCAAACCGACGGGCTGACGCAGCTGGTCAACCGTTTGGGCTACGAGCATTATCTGGCGCGCCTGCGCGTTCCTGCCACCATCCTGATGTTCGACGTTGACCGCTTCAAGGACGTCAACGACTGCCATGGGCACTTGATGGGCGACGCCTGCCTGCGGACGATTGCCGGCTGCATCCGCCGCGCGTATGGGAATTACGGGACGTGCTTCCGCATCGGCGGCGACGAGTTCTGCGTAATACTGACGCGGCGGAACGCGCAATACAACACCATGACGGAGATTTTCCAGCACCTGATGGATGCGGCGCGGGCGGAGAATCCGGTTCTGCCGACGGTATCGGTGGGCTGTTCGCATTTTAATCCGTCAACGGATGAGTTGGCGGAGTCCTTGGCGCGGGCGGACGCGCGGATGTATCAGAATAAGGAAGCGCATAGATAAACACAGCCGCGACGAGTGAATATGCTCGTCGCGGCTGATTTTTATTCACCTGTATCCACCGCAGTGCTGGCAGTAGCGCGCTTCCTTCGGGTTGTCTAAGCCGCAATACTTGCATGTCAACATTCGGAGTGCGTGCTTTTGTTGATATTACCGATTCACATACGCGTCGATTTCATTCCGGCTGGAGATTTGCAGCTTCTCAAAGATGCTCTCCATGTACGACTTCACCGTGTTGACGGAAACGCCCATCAGCGCGGCGATTTCCTTGTTGCTGCGTCCCTTCGCGGCAAGCATGGCAATCGAAAACTCGTAGGGTGTGAGCGCGTCGGTCACTTGCAGCGTCGACACGGGGTTGTGAATTTTCATCCACCCGCGGCTGAAGCGGTAGACCGACTGCACAATCTTGTTGTACGTTTCCGGCTCCTGCTTGCGCAGCGCGCGCTCCACCTGCCCCTGCAAAATGCCGTGATGCTCCACAAACGGGTGGATGTACCCCTCGCGGCTGGCGATGCTCCACGCGGTATCGAACTTCTGCTCCGCTCGTTCATCCTGCTTCAGGCTCATGCAAATCATGCACAGAACGATGTTGAGGTAGATGCTATCAATGGGGTAGCGCGTGCCCGCCATCAGCAGGGCGGATTCGGCAATGCCCATCGCGTGTTCGTATTCGCGCCGGATATAGAGCGCGTGGGCGATGGCGTACATGGCGAAATACTGCATTCCGGGCGGAAGAATACCGATAGCGGGGCGGATAGGGGTCAAGTCGAGCTTCTCGGAGTGGAAGAACACGCTGATGAGCGCGTCGGTAATGCTGCTGTACAGCCGCCACGAATCGTCGTTTGCGCGCTGCCCGTCTCGCTGAATCATTTCGAGATTCCGGCGGCACTTGGCGGCATCCCCCGTCTGCAGCATCGCCATCGTGTTGGTAATCAGCGCGGACAGGCGGATTTCGGGGCACTTGCTCGTCAGGTATTTCTCGCTGATTTCGCGGGCTTCCTCGTGCTCATCGCGGAAATAGTGGTGCAGGGCGCGGGCGATGTCGCGTTCCTCCTCGTCGTTCATGGTCAGCAGGAGATTCTGGAAGCCGTTGTCGCACGGGCGGGAAATCAGCGGCATATAGCACTTGGCCATCCGCGGGGGGATTTTTTCCTGCCCGCGCTGCCCGCTCTTGCGCAAATCCGCCGGATGCGGCGTATTCGCCGGAATCAGCCACCCGCCCGGTTTCCGGATTGCCCCCTGAATCCGCCCGGTATTCAGGTAGTAATTGACCATTCGGATGGAAACGCCCCACAGCTCCGCTATTTCCTTTACGCTGAGGTAGTCCAATGCGCAGCCCCTCCTTGTTCTCCTTGTTTACGCTTACGGAATTGGCTCCCAAAGCATGGTCGCCGTTCGATTGCCATACGAGCCCTTGGGCAGCATGTAGGAGCGCGGCGTTCCTTCTACGCCGTCGATTTTCCAGCCTACAAAGGTATAGCCCGGGAGGTAGTAGGACGGGTCTTCTTCCGGTGTCCCGAAATAAACTTGGTTGTTGATGGTGTATTGAACCCAATTATATGCTTTGCCGTGGCTCACGAAGGTAATGGTGTACGTCGCCACACGCCACTCCGCCTTGTAAAGGCGGTCGCCGGTTGAGCCTTTGGGGATAATCATCGGCGTTGAAGGGAACTGACCGCTGCCATCGAGGACCCAGCCGGAAAATTCGTAGCCCGGACGGTCGGGAGGGATGGGCAGGGTGACGGAATCCTCCACGGTGTAGCGTATCGAAGCTATGACTGCGCCGCCGTTCGTGACCAGTGTGATGGTGTATCTGATCACCTTCCAGTTTGCGGTATACGCCTTGTTTCCCGTCGAACCCTTCGGAATTTTGACGCTTGTCTGCGGCGTCGTGATGCGCTCGCCCGTCCAGCCGACAAACTCGTAGCCGTTGCGGGTCGGGGTCGGCAGCTCGAAATCCTCATCCGTCATGGTGTAAACCACCTTTTCTTGACCGCTGCCGCCGTTCAAATCCATGGTGATGTTGTATTCTGTCAGTTTCCAGTTCTCGATATACGTCTTGTCGCCCGTCGAACCCTTCGGGATGGTCACGTTCGGCTGCGGCGTCGTGATGCCCTCGCCTGTCCAGCCAAGGAACGTGTAGCCCGTGCGGGTCGGGGTCGGCAGCGTTACGGTTTGCTCCACCGTGTAGAAATACTCTCCTGACGAGCCCGCATTGCCCCCTTCCAGCAGCGTAATGATGGTGTATTCAATCACCTGCCAGTTCGCGGTGTAAGTGCGGTCGCCCGTGCCGCCTTGCGGGATTTCAATGGTTTTCTGCGGTTCGGTGATGCCCTCGCCCGTCCAGCCGAGGAAGATGTAGCCCGTGCGAATCGGGGTCGGCAGCTGGAACGCTTCCGATTCCACCGTGTACTGGATGGGGCGGATCGGATCGCCGCCTGCCGTGTCCAGCGTGACGGTATAAAGCTTGTCCGCCGTCAGCGTCAAGGTCAGCGGCGCGTAGGGCATGAGGAAGGAAACCGCGTCGTTCCCCTCGCTGATACTCAGGGAAACAGCCGGGTCGCTCTGGAAAACGTGGATGCCGCGATAGCCCGCTGCGGGCGCGATTTGCACCGTCACCTGCTCACCCGCGCGGCACAGCAGGTCGTTGCCCTCCGCCGGCATGTCGCTGCCCCAGAGGACGTTCTGCGCGTCGATGGTCACGCGCTGCGTGTCCGCCGTCCACGTCAGCGTAACGATGCGCTTTTCTTCGCGCCCCGTTACGGACAGGAATGCGGCCGTCTCCTCGCCGCGCAGTCCCGTCAGGTGAATGAGGGCACGCTCGTCCGCGCCGAAGTCGCTGCGCTTGAACTGCGTCACCCACTCGCCGCGCTCCTTATCGAAGGTGAAGCTCGCCACGGCGCCGCTGCGCAGGGTCAGACTCGGCGTGAAGTAATCCGGGCGCGCGCCGCTGATGCGAACGCGGTAGGTGATGCGCCCGTCCTGCTCGCCATAGCGGTAGACGTACACCGGGAATTCCGCTACCAGCATGCTGTCATCCGTCAGCGGGAACACAACATCGCCCTCGCGGGAGAGATAGACATAATTTTCCGCCACAGCAAAGCAGGATTCGCCGCCATTCAGGCGGTAGACCTTGCTCCACGGGTCTGCGCTGCGCATTTCCGGCAGCAGCACATACTGCTCCTGCAAATCCGGATACTTCTCCGCAAACGCCGCCTCGATGCTGTCCATCATGTTGACCGCGCCCATCGGGTAGCTGTCGCCCGTGTACTGCACCGTCGTTTCGGTCAGCAGCGCGCCGTCCCAATCCGCCGTTTCCAGCTGCATGTCCTTCGCGCTCTGGTCAACAAGGCGGAAGCGCACGGTCAGGCTGATTTTCTTCTCCACCTTCAGCTCGCTGCCCATATGCAGCTGCTGCCCCGGCACAAGCGCGTTCTTGCCCGGATTCAGCACAATATCGCCCGTCGGCAGCGGGTCATCCGTCAGGTTCACGAGGTTCGTCGCAATCCCGATATCGAGATTCATCGGCTTGTCCACCACGATGGTGGAGCGGACATTGCCCTCGCCGTTCAGCGACACATTCCCCGACGCGCCCAGAATCAGCTCCTGAACATCTGCCGCCGCGCCGATGTTCAGCCGCACGTCCTCGTCCGACAGCACATACAGGCGGTCGATTTTGCCGGACGGCAGATTGGCGTTCAGCCCGCCGAGAATCAGCAGATTGCCGTTCATTTCCGGCGCATTGAACTCCGTGTCGCCCAGATGGTCAAAAATCGCGTCGCCGATGAAGGCTTCCGGCGGCTGCGTGTCCTTATTCAACACGGTGATGCCAAACTGCTTGATGTTCTCCTGAAACGCCGGGTCATCCCAGTCCGTATTGTCCCACATGCCAGCGCCGATTTCTTTCGCCAGCCGCTCCAGCGCCGAGTCCCTGCCCTGTGGTGTCTGGTTCTTGTTGATGGTGTTCAGTGTGTTCAGCGCGCTCATGTTGTTGTTCACAATCATGGCCGCCGATGCTGTACCCGCCCAAATGATGCTGCATAAGAGCAGGAAAATGGTGCTCCATCGTGCGATTCGCTTCATGCTGCTTCCTCCTTGATGATAGCTTCCGCGGGCTTTTTCCCATTGAAAACGCCCCTTCTGGTTTCAGTATACCATCGGCAAGCGCTGTTCGCCACCGCCATTCAATGGATTAATTGGACGTTTCCCTGCCCTTTTCCTGCTGAAAATTCCTGCATTCACGCATGTTTCACGTCAATTCGCGCATGTTTCCCGCCGGATGCACCTTTCCAAGGCAGGAAATATCAATTGCCAAGGATGGCAAAGTGCATCTTTCCAACATACGAAAAAAGGCGAACCGGTTTTGAAGCCGATTCGCCCGTGGATTTGTCCAAACCGAGATGGAATTACTTGGCGATGGTGCAGTGCATGAAGTACTTGTAGCCCAGCGGGTTGGAGAAGAAGCCCTGCACGGAGTCGTCGAGCATGTAGATGTCGGTGTAGTAGTACAGCGGCACGATGCAGCCGGTATTCATCAGCATATCTTCCGCGATGTGCATCATGGCATAACGGTTCGTGCTGTTGGTGCAGCTCTTGATAGCAGAAATCAGCACGTCATAGGTTTCCGCCCAAGTGCCATTCTCCACCTTCACGTCGTAGCCGTAGGGGGTCAGGTCGAGGTTGTAGATCTTCAGATCCGCATTCGCGCCCTTGCCGAACTGCACGTCGTTGTTGCCGGAGCCAGTCACCCACATGTCGAGGAAGCAGATCGGGTCGTTGTAGTCGGCAATCCAGCCATTGCGGGCAATGGAGTAGTCGCCGGACTTACGGGTGTTCAGGAAGGTGTTCCATTCCTGGTTGGTCAGGTTCATGGTGATGCCGACCGCAGAAACCGCGCTCTGGAGGTATTCGCCAATCGCCTTGTGGGCTTCGGAGGTGTTGTAGAGGTAGGTCAGGGACGGGAAGTTGGTGAAGACGCCGTTCTCCTCGTCGTAGGTGTAGTACTTCTTCAGGGTCTCAACCGCCTTGTCGAAGTTCGCCATGTAGACGTCTTCGTCGTCGGTCACGTCGTAGTAGCCGGTGATGCCTTCCACATGGCCCGCGTTCTTGTAGAACTCAGAGCCGTCCGCATCGGTCATGCCCATAGGAACGAAGCTGGACGCAGGCACCTGACCCGCCTGACCGATTTCTTCAACGATGTAGTTGCGGTCGAACAGCAGACCAATCGCCTGACGGATTTCTGCGCGCGCCGCTTCCGCTTCTTCGGGGGTCATGTTCGCGAGCACGTCAGCGGGCAGGATTTCTTCGTTGATGTTCCAGCAGACATAGTAGGTACCAATCTGACCGGCAATAACGAATTCCGTCGGATACTGTTCCTTCAGGGAAGCGATTTCAGAGGTGGGAACGTCGTCGATCAGCTGCCAGTCGCCCTTCTGGAAGTTCGCCAGCATGTTGTTCGCGTCGTCGGAGAGGTAGAAGTCCAGCTCGTCCATCGTGACCTTGTCCACCGCATGATAGTAGGGGTTCTTGGTCAGGGTGATCTTGCTGTTGTGTTCCCACGCGGTCATGGTGTACGGGCCATTGCCGATGTAGGTGGAAGGATCGGTCGCCCACGCCTCGTTGGCGACGACGTCCTCACGCACGGGCATGTACGCCGGGAAGGCGAGCAGCTCGTTCCAGTAGGCAACGGGGTTGTTCAGGGTAACGGTCAGGGTCTTGTTATCCACGGCGGTCACAGCGAGGTTTTCCGCCTTGGGGTCGGAGCCGTCCGCAGTGTAGCCCTTGATGACTTCAAACATGTAGCCATAGTCCGCGCCCAGCTCGGAGGAAGCAGCGCGCTTCCACGCGAACTCGAAGTCCTTGGCGGTCAGATCCTTGCCGTCAGACCACTTCAGACCGTCAACGAGCGTGTAGGTGTACGTCACCGTGCCGTCGTCATTGACCACCGGATCCGGCAGTTCCACCGCGCAGTCCGGCAGGATTTCCAGCTTGCCGTCGTCGGTCTGCGCCCAAGTGGACAGGCCTGCGAACAGGTGAGCGACCATCGTCGCGCCGTCCACAGCGGAGTTCAGCGCCGGGTCAAGCGTATCAGGCTCGGACGCGATGCAGACAGCCATGTACGTCTTGCCGTCTTCGGCGACAGCGCACAGGGTGCAGGTCACCATCATTGCGATGGCGAGCAGGAGAGCAGTCAGCTTCTTCATGAAAAAACCTCCCTTAATATTCTGTGACAGCCTTGCTTTGCGTAGACTGTCTGTATCAAAAATGCGTGTTGACGCATCCTTGAAGCAATTTTTTTGCGCGGATAAACACGCGGGCACACTATGCTAGTGTCACCAACGCAATCGCGCGAAAGGGTCAAGGGACGAAGTCCCTTGCAGGGTGCAGGGGCAGCGC
>ENA-OQQW01000628-OQQW01000628.1-human-gut-metagenome-genome-assembly--contig:-NODE-628-length-23586-cov-5.105393_pt1 | contig 23586 bp, 23 predicted proteins | sample MGYA00243234_ERZ505098 | MGnify/ENA primary metagenome ERZ505098 (study PRJEB26097, sample SAMN02712086) | human gut metagenome | biome: Gut microbiome | host: Homo sapiens | place: Denmark: Copenhagen... | reverse complement strand
ATCAGCTTTGTGGTATAGCTTGAGAAATAATCGGTCGATGAACTGCTTGTGTTTGCCGATACAGCCAAATTCCACAGTACGATTATAACAAACGAACCGATATTGATCACTGCATTTACAAGGCAGGTGTTTTTAAAGCAATAAAGGCTCTCCTGCGGGTCATTTGATATTTTGGTGATTCCTTTAATAAAATAAACGCACCATATTATGACCATTACGCAAAGTCCTATGCAGATAAAAACAAACAGTCCGAGTATGCCTCTGGTCGTATCAGACAAATAATTCGCATTGGTTCCGCCCATAATCTCGACCAGCTTTACCACCCTGTCAATAGCATTAAAGGCTGATACGCTTCCTATGCTGCTCGCTCCTATCAGCGACAAACCGTTCAGCGTGAAAAGCGTAAAGAACATACCGAGCGACACAAAGAGCGAAATTGCAAGTGCCAGACAGCAATACAGCACTTTTTTTGTGTGCATTGACATCGTGCCGTATGTAGAGTACTGTGTCTGCGGTTGGTACGGCTGACTTATCGGTGCCTGAGGTCTGATAACAGATGCCTGCCCTTTTTGAAGATCGGAATGGCAATAGCGGCAGATTATTGCGTCATCCTGTATTTCCTCAGCACAATAAGGACATTTCTTCATAAAAATTCCCCCTGTTGACAATCAATGTATAGTCCTGCTTATGAAACAAATGCGTTTCTTTATTTTATATATAATATAATCTAAAATCTGAGGATAAAAATCTATTACGTCTAAGTGCCTTAAGTCTTCAACAGAAAACTCAACTCCTTTTTGCACAATTTCAAACAATTTTCCATATATACGCTCTGCCGCAAGTGTAAATAGAATATTACTATCGGTAAAAAAGACTTTGTTATTAACTTTTTTAAAGAAATAACAATTAATCAAGTTTGCCACAGTATAAATTTCTATATTACTAAAATTTTCATAGTATGTCCTCGTTATTTCCGAGAAATCATTTATTGTTATAATATATTTTGAAGATTGCAATTTTTCCCCTAGAAGTGGTTCTATCTCGTTCATTTTCTCTTGAATAATTGTTGATGTAATCTCTGTATTGAACTTTTTTAAAATATCAAAAGCAATCTCCTGTAATAGCAATCTATAATTTCCCGTAAAATTTTCTATTACATTTGCTCCAAATCTTTCTTCTAAATAGAATTTACCTTTAATTGTCTGATTTATAAATACATCATAATAATAGTAAAATCCTTCTTTCTGCGAAATGCTTTGAGTTTCTAAGTACTTATTCATAAATACATACAAAAATAATGGATTTGATAACGCTGAAATAATTTTTCCATTTTGTCTTTTTATTTTATTTTTGTCTATCGATGTACACTTATGCAATTCTATAAATTGATCTATCCATTTTGAAACCGTCTCCGAATTAAACATACCTGCATTTACTATATATATATCTTTCCTGTCTCGCTCGGAATAGCAAAACATTAATTCAGCAACATCTTCTTCTTGCGCTCTTGAATATAAACGCGAAGCCAAAATAAAAGAGATATTTTTAAACCTTTTTAAAACTTCATATATATTCGACAAAAAAATATCCAACCAGCTATATTTTGGCCTTATTGTACTCTTTATATTCAAATCATCTATCCCATCTATTAGAAAAACAGTTTTTCTATCTTGAGCAATCTTTTCAAAAAAAGAAATAAAAGCATTGTTTTCTTCTTGAAGAATCTCAAGTAAATCAATCGCATCAAAAGCAAATACATTTTCGCCATAAATACTATATCGGTAATGTAACTTTTTTAATAAAACTGTTTTCCCACTTCCATATGGCCCCGTCACTAGTATAATTTTTTCCCGGTCAACAATATCTACTATGCTTTCTAAATTATTTATATTCGTTTTTTCATCCGATTCGTTCAGTTTACTAATAAAATAATTATCCATAAAAAACAAATTGTTTACTGAACATACCGCATCTCCAAAAAATGTGTAATACTTTTCCCTTTGTCTATAAAACAATTCTCTTTTATAATACTCTGGTTCTGGATCTATTTTATCTATAATTTTTTGTAACTTAGCATATGCTCCATATATTTCTTTATTTTGAAAATATGCCATAAAAACAGGAAAATCACTACAAAGTTTTGCTATCTGGCTTTTATAATTTGAGAATGCTTTGGCTGGCAATCTATCGAATACTTTTTCAAAGTACTCTCGTTGATCTTCTTCACTTTCTCCCAACTCATTCCAAAAACCAAGTTCGAAAAAATGATTCTTTAATTCAGAAATTATTTCTTTATAATTTCTTTCTATTTCTCCTATTTCTATATTAAATATACTTTCAACAGGAAAATCCTCTTCTATTCTTCCTTCACATTGTTTTTTCTTTTTTAATTCTTTTTTAAACTCCTCAATCCAAGAATCATTATTCCCTGTCTCTATTTCTATAACAGTTTCAATTATAGCTGAAAAGAACACCATATAATGTACCATCTGACATTGTATATATTGCTGTTGATGATCCGTTTTTTTTAATGATGCTCGGATGTCTTGTATTGCTTGTCCTACAATTCCCGTGCACCCAACACCTGCAAGAGTTGCTCCTGTAGCTATATTGTTTATTATATCCATCGATACATTTAACTTTTTCATAAAATACATTGGAAATAACAGGCAACCGGCAGTTACACAATACTTTAATGCCTTTGTTACATTATTGCTCAAATCTCTACTCATAAAAGAATATATTTCTTTAAAAGTCATATTCTCAAATTGCTTATCTTTTCCCATTTTAATCACCGTTCTTTGATTATTTTTCCTCTGAGCCTACAAACCGATTATGTAATTTCTCTTAGATAATATTTCAGTTTTTCCTTTTCTAAAAAATACCCCATATCATGACACAAACATATACCTGCCCATAATTGTAAAAATTCTTTCCTATCATCCTCCCACACGCCTCTAGATTTTATTAATTTGTCACACCCTATTTTCTCAGCAAAATATATTCCCAATAAATATAAAGAAACTGTATGTAATAATCGTTCCGTTCCCACTTCTTCAAACTTATTTCTTCTATTTATCATATAATCTTTTAGATCAAGATTAAATAGCATTATATGAACAAAAAAATTATTTAGCAGATGATTATCCTTTAATTTCATTTTTCCCCAGTCAAACTCAACCATATGACTTTTCGTTGGATTCCAACTATTGCTATATTTTAATATACTCAAATAACATTCTTCTAAAGTCATTAATGTCTCCTATTCTTCCAGCAAACCCACATATTCAATATAACTCCAGGTATTACTGCCATCCAAACCAACTTTCTCCTCCACAAAGAGTTTACTTTTTTCTTCTGTCGTTTTGCAAATATCCACGATGATACATAATGTATACACTGACGATAAGCAAACATACATGGTATCTCCTGATGTTCCAGATACGCTTCTCGCAACATAGCATAACTAACTGGACATTCTTCATAACTTTGCAACACTCGGCTCGTCATTCCATCTTGCTGATAATTTACAATACACAATATATGATTGCATATATATAAGGGTTTATTTATATCCATCTTTAACATCATATAATACGGATTAAAATCTTTTTCTCCTGGAATCTCTGGCATTGGAATATAATGCTTGGTATCCGACATAGAATATATAACCTTTATATCGCCCTTATGATGATACTTTAACTTAAGTTCTAACAGCCCCACTATATCTACATCCGGCAATTTTCCTCCACATATAGTTCCGTCCTGTAGCGCATCTAACCCAACAATTCCACAAATTGAAAGTTTCTTCTTTTCTACATAATCGATAGCATCATATATTCTGTCCACAGCATCATCAGCAAGCCAGTCATCAGAATCTATGCACATCCAATAATCCGTTATAATATGTTCAAATGCCAGATTGTATGCCGTGTACATACCTCCATTTTCTTTTCTATAATATTCTATTTGGAATTCTGACTCTTCCACAATCCATTCACTTACCAGGCTTTCAAGATTATCAGTAGACCCATCATCAACAATTATCCAGACAAACCGTTTGTTCTTCTGGCGTCTCATACTTTGATAACAATTATTTAAACAATATGCACGATTATATATCGGTGTGAAAATAGTTAATTTTCGTTCTTTCATTTTCAAATTCTCCTGCAGAACAGATAAAAACGAATTATATTGCAAGTAAACCAATACCCAAAAATTCTATGAAACAATCTTATCACCTTCGTTTTTTTATCCATTGCATAATGAAGCAAATATTGATATTCTTTAAGTATTATTTTCATTTCTCGGGATAAATACTGCTGATGTCCCATACAAATTCCGTATTCAAAAGCCAGTAGACCAGCAACTACCTCCGGATCCGGCACTTCATTTTGTTTTACCTTTTCTGCCCATTTTTGAATAATCGCTGCCAGATGATTTGGTCCTTCTGTACTTCTACTTGCTGTACTATTGCCGTGCTGACGATAAGCATATGCCAATCCATTCAAAAATGAAATATATTTTGCCCTAGAAAATAGTTGAATTACCCAGTCTATATCTTCTGCATATCCGCCTTCCGGAAATAATATATACTCTTCTTCCAAAAGAGAACGTTTAACACATTTATTACACGCAGATGCAAGTACCTGTCCATCTCTTACCAACATTGGATAAATCTCATGAACACAGTGACATAATTTCGTATCAGGAAATGCTTTTTTTCGATACCTTTTCAGCAACCTTCCCTTCTCTGTATATTTGTCCATCTGAAACATAACTAAATCCACATTCTGATTCTTAAAGCAATTATATAACTCCTTCAACAAATCCCTATTAACCCAATAATCATCTGCATCTAAAAAAAGAACATATTCGCCGTTTGCGACTCTTAATCCCTTGTTACGCGCGGCTCCTGCCCCCTGATGTTCTTGGTAAATATATCTCACGTAAGGATAATCTGCCGCAATACGCAAGCATATTTCCCCCGTCTGATCTGGTGAACCATCATCTATAATTATTATTTCAAATGAATCAAATGTCTGATGAAGAACACTGCTAATACATTGCTTTATGAATTTATCTGATTTATATGAGGGAATAATAATTGAAAAAACTGGTATCATACTTTTCTCCTCATTAATTAATATTTTGCTTTTTCAAACAATCTATATTTCATAGCCATTACCCACATTCCAATAATAATTCGTAGAGGTCAATTCTAAGATTTGTACTTATGCCAAATACAAATATTTTTTCTCGTGAAACAATACAATTCATATACTACGGACTTCCGATTTTTTCTGTTTGGTCTGATAAGCCATCATAAACAATGATGAGCACTACTCTTTACATTTTTTTCAAATGTCTTCATAGACGGATCATTCCGTAATCTGAACTGCCGATACAGTTCAGGGATAAGGTACAATACTACATATTTCACTTTTCTGTGGCTAAGCAAAGTTAACATTGAACGAATCACTTCATTACACTCTGCTGCAGCTATTCGCTCTTTTTTCAATAAATAATAATATCTGACATATAACATTCTTTTTATAACATCTTCTGCCAAAATACCTTTTAGATTTTCATCCTCAAGATTTACTAACTTTTGCATTGTATAATCCGCTAAATGCCGTACCAAATCAACAGAAATTCCTGATACTAAGGATCCACTTCTTTGGAAATATGCATATAAAGTACAATTAACCTTAACAATCCTTACATTTGGATTCTTTGTCAAAATATCTATTATATAAATTGCATCTTCAATCACTTTTCCAGACATAAAATGCTCATTAGAAATGACTGTATGTCTAAATAATTTATTTACAAAATTTTTGTAATTCTGATTTGTCATCAGATTATAAATTGACAAATTCTCGCAGTCATATTTAGGTTGTGGAAATAAATATGACTCATCACAACGTTTAAAATCACAAAGTGCAATATCTGCGGCATTTTCGGTTATTGCTCTGTGTAAATATGTAAAAAACTGTTCATGAATCCAATCATCTGAATCAATAAAACAAACATATTCTCCTACAGCACTTTCCAATCCTTTATTACGTGCTACTGAAACCCCTTGATTATCTTGGTGAATTATGGTAATACGATTATCAATAGAAGCATACTGTTCTAATATTTCAGGAGAACAATCTGTACTACCATCATCAACACATATTATTTCCAATTCTTTATATGTACTGTTGATAATTGAATCCAAACATCTATTTAAATACTCTTCTGTATTAAACACTGGAACAATTACTGATATTAAGTTCTCTTTATACACCCAATCACCTCTTAACATGAAAACAAGCTTTAATTTGAAGATGTTTTTTCCAGAAAATACTGAATAACATCATTATCATAATTAGCATCAAATTTTCTAGCAAAAAAACAACCTGACTTTTCAATTTCATCTATCATGGAACAATCAATTGTATTCGGACTTCCTGGTCCCGGATGCTGACCGCGTTCCTTCCAGTCTATAAATCTAAGATTGCTCTTATTATTCACCATTCTATTTCCTTTACACATCTGGAAGATACTTACATAGTAAATTTCATCTCCACAAAGTGCATTTACAAATAGACTTGTAAACTCACTATCCTCAAGAAAATGAACATAATCTTTCGCACAATCACTTCTAATTGTGAACCATGCAGATCCTCCAAATAATTCATACTTCTCAGGAATCTTTCTTCCCTTTATTATCCCTACTGAAAATAATCTGCCATATATAGCTCTTAATACCCTTGGCAGCTGATACCCTACTGCTCTTCGTCGAAGATATTTTGGCCATTTTAATGCAACTCTTCCCAATCCACCACCATACTGCCAGGTACTCGGAAGTTTAGTGCATTCATAAAAACCATAAAGATTATTTTTTGAAAGATAATCAGCGAATTCTGATACTTCTCTCACACATAAATCAACACCACTGTGAAGCGAATAATAATCAAAATCATCATTATTTATTGCATTCTTTATTAATGCATTTACCATCTGAATCTGAGAATAATCTCCCCAACTGCCATTGTAATGTTCAGGAATAATAATTACCCTTGGGTCCTCAATAATATCCGGTATAATATTCAATCCTTTTTCATCAACATGTATAAAAACCACTGATCCCTGATACTGCAAAAGCTGTTTGATAAAACAATTAAGCATTGTGGGATTATTGTGTACCATAATTAAAAATGCTATCTTCATTCTTTTTAATAAATTGTGTACTTAAAACAAGTCACAATATCCTCCTTTTACACAACTAATTTACCTTTTCTCTCTTTGTAAACGCTCTCGATAACACATAATATATTCTATAAAATTATAAATAAGCTGTTCTATTCCCATTATTATATAAGATGTTGCTATACACAATATAAGCATAAATCCTAACATTAATATAGGATATTGTGCTCTTATTACCAGACCTTTAAATAAAACTAAATAAAAAAACATGTGTGTTAGCCAAATATTCGTCGAATGCTTTCCTAAAAACAGAAATATTTTCTTAACTATCTCTGGCTTTTTTATCAAATTAAATATCATAAAACTACAAAATGCTACGATTCCTACTAACACTGCTTTATGGAGCAAATTAAATAAACAAAATATTCCTATCCACACAATTATTAAACATTTATTTTGCCATTTCAATTTCACATGTGTTTTTAGCCAACTATTGCAATTATCAACCAGTTTTTCTTTACAAATAATTGCACCCGCCCAAACAAAGGGTAAAACAGTAATTAAATTTACCAATTCATTTTTTATAAACAAAACCACTTTCATTTTTTCCGGTACATCTGGAATTAATCCTATTTTTGTTACAACATACCAACCGATTTCAAAAAGCAAACACATAATAAGTCCTTTTTTATATTCTACTTTTTTAATCGGATTCAATAATATTTTTGTTGGAATCAATAATAATAAAATATATGTATTCAAATACCACCATGCCCCATTATAACTATGCAAAAGAACAATACTTTTCAAAAATTTAATTAATGATCCCGGAATCTTATTATCTACATCAAAGATAAGACCAAGAATAGAGAAAAGAACTAAAACAATCCAATAATTAACCATTAACTTCATAATTCGATGAAAATTATTTTTCCACGAAGATTTTTTCTTTTCTTCCATATATTGTCTGGCGTATCCTGCACACAATGAATAAAGCGGAACGCAAATTTCCGAAAAAAAGCCAAACAAAAACACAACTGGAATTGTACTATTTATCCACAGCAATGGCTTTCCAAATACATCTTTTCCTGTTCTACAAAATAAATGTAAAACAACCATACAAAGAATTGCCAATCCTCTAATCATTACCGCATCTTGCTTACTATAAATCTTATTTGCCATTATTATTGTCCTTTTCTCCATGCATTTGGGACTATTACCCTTGTTTCATAATACTGTCAATATTTTGCATAATTTGTTCTGGTTCAAACTGATATATCGTTTTTTTTGCACAATCTACAATTCTTTTTGTACGTTCATAATCCGAATAAAGTACTTGAATTTTTTCTATAATATCATCAACATCCGAATCCACTAAATATCCATTTTCTCCAGATACAATAAATTCACTTGGACCTGAAGATCTAACTACAATCACAGGTGTCCCCAAAGCCATACTTTCCAAAATTGTAATTCCCTGAGATTCTACCACCGATGGATGTACCATTATATCTGCCTCTGCAATATATGAATATGGATTATTCTTTCGACCTATCAATAGCATATTTTTCTCTAATCCATACTCCTTCACCATATATGATATTTTTTCTCTTTCTTCTCCATCACCAACCACTATCCACTTAAAATCAAATCCCATCTTTTTTAATTTTATCGCAATCTTAGGACACAATATCATATTTTTTTCTGGTGACAATCGCCCAACTGAAACAATTTTTAACTTTGCCTTTCCATATGATTCAATTTTACATTCTCTTGATTTTTGAATCAGTTCAGATGGTATAATCATATTAGGTATTACAATCATTTTTTCTTTTACATCCGAAAATTTTTCTGTAAGCATATCAAAACTGCTTTTTGATACTGCTACTACTACATCCATTTTTTTATAAGCTTTATTTAGATTTTCTGCCTCTTTATCTGCAATATTTATTTCTCCATGATGCCACCAACTTATTTTTTTCTTTGCACAAAAAGAAAAAGCAGCAAGATCTGTACATATACCAGGCCTATATGCAATAATAATATCATAAGATTTTTTTAAATCTTTAAATAACTTTCTTATCTTTTTATAAAAAAAACAATTTACTTTCTTAGAAAGTAAGTATTCTATTCGAAACCAAAAAGAAAACCAATCTTTTTGTTTTACTGCTTTTAATAAACTTGAAAATAACGGTCCAAAAGCATCATCTAATGAATGTAATTTAACTTCTACTTCTTTTGGAAGCTCTTCAATATAATCTCCTTTATGCTCTAATAGTAGCAAATCTACATTATATTTACTATAATCTATATTTTTCAGAACATCCACTAATGATCTTTCACAACCACCCACATCTAGATGCCCATTTATAAATAGTATGTTTTTTTTCATCATTTCATTTTCTCTTTAAGAATCAAAATCTTTAACCCTATTCCATATTTATACATAATAGCTATAATTTTTTGTTTTAATGAAATCGGAAGATTTCCTATACATAATCTTTTAAACATCTGACACACTTCTTTTTCTTGCAAAATTTCTTTACATTTGCATACCTTTTCTACATCTTTTAATTGTAATGTAGAAATAATCTCCCCAACTGCATTAAATACAAAAAAAAGTAATACTAAATCTATTTGCTGAGAAAAATCATACTCTTTACACAGCAAGAATCTTTTTTTTATAATCATATGTAGTTTTTTATAATCTTTCCATTTATCACTAACAAAAGTATGTGTCGCTGACTTAGGATTCATCCAATAGTGATAAAAACATTGCCCCTTCATATAATAAAATGATCTTGTATGATATATTAATTCTCCTCCGAACAATAAATCTTCTGAAAATCTGATTCCTTCTTCATATCTTAAATTGGACTTATCAAAATTTTTTTCTCTAATTTCTTCTTTTCTCTTATAAAGGCAAAGCCAATTTGATATTGTCGGTGGATATTCTACGTTCGGCATCATCAATAAATGTGGAAAATATTCTTTTTCAATCTGTTCTCTATTGTAATACCCCGATCGAATATTATGTGTGTATCTCTCTTTTTTATTTATATACTCTTTTATACAATCACACATAACAAGATCGCATTTGTATTGCTCCATAATTTTCATCATTGATTGATACATATGGGAATCTATATAATCATCACTGTCCACAAATGTACAGTAATCCCCAGTTGCTATATCTAATCCACTATTTCTTGCAGCTGCAACCCCACTATTTCTTTTATGAATAACTCGAACTCTACTATCATATTCTGCATAATTATCGCAAATTCTTCCACTTGCATCCGGAGAACCATCATCCACTAAAATTACTTCTAAATTCTTATATGTTTGTGAAAGAATTGAATCTACACATCTTTTTAATACATCCTCTGATTTATAAACAGGCACTATTACACTTATCCTATTTTTTTCAAATTCTTCTCTTTCTTTCACAACTGTTTTCCTCAATATTTTTTACATTTATAACTTTTTCTATAAACTCTCTTACAGCACCATTCCCACCATCATGTTCGCATATATAATTAACATTTTCTAATACTTCATCAACTGAATTCTTAGGAGCTGCTGAAATACCACAATACTTTATACATTCAAGATCATTTATATCATCTCCTATATATGCAATTTCTTCTGCGGAAATAACATGTTTCGTTGCAATTTGTTTTAAACATTCTAATTTATTTTCTACACCTTGGTGAAGTTCTTTTATCTTTAATTCCCTTGCTCGATTTTTTACAATTTCTGATTCTCGTCCTGTTATAATTACTGGTATAACTCCTTGCTTTGTCAACTGTACAATTGCATACCCATCTTTTACATCAAATGCCTTCATCAATTCCCCACTTGAACCAATATATATTTTTCCATCTGTCAATGTACCATCTACATCCATTACTAGCATTTTTATCATCATCGTACAATTCCTGCCTTAAGAATATCCTGCATAAGAATTGAACCAATTACTTGCTGTTTTTCATCTAATACAGGCATACTCGTAATTTTTTTATCATTCATCAACTGCAATGCATTTACTGCCATTTCACGATAATCAATCCATTTAGGATTTTTTGTCATGACATCTGCGACTTTTTTGTCATAAACATCAATTCCTTTTTCAAGCATTCTTCGAAGATCACCATCTGTGATAATTCCTTTCAATTTCTGCTTTTCATCTATAACAGTAACCATACTAAGACCCTTACTACTCATTTCAATAATTGCATTTCTAAGAGAACTTTCCGCTAAAACAATCGCATTTTCCTTACCACTATGCATAATATCATCCACTTTTACCAATAATTTTTTTCCTAAAGCTCCAGCTGGATGATGCAAACCAAAATCTTCTTTTGTATAATTCTTCGCTCTAGAAACTGTAACTGCAATAGCATCTCCCAAAACCAACAGCGCTGTAGTACTAGAAGTTGGAGCTAAATGCATATAACATGCTTCCTCAAATTCCGGAAACAAAAATTTATACTGACATTCTCTTGCAAGAGTTGATTTCTTTTTACCTGTAATTGCTACTGTAACACATCCTATCTCTTTTAAAACTGGTAACTGTCTCGTAATCTCTTCACTTTCTCCGCTATAACTAGCAAGAATCACTACATCATCCTTTTCTATCATACCAAGATCACCATGTAAAGCCTCTCCGGGATGCATAAAGAATGATGGTGTTCCTAAACTTGCTAATGTAGCAGAAATTTTTTTTGCAATATGTCCTGGCTTTCCCATTCCTGTTAAAACTACTTTTCCTTGACACTTTAAAATTAATTCAACAATTTTTTCAAATTCTTCACCTATACACCCTTTTGTTTTTTCAATTGCTTCTATTTCCTTATCAAAAACTGTTTTTGCTTCCTCTATAATATTAAATTGTATATCCATTTATATACCTCTATAATTCACTATTTATTGAACTGCATTGTACACTCTTTGTAATTTCTCTAACAGTTCTTTCATTTCATCCAACGGAACCATATTCGGTCCATCAGATTTTGCATTATCCGGATAAGGATGCGTTTCCATAAAAAGTCCATCTACTCCTACTGCAAGTGCTGCTTTTGCTAAATATTCCACATACTGTCTATTACCACCAGTACTTGTCCCATTTCCTCCTGGTTTTTGCACACTATGTGTGGCATCAAAAATTACAGGTACATCAAACTCTTTCATTACACACAAGCCTGTCATATCCACCACTAATGTATTATACCCAAAACTTGTTCCTCTTTCACAAAGCATCACATTATTATTTCCCGATTGCTTTACTTTTTCCAAACAGTTTTTCATATCCCATGGAGCAAGAAACTGCGCTTTTTTTATATTGACACACTTTCCTGTTTTAGCTGCTGCAACAAGAAGATCGGTTTGTCTACATAAAAACGCTGGAATCTGAAGAATGTCTGCAACTTCAGCCACTGGTTTTGCCTGCCAAGCTTCATGAATATCAGTACAAATTGGGAGCGCATATGTATCTTTTACTTTTTGTAAAATTTGCAATCCTTCTTCAATTCCTGGTCCTCTAAAGCCACTAATAGATGTTCTATTTGCCTTATCAAAAGATGCTTTAAATGTATAAGGAATACCTAAACTCTCTGTAATTTTTTTCATTTGTTCTGCAATATTTAAAACCATTTCTTCTGATTCTATAACACACGGACCTGCAATTAATTGAAACATCTTATTTTTCCTCCTCTTCTTCTGATAATCCCATTTCTCTCATATAACGTTCTACTTGAATTCTATCCTTTGGCGTATCAACAGACAATGTCTTACAATGAGCATTTATATAATAACAATCTTTTCTATTTTCAATAAATCTAAACGAATCATTTTCTTCTATTTTCTCAATTGGTCCACGCGGTGTATTGTGATAATACTCCAATGATCTATGTGTAAAAGCACCTACTCCTACAAATTTTTGATATTGATAGTTCATCTCTCCTTTTGGAAATGGAATAGGAGCCCTTGAAATAAATAAGCAAATTCCATCTTTGTTGGTTACAATTTTTAAATTTGTTGGATCGACTACTTCTACCGGATTTGAAAAATCTGTCATCAAATTGGACACATAAAACCCATCCTCCGGAATATTATTCGGAATACATTTTACAATATCTTCTGACATTACAAGTGGCTCATCCCCATTAACCATAACATACAAATCAGCCTCTACCTTTTTTGAAACCTCATAAAGTCTCTCCGTTGCTGTTTCACATTCCGTAGAAGTCATAATTACTTTTGCTCCAAAGTCTTCTGCTACTCTTTTAATCTCTTCACTGTCAGTAGCCACATAAACTTCTTCAAAACATTCTACTTCTTTACTATGTTTCCATACCCAATAAACCATTGGTTTTCCACAAATTAAAGCTAATGGCTTATTATTAAATCTTGTTGATCCTCCACGTGCTGGTATCATTCCTATAATTTTCATATTTATCGTCCTCCTTTTATCCTACTAATTCTTTGCAATATATACGCTAAAATGTATCTTTGCTTTTTTAATAACCAAATATATCTTTTTCCCTCTTTAGAACAATCTGCATATTCTAAACATTCTTGAAATTCCGCACTTCGTACTACGCTACAGTTGTAAGCAATTTTTTTTAAAAATATCCACTGATTTCTTGCATCAAATGCATTTTCTAATGAATGCAAAAAAGGGTATAAATAGAAATCTGCAAGTACTTTTTTTACTTTTTTCTGTTTTTCTTGCTCGATATTTGTTTCAATAAATTCCTTAGAAATTCCAAATTTTTCTTTCCATTTTCTAAATATATCAGTATAATATTTCCTAGACAATGTATTTCTATCATCTTGATAATAATTATAATCATATTTTCCTGTAGAGAAAATACCTTTCATATGACTCACATATTCTAATACAAAAGGTAAATCTTCTGCAATAATGTCTCTTGGAAAGTAAATTTTATTTTGTCTAATAATTTTTCCATAATAACACCCATTCCACGGAAATCCTACTCTATTATGACATTGTAATTCGAAAAAGTCTGCAATATCATACTCTCTACAGTCTTTCGTTTTAGAAACAAACTTTATTTGTGAATCTCTCACTATATTAAATTCACAAAATACAAAACTTTCTTTCAATCTATTTTCATATTTCATAAAATTTTCACACCAAAATGGCGAAACATAATCATCACTATCACAAAACATTATATATTTACCTATGGATTCTTTTATTCCTATATTTCTTGCTGATGCTACCCCCTCATTTTTCTTATGAATTACTTGTATCGCTTCATATTTTTTTGCATACATATCACAAATTTGGGAACTGTTGTCTGAACTTCCATCATCTATTAAAATCAATTCATAATCTTTAAATGTCTGATTCAAAATACTATCCACACATCGGCATAAATACTTTTCTACATTATACACTGGTACAATTATGCTTATTTGAGGAATATGTCTTGTCTCTTTCATTATTATTCACCTACATACTCTATAATTTCAGATAAATACTGTGTGTCATTTTCTTTTTCAACTTCCCTAATATGAAGTTCTTGAACATCTTTCCCTTTTATAGGTTGTTTTGTCTCGTCTCCATTTAAAAACCACTCATATTCAATATCTATGTGCCCTATATCTAATGCCTGAATATTTTCCTTTGCTAAATCATATGCTAAAACAGTTGCCGTAGGACCTAATGCAATTAATACCATCCGTTTCTCTGCATTTTTTATTACAGACTCTAATATTTTATTATAAACAGAAAAAGCATTTTGAGCTGGAGAAATAATTCGTTTAATACTTTTTGATTTTTCAAAAAGATCATTATTTACTCCCAATTTAGTTTTTTTCCCCTCAACAATTAATAAATCTTTCTTTTCCCACAATAATTTTAACAAATCAAATCTTTTTTCTGCACCATGTTTATCTTTCCAATCCATATATGGTCTTGTTATCTGTGCATTGCCATATATCCTTTTTTTTAAAAAATTTAGTTCTAACAATCGTGCAACCTTTATTATATTATTTTGATCCCACATCCACCATTCCCAAAATTCTCTAGCAAATTCATTACAATCTCTTGTCGTGACAAAATTATATGGAATACATACCAATAAATTTTCCTGTTTATTTTGGCACACCTCTTTTAAACGATCTACCAATTCTTTATTTTCATCTTGAAAATCTGGATGATTGGACTGAATAGCAATTCCAAATTCTCCATCGCCAAATCTTGCTATTGAACACCGATTTTTTATTATATAATTAACAGTCTCTTCAAACCCCATAACTTCAAAACGATATTTTAATTGAAATTTAAATTGACGTACAAATGGATACCCTTTTTCATTATAGAATTGAATAAGTTTGTTTTTTATATATTTCACCTTTATTATTTCACTCCTTTTTTTTCACAACTTCAATTTTATAATTACAAAAAAAACATTTATTAATCATACCGTTAATTACTTTTCCTACCGATATTTTTCTAATCCATTCCAACAAAAAGCCAAAAATATAAAAAACAAATAAACAAACAAAAAAGGTAATTGCAAATTTAATCACATTCCCATACATCCGTTCTGAACTATGAAAAAGCATTCCAAATATTAATTCGCTAAAAAAATTATCAGTATGAATCAAAAAAACTCCAAACGCACATGATGCTAAAATATTAACTATTTTGCTATAAAATTCTATTTGCACAAAAAATAAAAATAAACTCAATGCAGAAAAAACAACAAATATATTATTATATCCCCATGCCATGCTAATTCCTACAAAACTTTCAATTGTAATTATTCCTCCAAAAATAATATATCCTAAAAGACATATCAACTTATGCGGAAGCTTTTTTGAATACAATTTAATATAAGAAACGATCACATATAAAAATACAAAATGTATAAATCCATAACCATAATCATCTATTGGTGGAAATGGGAAAAAAGTAGGCCAAATACAAAAAAGAATGAACATAATAAGCAATAATACTTCATGTGCCTTTTTTTCCATAACACTAATCGCTAAATTTATAAAAGGTATAAATAAAAAATATATAATATATGCTTTTACAAACCATCTTCCACCTGTAATAACTGGAAACATAACCTTTATAAGTTCTTTAACACTAAATAATGCTCTTCCACTCATTACTATTAAACAAAATCCTATTCCTCCCCACCAGGCAACCTGAAGTATTAAATCAATAATTTTTCTAATATTAATGCAATTTCTTTCAACCATGAACCATCCACTTATAAGTACAAATAAATTAACCCCACAAATACAAAAAGATTGCATCACCTTAAAAAAATACATGTTTTGTTTGTATTCCAAACTTAAAAATTCCCCTGCATTGACATACGCAAAAAAATGACAACCTATTATCATAAACATTGCTAATATTCTAAGTAACTCAAAATTAGACTCTCTGTCTTTTCTCATTTCAACATCCTCATTATCTTTTTTATTGGCTCTACAATAAGTTCTTTTTCAAAATCATTCATAATAAATTTCCAGTTAAATACTAAAAAGATTATCGTGTAAATCACTATTCCACTCAACATCACACTAACTTTATACAAATTTATCACCTTAGATAAGCCAAGAACTATAACACACATAATACTAGGACATATAAATATCTTTCCAACTTTTTTCCAAAATAATGGTATATCCATATGTATTTTTTTCCAATAATAAATATTCATAATGATGCCTGCTCCAATAAAAAGAGCCACTCCGGACATTAAGGCCGCTCCAATAATTCCCAATGGTTTTAATAATAACCATGTTCCTATTACATTTAATATTGCTATTCCTAAATATACTAATGAACGAAATTTATGTCTATTTTGTGCAACAATAATATTATAAAATATATTTTGCACTGGTGGTATAATATTCGGTAGCATAATTAAAATCGCAACTATATATGCATTCATATATTCTTTTCCGGCATAAAAATAAATAAACGGTTTTCCAAATGCAATGAATCCCGTAGAAAATAACATTACAATATAAGCTTGTAACCTTCCTATTTGTATTGCAAAATCTGTAAGTTGAGACTCATTTTGTCCATCAAACACCATGCGATTTGTTTTAGGAGCTAGCACTCCTGATAGTCCCGTTGACATAGCTCCTACGATATTTACAAATACTATTCCTATATTATAAACTGCAGTTCCTTTTGTTGCCAATGCAGGAACTGCGCCAATCATTACACTATCTGTTGTATTATATAATTGTCCTACTACATTGCTTACAAAAACCCAAAATGAAAACCCTAATATTTCTTTCAACAAATAAATTGGTACATTTTTATATTTAGCTTTTATTTGCATTTCATAACGAACAAAAAACAAATATATCATTTGAACTAAAACATTTACTGCTAAAGATGAAACTGCCATTCCAACAGATGCAAATCCCATGTACAATACGATAAGATTAATAATTGGTGCTATACAGGTAAGTATGATGTTCATGCTTTGTACAAAAATAAATTTTTCATGTGCCGTAACAACTGAGATATATGGAGAGAGCAAAAAATTTATAGACATATTACATACCATCACAAACACCAAAATTTGCATTTTAGACAATTCACTATCACTCAAAGATTTTGCATACCATATCTTTAAATTAAATATAAGAATAATTCCAATCAAAAATGCAGCGATTGCAATCACTCGAAATATGAGCATAAACAATCCTAAAATTTGTTCTTCTTTCTCTTTTTCTCCCTGAATCCTATATTTTATAAGATAACGTGTAACGGCTGTTCCTATTCCTAATGAAATTAATGATAAATAACTTGTCACACTACTTGATAACTTATATAATCCATATTCACTCTGTCCTAGTAAGTTCAGCATAACTGGCGTGTAAAATATTGGAATTAAGTTTCCTAAACCTATATTAATATAATTTAAAATTACTCCAGCCTTTAATTGACTTTTTTCATTATTCATATAACTCTCTTTTCTTAAATCACTTAAAACAACAAATCAAATTCTACTCGAGGAAATACTTCTAATTTCCCACCACGTGTTGCATTAAAGATTTCTACTTCATGTGTTTCAGCATACTTTTGTGCCGCAATATACGATAAGGTTGAAACATCTAATTTAGGTATAAACAACTCCTCTTTATCTTTATTATAATCTTTACAAAAATAATCTTTTGCATTAGGATCTATAACTATATTACCATCTTTATTTTGAGATATATGAAAACTATGATCTACACCCAATAAATATATTTTTTTAAATCCCATATACACCGCCAGCTGTATTGCTGTATACGCCACCGTATTACCAACACCTATTTCATGCGAAATGTTTTCACTAAAATCTGGACACTTTTCTTCTGATTCTGCTTGTTTTTGATTAAAATAATATTGAGTTTCAAGATTTAAACCATAATACCATTTCAAATTAATCGGTGCAAATATGTATTCTGTGTCAATCTGTTTCTTTATATCTTGTATAGAATTTCTAACAATTTTTTCATCTTGAGTGCAGTAAAATGTTGGTCTCCATTTAGTTTGTTCGAATATATAATATATTCTATTAAAAGCAAATGTATATTCCTTTTCTAAACACTCTAAATCCTGTGCACTAAGACTTGGACCATTTCCTATAATAAAACATCTTTTTCCCCAATATTTATTTTTTAATTTTTTAAGATTTTTTCCATATTTAGTTTTTTCATAATGATGTAAATAATAATTTTTTCGTCGTTCCTCAATTGATTTTTTTATATTCAACTCTATCACCTACTTTTCTCATAAACATTTAATTTTAATTCACAATCAAAGCTTCTAATTTTTTGACTTCTAATTTATTAGAATAGTTTCTTTGAACACATTTCAAAGATATTTTTTCCATTTCAAAAGAATCACTTAAAAGCTTTCTTATTGCATTGGCACACTTTTCATTATCCATTGGCACAATTACCCCATCTACTCCATCCTCTAACTGACTTTTAGCAGTTGAATATTCCGTAATAATTACCGGTTTTCCGAACATTTGCGCCTCTCGAACAGTCACACTCTTCCCTTCATATCGACTTGGTTGAATATAAACATCACATGCTTCAATATACGGATAAGGATTTTCTTTTTTCCCCAACAATATTACTCTTTTTTGCATATGGAATTCTTCTATTTTTCTTCTTATTTTTTCTTCATCTGGACCAAAACCAATAATATACCACATAATATTTAGTCCACTCTCAACTAAACGAGCACATATTTCAGGAACACTATCAAAATTCTTTTGAAAGCAATAACGTCCAATAGACAAAAAACGAATCGATCCGTTTCTCGGCATTTCGTCAATAACCGAAAATTCCTTTGCCTGTTCTCTAATTGCATTTTCTGGAAGAATATTTTCTATTAAATAGATTTTATTTTCTAATTCAGGAAATCTAATAACAAAACTTTTAGTTACATCGTCAGATATAGATATTATTTTGTCATAAGCCGACCACATTTTTAATTCTGAGCTTTTATTAATTTGAATCGTGCTATAATCTGTATGTATCCAGGCTATTTTCTTTTTGGCATGAACCTTATGTGTAACAATATAATGCGGAGTCAGGAAACTAATTGCCAAATCATACTCCTCAGCCGGCTGTATCTCCGGCATAAAGCGATATGTATATTTATGGCTATATTCAAGTGGTACTCCACTATCTGTATGTCCACATTTTTTTACATACTTATCTGCTTTTATTTTTCCATACATTCTTGCTGCTGTTAATATTACATGTCCTTCTTTCAAAGTCTGTACCATTGGACGCGCAAGTACTGTATAGGCTGGAATTTCAGGTAATAAATTAACACCTTCCGGAATAAAAGAAAGCAACTCTCCTTCATGCCGTAACAAAAACAGATCTACTTTATACTCCTTTTTATCTATCGCATCCAGGAGTCCAATTAGACTTCTCTCAGCACCACCTAATTCCAATGCATGTGATACAATCAATATCTTCTTCACTTTTTTAACCTCTTAAAACAATCCACGCCAAAAATGCGGTGAAATGGTTTTGTAATTTTACTTCTCAAAATCGTCCTTTTATCCATCCAACTTTTCGAATACCAATGAATAGACACTGTATTCTCTGTTTTATTCAACTTTCCTGTCGGATCGTCATATGGATTGAAATAATCATATGGGAATACTTCCGCTCCGTCCAATTTTTGATATTTTCCATTCAATTTTAATCCATAGGGAAGTAATGCTTTGGTATTTAATTCCGGACATTTTATAATTGGAAAATTGCCCTCTTTATCCGAAGGGAGTTCTATATACTGATCCATCATTGCATGTACAGTCTTGTTTCGTGATTCTGCACCAAATCCCAATCCCGTCGCAATGTTTTTATCATTTTCAAATCCATAAAACGCATTACACCCTAACAATTCATCTGGTGTTTTTATCAGTTCCACATCTGTATCAAAATAAATCCCACCATTCTGATAAACTACTAATAGTCGTGCAAAATCACTTAAGAACGCCCACTTTTTATTATCATAACACCATCTCAAATATGGATATTGATCTATATCAAAATTATCTTCATTCCACTCTATAATTTCATAATCCGGACAGTATTTTTTCCAGCTTTGAATGCATTTTTTTGCTAATTCCGGTTTTTCTCCCCTTCCAAACCAACAATAATGAATTTTTTTAGGAATCATTTTCTATCACCTCTTACATCTCGCTTGTTTTGCTAATCTTCCCTTATGCAACTTATCATATATAAAATTCGGTAACAGGCCGACAATAATCGGTCGAAAAGCAAACACATAATTCCACTTTTTCAATCGAAATGTTTTTATTGCCAGTCGTTTCACATAATACTCATTCATCCGATTTTTAAAAGAACGTCTGCTATATGCATTCCGGTCATCCCGCATCTGATATAAACATTTATGAATATTTTTCCCACGATATCCACATTTGTACATTTTTATCCACAGATGATAGTCTTCTACTCTTAATAACTTGTCAGAAACAGAATATCCCTTTACTTTCATATATGCCTCTCTCTTTACCATACATGGCGCATGGCAAAAAGGACTTTCTTTTACAAAATCTTCCGGCACCGGATACTCTGGATGACTGATTTTCCCCCAGACTCCACTTTCATCAAAAAATTCCATATCTGTACTGACAATGGCGATTTCCGGTTCCTTCTCCAACACGTTTATTTCTATTGCAAACCGCTCTTTGTCACATCGGTCATCTCCATCCATTCTTGCAATATATTTTCCCCTAGCCTGTTTCAGACATTTATTTAAAGTGTAATTTAATCCTCTGTTCTTCTCATTTTGCAGCACAATGATTTTCTCAGGATATTTTTCTTTATAGCTAATTGCTATTTCGTATGTGTCATCATTTGATCCATCATCACACATAATTAATTCCCAGTCTGAAAAAGTCTGATTAACTATACATTCAATTGCCTCCGATAACGTATCTCCACAATTATATATCCCCATAATTACACTGATTACTGGATCTTTTTCATGCATTATAAACTCCCCATTTCTAACATTGAAACTTTGTATTTTAAATGAAATTCCATGCAAAATGCATCTGATAATAATAAAATGCCAAATAAGCACATATAGTCATAACATATACCAAACGCGCTGATCTCTTTGTAAACATATTGTCAATTTCCCATGGCAATAAGATGTAACTATACAATGAAAAATATATCGGAAGTCTTCCAATAAAGATACCGCTTGTAAACATTGATACAATGTAGAATCCTACAGATACGATTGACATATTTACGCTAAGATTAATGACTGGATCATCTGCATTTCGTATATATTTAATTCCAATGAGTGATAATATAGTAGGTATCGAATACACTAACACACGCAATGCGCTTGTTCCATTATCTTTCCAACTTTGCCAATCTGATACGACATTTTTATACTGTGTTTCCGCAAGCATACTGTCCAACACATTTGTAAACTGTCCAACAGATGCAACCACCGCTATAACTGCCAGAATGAATAATAATGTTTTCTTATTCCATGCCTTTCCCTGCACAATAAAAATAAATGGAATCATTAACAATGCACTTTGGTGCATCAGCGATGCGATCAAAATCAATACAATTGCTTTTACATACTTTTTATCCAGAATGAATTTAATTCCGATAAAAGTAATAGTTACCGCTGTAAATTGTCTTATTCCATTGAACATCCATGATATATAGTCTGTTGACGCAAGGAACAAGAAAAAGCTCATAAGATATCTGCTGGAATATTTACGATATACATAAAAAAGCATTCCCGCCTGAAGAGCTGCTATAATAAATAGATATACAACACTTCTGTTTCCAACAATACATTTTATAACTGCAGATAAAAAGTAAAATCCTTTATCCTTTTTCACCGTTCCAATGTATGATATAATCCCGCCAAACGCTCTCGGCATATCCTTATATCCCTCCAGATATGCTCCTGTATCCATAATGCCGCCACGTTGACTGCACATCCATACAAGCGGCAATACTGTCACAACCGCCCACACCGGTCTCCACCGATATTCTTTTTTCCCACACACCGTCTCCTCTTGTTTCACCGATGTCAATACAGACAGCATCGCCATCACGGCAACCCATCCGATTATCAATATATAATTCTTGTCCATATTCTTCTCCAAACAATTGATTGATATTGCAGGGATTCTCTTACCTGCTTCATGCGTTCTTCAACACTTAATTTTACCATATATTTCCTTGTATTCCAAGACAGCGCAACAGGCATGACTCCCCATTTGTACCGATATTGCGTAATTTATAACTTTTTCTTCCTTCGTTCTTCTATTGCCTCATATATCCCAAGAGTTATTCTAATCCTATTTTTAATAGTTCTTTCTGCTCTCCAATCAAATATCATTGAAAATATAGCAAATATGCAACACCAACCTAATTCAAACCATAAATACTTTCCGTCACTTATAACCGTATAAAAACACCCCGCAAAACTTATACTCATAAGCATTAAAAAAACCAAAGAAAGTGACATAGCCAGTCCTTCAATATCCCTTAGTTTTTCTATTTTTATATTCTTTTCTTGTTCTTCAACACAATAAGTGCAATATGGGAGGAAGAAACTACTCATGTCTTCTTTACTATATTCTTCATCAAATTTACCTATAGCTTTTTGTGCATATTTCTCATAATGCTTATATTTAATCGAACTATTTATAATGAAATCATCTACAAATAAATTCTTTATATATACGCTTTTATTAACCTTAAATAACAACCGTGAGCCAAATCTTTTTATCCTATCGACTATTTTTGTTTTATTTTTTTCAAAAATTTTATCGTATGTTTATATAACAG
>ENA-OQQW01000619-OQQW01000619.1-human-gut-metagenome-genome-assembly--contig:-NODE-619-length-23856-cov-5.607706_pt1 | contig 23856 bp, 21 predicted proteins | sample MGYA00243234_ERZ505098 | MGnify/ENA primary metagenome ERZ505098 (study PRJEB26097, sample SAMN02712086) | human gut metagenome | biome: Gut microbiome | host: Homo sapiens | place: Denmark: Copenhagen... | reverse complement strand
GTCGCGCTTTTTGCCGATGGTGTCGATCTCGTCGATGAACACGATGCAGGGTGCCTTCTCGCCCGCCTGCTTGAACAGGTCGCGCACCTTGGCCGCGCCCATGCCGACGAACATTTCAACAAACTCCGAGCCGGAGATGGAGAAGAACGGAACGTGCGCTTCACCCGCGACAGCCTTGGCGAGCAGGGTCTTGCCGGTGCCCGGAGGGCCGACGAGCAGCGCACCCTTGGGCAGCTTCGCGCCGATGGCGGCGTAGCGGTTCGGGTTGTGCAGGAAGTCAACGATCTCGGTCAGAGCCTCCTTGGCCTCGTCCTGACCGGCGACGTCAGCGAAGGTCTTGCCAGTCTCGTTCTCGGCGTAGATCTTCGCGCCCGACTTGCCGAAGCTCATCATGTTGCCGCCCATGTTCTTCATCATTTTCTTCTGAAGCCACTGGCCGACAGCGATAATGAGCACGATCGGCACGATATAGCTGACGAGCATGCTGACGAGCGGCGAAGCCTGCGTAGGGATCTCGGCGGCGAACTCGACGTTGCCCTTCAGCAGGCGGTCAACAAGCGCGTCATCCGGGAAGATGCCGGTCTTGTAGAGGGCGGTTTTGCCCTTGTCGTCCTTCGCTTCAAAAACGATCTCGTGGTCCTGACTGTCGTAGGAAACGGTTTCGACCTTTCCGTCGTCCACCATGCTGACCAGCTCGTCGTAGCCGACCTCGGTCACCTGCCGGCTGAGCAGAGACGGGAAGAACAGCCAGTTGAGCAGCATCAGAACGATGAGCGTCACAGCATAGTAGAAGATCAGCGGTCTTTTAGGGGATTTCTGCCCCTTGTTTGTTGGCATATGGATTCACCTGTCCTTTGTCGGGAGAGCGCGGCGCACCGCGCGCAGTGCTTTGGGATTACTATATAATATACGCCGTTTTTTCATTCTGCGTCAATGGTTCAAATGTGAACATTTTGCAAATTGTCCCCCACCGGGACATCGGCCCTTTCTTTTTTACCGTTTGCTGACGGTAGACCTTCCGCCGATACAGCGGTGCGCCGCTGAAGGCGATGAGCGCCCGCCCCCTTCTTTCCTTACCCTCAGCAGAGGGGAAGCCTTTCCGCCGATACAGCGGTGCGCCGCTGGAGGCGATGAGCGCCCTCGGAGGGCGCAGCGGAGTGGCCGCCTTCGGCGGCCGGGAGTGCCGCCGTCTGGCGGCGGAGACAAAAGGGGACAGGACACCAATGGTTTCCTGTCCCCTCTTGACTCCCCAGACCTTCCTTTGCGCTGACACATCGGAGATGTGCAGCGAAACGGGGGTTACGGGAGCACGATTCCGGGCGTCGGGCAGATTTTGGGACGCTGTTATGCCCTGAATTTACTTTGCGTGATTGGCAGCGCTGTCAGTGCGCGGCCAGACGGTGCAGGGCGCTTGATTTGTGCTGCGACCGGCTCCGCTTCAATCAAGGGTTATGCCTTGGAGCACCAGACGTCCCTGTGGGCCTCTCGCTTTTAGACGCGCGACCGGAGGGAGTCGCGTCCGAGGGAAAGGTTGGGGAGACAAGAGGGGCAGGGAAACCTTGGTGTCCCTGCCCCTTTTGTCTCCGCCGGGAGACCCCGGCAATCCCCCCGCCGCCGGGCGGCGGCAATGCCACGCCATGTCATGGCGAACATCCCCCTGCCCGGAAGGGCCAGTCTCGCCTCCACCGGCTGCGCCGCTGTATCGGCGGAAAGGCATACCGTCGGCAGACGGTAAAAAGTACAAAGACTCGGCGCGTTCGCTGAATTTATAAACGCTTTGTGAACTTTATCAAATAATGTGCACAATTCCGCTTTTATGTGGTATGATATTAACATAACCATTGACAGCGTCTGTCAGCTCCCGGCGGCCTGTCTCCTATTTCTGCGATCGGACGTGGGTTTATGAATATAAAATGCACTCAGAATATTTATAAAAGCGCGAACGGCGTTTCCAATGTCGCCTACTACATTCTCGTGCCCGAGGACTCCCATATCCGCGGCATCGTTCAGATCAGCCACGGCATGTGCGAATATTTCTCGCGCTACACTGCCTTTGCCAAATATCTCTGCGGCCTCGGCTTCATCGTCTGCGGCAACGACCACATCGGCCACGGCGCTTCGGTCTCCCGGCCGGCTGACCTCGGCTTTTTCGCCGCGCACGACGGCTGGAAATACCTCATTCAGGACGTACTCCACCTGCGCGAGCTGATGCACCGCCGCTATCCCGACCTCCCTTATTTCATGCTCGGTCATTCCATGGGCTCGCTCATCGTCCGCCTGTGCCTGCCCGAGTGCGGCACGGAGCTTGCAGGCTCGATCCTCATCGGCACCGCCGGCCCGAACGCCGCCGCCCTCAGCGCGGCCCATATCGCAGACTCCATCGCACGCACGCGCGGCGTGACCTTCCGCAGCGGCCTGCTGAACAGCATCGCCTTCAAGGCCTACAACCGCAGAATCGACCACCCGAATTCGGTCTTTGACTGGCTCAGCCGCGACGAAGAGGTCGTTTCTCTCTATCAGTCGGACGAAAAGTGCAACTTTATCTTCACCGCCTCCGCCTTCCGCGATCTGTTCATCCTCTGCGCGCGCGCGAACAGCAACGCGACCTTCCGCCGCACCCCGAGCGACCTGCCGCTGTTCTTTCTCGCAGGCGACCGCGACCCGGTCGGCCGCTACGGCGACGGCGTGCGCCGCGTCATCAGTCTTTATCGTGCAGGAGGCTCCCGCAACATCGACGCAGTTTTTTACAAAAACGCCCGTCATGAGCTGCTCAACGAGCTCGGCCGCATCGAGACCTACGGCGATATTTCGCGCTGGCTCGAGGAACGCCTCGCCGAGCAGACCGAGACGGCTCCTGCCGAAACACAGAAAGCATAACAGTACAGCCAAAGGGCGGTATCCGATTTCTCGTCGGATACCGCCCTTTTCGTTCAGCACGCTTTAACTGCTTCAGTTTGTGTCGTCTGTCCCGGCCGGATGTCTGAGCGGCAAACTCGGAAGATTGATGTCAAGAGCCAGCAGCACCTTGACGATCCACAGCATGAACATCAGTACAAGAATCGGAATAATGCACGAAGTTACGATCATCACCGCCAGCGCCTCCATCAGGTCGCTAAGCATAGTCTCGAATTTTTCGGCTGCATTCGATACTGTGTCCTTGACTGCCGAGGTAATGCTCGACCACAGGCTCTTGTTCTGCGCATCGCTGCCCTCCGAGCTCTCCTCCGCATTGTCCGCTGCGCTTTGTACATTCTCAACCGTCTGCGTCAGAGACGTATCATAAGTGCCCTCGATCATGCGGGAAATCGTTATGCCGAACGGCACAGCAAGCCAGATTGCAATGCCAAACAGAAGCAGTTTACTCGCAACTTTCTTCAGAAACTCTATACGGCAGAATACATACGCGATAAAAAACACGCACGCCGCCGGAATGATAAACCGGAATACCGCATATCCCGTAATCGTCAGCAGATACTTTTCCAGCATGACCGCGCACAGCACAATCAGGAACTTGGAATTAAGGTCCATCAGCTTTTGGGAAACTGCGTCGCCCGTGTCGCCCGGCAAGGCAGAAACCGCTACCGAAGCCGCCGTTGATGCCGCTGTCAGTTTCATGACTGTCTCCTGCTTTTCGTCAAGATACTGAATGCTCGCCGCATGAGTATCCGGCGAGGACTGCCAGCGGGATATGGCAAATGCTGACACCAGCCCAGCCACCAGAAGCACCGCTGCAATAATGGATTTTGTCTTTACGTTCATCATCATAATGATCACTCTTTCTATCTGTATTTACAGAGCGAACGTCAGCTCTGCCATAACAGAGCCTGTTTTTTTCGCGCCCAGAAAATCTCAAGACCCCCGAAACGCAAGGTGCGCCCGAGGGTCTTTGAATAATTTGTTTACTTCGTCCAGACCGCCTTGGCTGCGCCTTCCTCGAACACCTCGTGGAACTTCTTGACGTTGTCCGCGATGTCGCCGCCGAATACCGCCGAGCCTGCGACGATGACGTCTGCGCCGGCTGCAACGATGTCTGCGGTGTTGTTCAGCTTTGCGCCGCCGTCGATCTCAAGCTCGCACTGATAGCCGTGCTTCTGGATCTCCGCGCGGACGGCCTTGATCTTGTCCATGCACTCCGGAATGAAGCCCTGACCGCCGAAGCCCGGCTCTACGGTCATGATGAGCACCATGTCGCAGTACGGCAGCAGCGGGAACAGCGCCTCCGCCGGAGTTTTCGGCTTGATGACACAGGCCGCCTTGACGCCTGCCGCGCGGATCTTCTTCAGCTGCTCGAGGGTGTCGCCGTTGGACTCATAGTGCACGGTGATGATGTCCGAGCCTGCCTTGATGAAGTCGTCGAGGTACTGATCCGGGTCGGAGATCATCAGATGTACGTCGAGGACCTTGTCGGTCGCCTTGCGCAGGCTCTTGACGACCGGCGCGCCGATGGTGATGTTCGGTACGAAATGGCCGTCCATTACGTCAACGTGAACGTACTCCGCGCCTGCATCGGTCGCGATCTTGATGTCGCGTGCCAGATTGGCGAAGTCAGCGGACAGAATAGACGGTGAGAGCTTGATTTCCATAACTTTTTCCTCCTGTGACCGCGGAGACAGTCCGCAGTGTGGTCGAGCGTGCCGGCAGGGCACGGCAGTTTTCTTTTTCCATTATAACATACTGCCTGTAAAAGTTTAAGTATAAATTTACTGTTTCATGGCGCGCAGGCAGGCCGCGATATTGAGCACAAGCGCGAGCGCGACCAGCACCGCCGCGCAGAACAGCACGGCATACGAGGTATCGAGCAGTGCGCTCCAGTCCTGCACGTTTACACGGGTGTTGTACTCGAATATCTGTCCGAGCAGCGAAAACGCGCACAATCTCATGCTCACCGCCGCAAACGGCAGCGCGTTCTTCCGTCTTGCGAGCGCGATGACCGGCAGCGCGAGCGCCGCTGCGCCGCAGATAATGCTCAGCAGCGAGAAAAATGTGGATAAAGCAGCAGTGACAGCCATAAAAAGTCCTCCTGTTTAATAACCTCGATTAATGTCTACAATATGCCGCAGTTTTTTTCCCTCGAGATACCGCGCGAGGTTGTCCATGACGATCTCCCAGATGAGGCGCTCGGTGCCGCGGTCGTGGCCGAAGCCGCGTCCCGAAACGTGAGGCGTGAGCAGCACATTCTCCATGCCCCAGAGCGGCGAGGCGGGCGGGAGCGGCTCGGTATCGCACACATCGAGCACCGCGCCGCTCAGATGGCCGTCCGCAAGAACGGCGGCGAGCTCGGCGGTCGAAAGCAGCGTACCCCGGCCGACGTTGACGAGCAGGGCGTCCTGCTTCATGCGGCGCAGGCGCATCTCGGTAAGCAGGCCTGCGGTGCCCGGCGTATTCGGCAGACAGCCGATGACGATGTCCGCCTGCGGCAGCAGCTCGTCGAGCTCCGCGATGCCGCGCACCTCGTCAAAAAACGGCAGCGTCTCCCCTGCCGCGCGGCGTACGCCGATGTTCACCGTGCCGAAGCCGCGCAGGCGCTTTGCGACATTGCTGCCGAGGTCGCCCGTGCCGAGGATGAGCACGGTGCGGCCGTAGAGCGTGCGCTCCGCGCCGACCGTCCGCCATACCGCCTGCTTCTGCTGCTCGCGGTAGGCCGGGAAGTTGCGGTACATCGTGAGGATGCCGCCGAGAACGTACTCCGAGATCGTGCGGCCGAACGCGCCCGAGGCATTGGTCAGCGTGACGCGCTCCGGAAAGCCTGTCCGGCGCGTGTAAATATCCGTGCCTGCCCATGTCATCTGCACCCACCGCAGCTTTTCCGCCTGCTGCACGAGGGCGAGCGGCGGCTCGCCGATGCAGATCTCCGCGTCGCCGAGCGAAGCTGCGTGCTCGTCGAACGTGATGTCGAATCTGTCGCCGAAGCGCGTCAGCAGCTCCGCCCGCGCCTGTTCGCTGTACTCCGTGCAGACGATCACCTTTGTTTTCATGCTCTCACCTCATAATCAAACGCGAGTCTCGCGCCGCCGCGCACCTGTACGACGCCGCACGGCTGAAAACCGTAGCGCAGGACAGCCGCCTGCATCGGCCTGTTGTTCTCGTGCGTGTCGATGCGAAGATAGTCGATCTGCTGCGCGCACCAATCGAAAACAAAGCGCGCCATGCCCTTCGCCGTGCCGTCGGAGGCGATGCGGTGGATGGTGCCGTAGGGACGCGCGGCGTGCCACGCACCGTCGATGACCGCGTAGCACGGATCTCCGCCGAGGATGAACGCGAATACCGCAGCGACCTTCCCTTCCCGCTCGCAGACATGCAGCGTGCCGGCCGCGATGTCCGCGCGGATGACGTCCTCGCCGGGGTAGCCGCCGCTCCACTGCGTCGCGTTGCCGTTTTCCGCCATGAAGGCGCGCGCGTGCGCGTAAATCTCCGTAATGCGCGAAATATCGCGCTCCTCTGCCTTTCTGATGTTCACAGGCTGTCCGTCCCTTCGTTTTTATCTCTATGCAGAGTCAGTATATCATGTTTCTCTCTTTGGGACAAACGTATTTTTCCAGACTGTCGAAAAACTTCTTTTTTCCGACAATCTGTGTTCTGACTCCGCAGAACACGAGTCGTCCGAAAGTTCCCATACGGAAACTTTCGCCCTCCAGAAGTATGAAAACCGAGGTACACGCCCCCGGTTTTCATGCGTTTGCTCCGCAAACGCTTTTGAATGCGCTGTCGCGCGATTGCTTCCCTGCGCGAAAACGAACCTCACCGACAGTCGGCATCTTTCTTAACAGGGTATAAATAAATGCTCGAATATCCTCAGTTTTTGTACCCCTTGGCGATTGATTTATTTCGTAAAAACAGGTAGAATAAAATTATCTTGCAACATAAAGGAGAGGACACGATAAAATGAGCGTTAATCGTTGTTATTCCGAAAAGAAACCCGGCTTCGATGTCGAAGCGCGCAGCCTGTTTTCCAGTCTGCACGACCTCCTCGAGATCAAAAACCTCACGCATGTACGGTACCTGTGCCGTTACGATGCCGAGGGTCTGAGCGGGGAGACCTATGAAAAGGCCAAGGGCATCGTTTTCTCCGAGCCGATGGCTGATGTGTGCTACGACGAGGACTTCCCCCGTCCGACAGGCGCGCATACCGTCCTCGCGGTAGAGCCGCTGCCCGGTCAGTTCGACCAGCGTGCGGACTCCTGCGCCCAGTGCATCCAGCTGCTCACCGGCGGCGAACGCCCGACCGTCGCAGCAGCGAAGATCTATGTCCTCGAAGGCGAGCTGACTGCCGCGGACATGGACAAGATCCGCGGCTACCTCATCAACCCGGTCGACACCCGTGAGGCTTCCATGGACAAGCCCTCGACCCTCAAGGTAGAGTACGCCATCCCGACGAGCGTGGCAAGCGTTGTCGGCTTCACGCACATGGATGAGGCTGCCCTCTCCGACATGCTGCACCACATGGGTCTGGCGATGGATCTCGACGACCTCAAGTTCCTCCAGACCTACTTCCGCGACACCGAAAAGCGCGACCCGACCATCACCGAGGTCCGCATGGTCGACACCTACTGGTCCGACCACTGCCGCCACACCACCTTCCTCACCCAGATCGACGACGTAAAGTTCGAGGATCAGATGGTTCAGGACGCCTTCGACCGCTACATGGCTGCGCGCGTCGAGGTCTACGGCGAGGAGAAGGCCGCAAAGCGCCCGGTCACGCTGATGGACATGGGTACCATCGCCGCCAAGGTGCTCAAAAAGCGCGGCTATCTGAAGAATATCGATGAGTCCGAGGAGATCAACGCCTGCTCCATCAAGGTCAAGGCGCTCGTGAACGGCCACTACGAGGACTGGCTGCTCATGTTCAAGAACGAGACCCACAACCACCCGACCGAGATCGAGCCGTTCGGCGGCGCAGCCACCTGCCTCGGCGGCGCGATCCGCGATCCGCTGTCCGGCCGCTCCTACGTCTATCAGGCGATGCGCGTGACCGGCGCGGGCGACCCGACCGCTCCCCTCTCCGAAACGCTCGAGCACAAGCTGCCGCAGCGCAAGCTGTGCCAGACCGCTGCCGCAGGCTATTCCTCCTACGGCAACCAGATCGGCCTTGCCACCGGCCTTGTACACGAAATCTACCATCCGGGCTACGTTGCAAAGCGCATGGAGATCGGCGCTGTCGTCGGCGCGGCTCCGATCGAAAACGTCATCCGCGAGGTCCCTGAGCCGGGCGACATCGTCATCCTGCTCGGCGGCAAGACCGGCCGCGACGGCTGCGGCGGCGCTACCGGCTCCTCCAAGAAGCACACCGAGGAATCGCTCGAGACCTGCGGCGCTGAGGTACAGAAGGGCAACCCGCCCGAGGAGCGCAAGATCCAGCGCCTGTTCCGCGACGGCAATGTTACCCGCATGATCCGCCGCTGCAACGACTTCGGCGCGGGCGGCGTATCCGTCGCCATCGGCGAGCTGGCCGACGGCCTTGACATCGACCTGAACGCCGTTCCGAAGAAGTACGACGGTCTGGACGGCACGGAGCTCGCGATCTCCGAGTCGCAGGAGCGCATGGCTGTCGTTGTCCGCGCAAAGGACGCCGACGCCTTCATCGCGGCCGCTGCAAAGGAGAACATCGAGGCTGTCGTCGTTGCCACCGTCACCGACAAGAACCGCCTGTGCATGACCTGGAACGGCAACACGATCGTTGACGTTTCCCGCGATTTCCTCAACACCAACGGCTGCTCCAAGCACGTTGACGCCGAGGTCGGCGCACTCCCGACCCCGTCCATCTCCTGCGCGCCGGAAGGCGATTCCGAAAAGGAAAAGCTGCTGAACCTCGCCTCCACCCTCGGCATCTGCCTCGAGCGCGGTCTGGTCGAGCGCTTCGACGGCTCCATCGGCGCCAGCTCGGTATTCATGCCCTTCGGCGGCAAGTATCAGCTGACCCCGACGCAGGTCATGGCCGCTACCATGCCGGCGCTCGACGGTCAGTGCGAGACCGCGTCCGTCATGGCCTTCGGCTTCGACCCGTACTTCACCGAGCAGAATCCGTATCTCGGCGCTTCCGCCGCCGTGATCGAGTCGGTCTCCAAGCTCGTCGCAGCAGGCTGCGATTTCGAGACCGCATACCTGACCTTCCAGGAATACTTCGAGCGTCTGGGCAAGGACCCGAAGCGCTTCGGCAAGCCGCTGTCCGCCCTGCTCGGCGCGTACACCGCGCAGGAGAACCTGTGTCTCGCGGCCATCGGCGGCAAGGACTCCATGTCCGGCTCGTTCGATGACATGGACGTACCGCCCACGCTCGTTTCCTTCGCCATCGCGCCGCAGGACGCTTCCCGTCTGATCTCGCCTGAGTTCAAGGAAGCCGGCCATCCGGTCTACTTCTTCGACGCGCCGTACAATCAGGACGGCACGCCGGACTACGTCACCATGAAGCATGTCTGGAACGAGGTCGCGAACCTCATCGCCTCCGGCAAGGCCGTTTCCGCATGGTCTCTGACCACCGGCGGCATCGCGGAGGGCATCGCGAAGATGTCCCTCGGCAACAGGATCGGCTTCGCGGTCGACGAGGGCTTCCCGACCGACGCGCTCTACATGAAGAACTTCGGCGGCATCCTCGTCGAGGCTTCCTGCGAGCTGCCGGCACAGTGGTATGTCGGCCAGACCACCGCAGACGAGACCATCACCATCGCGGGCGAGAAGATCACCATCGACGAGCTGACTGCCGCCTTTGAGGGCAGACTCGAGAGCGTATTCCCGACCAGGGCCGCCGCTTCCGACGAGCACCTGACCAAGGTCTCCTTCACCGAGCGCAATGCGTCCGCTCCGGCGGTCAAGAGTGCAAAGCCGCTCGCTGTCATCCCGGTATTCCCGGGCACCAACTGCGAGTACGATACCGCACGTGCGGTCGAGAATGCAGGCGGCGCTGCTGAGATCGTCGTAGTCCGCAACTTCTCCGCTGACGCGCTCCGCGAGAGCGCAGAGCAGCTCGAGAGCGCCATCCGCCGCGCGCAGATGGTCATCCTGCCGGGCGGCTTCTCCGGCGGCGACGAGCCGGACGGCTCGGGCAAGTTCATCGCATCCTTCCTGCGCGACGCAGGCATCAAGGACAGCATCCACGAGCTGCTCCGCCAGCGCGACGGCCTGATGCTCGGCATCTGCAACGGCTTCCAGGCGCTCATCAAGCTGGGTCTGGTGCCCTACGGCGAGATCCGCGACGAGATGACCGGCGACGACCCGACCCTGACCTTCAACCTCATCGGCCGTCACCAGAGCCGCTACGCGACCACCCGCGTCGCGTCCGTTAAGAGCCCGTGGCTGTCCTCCTGCAATGTCGGCGACCTGCACTCCATCGCGTTCTCGCACGGCGAGGGCCGCTTCGTAGCGCCGCAGCACGTTATCGATGACCTCATCAAGAACGGTCAGGTAGCGTTCCAGTACACTGACCTTCAGGGCGAGCCGTCCATGGATATCGCGTGGAACCCGAACGGTTCGATGTGCGCGATCGAGGGTATCACCTCTCCGGACGGCCGTGTTCTCGGCAAGATGGGTCATACCGAGCGTTACAGCCCGTTCGTCGGCAAGAATATCTACGGCGAAAAGTATCAGCCGCTGTTCGCAAACGGCGTAAAGTATTTCAAGTAAATCAGCGATTTACCTGTCGGGCGCTCTCGAAAGAGGGCGCCCCCTCTTTCTCTCTACCGTCTGCTGACGGCAGACCTTCCGCCGATACAGCGGCGCACCGCTGGAGGTGGGATTGGCCGTCCCCACGGTCGAGGGATGTCGGTGCCCACCGACAGGGGCAAAAGGGGACAGGACACCAAGTATGGTTTCCTGTCCCCTCTTGACTCCCCTTACCTTCCTTCAGACGCGACGCCCTTCGGTTGCGCGTCTAAAAGCGAGGGGCCCACAGATGCGTTTGGTGCTCCAAGGCTTCATTCTTGATGGAAGCAGAGCCAGTGCAGGTGGCGCTCAGTAAATTCAGGGCGGCACAGCGTCCCATGAGCGAAACGACGCACGGAACCGAGCCCCGTAACCCCCGTTTAGCCGCGAATGCTTCGCTGAGCGGCTTAAAGGAAAGTTTGGGGAGTTAAGAGGGGAAAGAAAACCTTGGTTGTCTTTCCCCTCTTGCCCCCGTCGCCGGGCGGTGACACTCCCGGCCGCCGAAGGCGGCCACTGTGCACGCTTACTTTAAGCGTCAAGTCGCCTCCAGCGGCGCGCCGCTGGATCGGCGGAAACTTCACCGTCTGCTGACGGTAAAGCAAATAATTCGAAGAATTGAGGTGTTTTCATGAACCCCTGTGAACACAAGGTCCAGTACTACGAGACCGACGGCATGGGTATCGTCCATCACTCGAACTACATCCGCTGGTTCGAGGAGGCCCGCGTCGATCTGCTCGAGCAGCTCGGCTTCGGCTACGACCGCATCGAGGCCGCAGGCTACAGCGGCCCCGTCCTCGAGGTCTCCTGCCAGTATAAGACCATGTCCAAATTCGGTGAAACGGTCAGCATTCAAGCCGCGATCACCCAGTACAACGGCGTGCGCATGACGCTGCACTACGACGTTTTCGACAAGGCGACCGGCGAGGTGCGCTGCACCGGCGACAGCCGCCACTGCTTCATCAATTCCGACGGCCATCCGGCGATCCTGCGCCGCTGCTGGCCGGAATTCGACGCCGCGCTCGCGTCCCATGTTACCGCTGAAAAATAAAGACAAACAAAAAAACCGGCTCCGCCAGAGGTGTTTCCCCTCGGCAGAGCCGGTTTTCTCTATCTCTGTTTACTTGACATAATACACCGCAACGACCTCGCCGTCCCTTACGGACGGATAGCAGACCCGGTATTCCGAGCCGGTGCTGACCGGTTCAGCGATCTGATGGTACGGCTCGCCGGCGTCGATCGCTACGCAGTCCGCAGCGGCCGGATAATCGCCTGTGATGCCGTCATTTTCCGCGTCGGTATCGAACGTAAACGTGCCGTTTTTATATTCGGCCGTGCGGTCGATGGCATGCGCGCCGTCGATGGACACATACATCGTGCTGCCGTCCTGATGCAGGCCGGAATACTGCACGAGACCCTCATAGGTCACGGACGGGTCATAGTTCTCGATGACAACGTCGCTGTAGCTCTGTGCGCCGATGCACAGATTGACCGTGTCCTTGCGCTCGTGGTAGACCGCGCCGCCCGAGCCGCCGTTTTCGGTCAGATGCAGCGCACGATACAGCATGACCGCCATTTCCGCGCGCGTAACCGGCGCGTTCGGGTTGAGTTTACCGTTCGTGCCGCCGATGACCTTGGCGCTCGTCAGCGCGCCGACAGCCTCCTGCGCATAGCTTTTGACCTCGGCCGCGTCGGAAAAGCCGGTGATCGCGCCGTCCCGCAGCGTCAGCTCCGTGCGGTCGATGGTGCGCTTGAGGAACACCATCGCGTCCTGACGGCTCATGGTCTGCTGCGGCAGAAAGCGGTTGTCCGCCGTGCCGGTCGCCACGCCGAGCGCACGCGCCGCCGCAACGGACTTTGCGTAATATTTGTCGGACGGGACGTCGCTGAAGTCCTGCTGCGCCGTCACAGCGCCGCTCTCGAGCGCGCTGCTCATGCCGTAGGCGCGGTCGAGCATAACGATGAAATCCGCGCGCGTGATCGCGTTCCTCGGATAAAACAGATGGTCGCCCCGGCCCTGAATGACGCCCGCGACCGCGAGCGTATCCACCTCGCGGAACGCCCACGAATAGCCGTCGTCTACGTCGTAAAAGTAAACCGAATGGTCCGGCAGATAGGCGTATGTCTCGGTCGTGACCGCAGTTTCCGCTGCTGCGCAAGCGGTGACTGTGCCCACCGTAACGGCAGCCGTGAGCAGCGCTGCCGCTGCCAGCTTACACGTTCTCTTCATAACTTTCTCCTTGCCTGGATGGGTTCAGGCAGCACCGCGCGAGCAAAGCCGCGGCGGTATTGCCTTCTTCGTTTTCCGCATAGCCCCGGACAGTTCCGGTTCCCCACCTATGCAAACTTTCTGCAATATTATATCATATTGTTCCCCACCTGGCAAGTTAAATTATAGATAAACTTGTCGAACACAGGTCTGTGTATGGTTATTTCGCTCTGCTTTTCCTGTCATTTCCTGCTCTCTTCGCGGTAAAATCTCCAGCTCATGACAGTCGACAGGCCGCAGGCGAGCACGAGCGGCGCGAGCAGCAGCACGAACTTCGCCGTGTCCCCCGGCGCGAACGAACCGGCCGCACCGATGAGGCCCGCCGCGAACAGCAGCCGCCCGGCGACGCGCTGCGTGCGCGTCCAGACCGTCTCGCTCGACAGCGCCCACGGCGTTTTGAAGCCGCAGTACCAGTTCATGCGGAAGCGCGGCATGACGTTGCCGAGGTAGACCATCAGCAGGCCGACGAGCAGGCATACCACGCCTGAAACATTGACCGTGCCCGGGCGCAGCGCTTCGGTGATGCAGATGCCGGTCATCGCCGCGAGGAACAGCAGCGTCACAAGCTGAATACCAAGATAGGCGTCGCCGAACTTATCGTAATTTTTGTTTTTCGGGTCGATCTTCGGCAGGAAGCAGAACATCGCTTCGAGCACCGGCGCCGTCGCCGCGATCGCCCACAGCTGCGCCTTTGCGCCGTAATCGACCGCGCCGTCGAGATCCCAGTGCATCGGCACCTCAGCCGGCAGGCGGCGGTACACCGCCGCGATCATCACCAGCGGCAGCAGCGACAGCACCCACGCCGCCACCTGCTTTTTATTCGTTTTTTTCATCTCTGTCCTCTCCTCTCAATGCGGAAACCCACTCCAGTATCTCATCCACGACCGACATATTCAGCTCGTAGTAAATGTATTTTCCCTGCCGGTCGTCGAGTATCAGTCCGGCGTCGCGCAGGATTGCGAGATGGTGTGAGACCGTTGCGCCCGACAGGTCGAAATGCGCCGCGATGTCGCCTGCCGCCATCGGCTCACGCCGCAGCAGCGACAGGATCTCGCGCCGCACCGGGTCTCCGAGCGCCTTGAAGCTCTTCTGAAAGCCCATTATTCTCCCCTCTTTCGTGCGGTGAACCATGTTTTTCGTCCGCATGTCGGGCAGAACAGCCACCATTCATTCCCGACATGCTGGCGGAGCAGCAGTCTGTTCCACGGCAGGCGCAGCTGCTTTCCGCAGAACTTGCACACCAGCTCGCGCCTTGCGAGCGCCCGCGCCTGCCACACGATGAGCACTGCCGCCAGCAGCAGTCCCGCTGCGCAGATCGCAATGGTCGTTTTCATATGCTCCGTCCCCTTTCATTTAGATGTTTATCTAAATATAGAATACCACAGCATTTGTGAAAGTCAAGATATATTTTGATATTTATCTAAATGTTTTTCAGACATGAAAAAAGAGCCTGCATTGCAGACTCTTCTCGTTTCGCATTGTCGGAACAGGACTTACGCCATGCCGTTCAGCTTGGTGGTCATCTTGCTCTTCTTGTTGGATGCGTTGTTCTTATGCAGGAGGTGCTTGGCAGCCGCCTGATCGACAGCCTTGACGGCAGTCGTATAAGCAACAGTCGCTTCCGCCTTATCGCCGGCAGCAATAGCTGCGTCGAACTTCTTCAGGGTGGTCTTGAGCTCGCTCTTAGCCATCTGGTTGTTCAGCGCCTTGACTGCGTTAACCTTGACACGCTTCTTAGCAGACTTGATGTTGGGCATTCCGAAAACACCTCCTTTGTTTTACTATTTGTCAGTGTTTCTATTCTAACATCAAACCTCAAAAATTGCAAGCATTTTTTCGAGAAAAATACATATTTTTTTCATCCCGCCGCATACTCCCCGGAAAGGAGTGATTTTATGGCATACCGGACCGATCTTGCGGTCGAGCTGCTGGAAAATCTGCGCGGCAGGGACGAGCTTTCCGGCGTCAGCGAGCGCGAATATGAGCGTGAGGGTCTGCACATCCACGAGGCCGAGGTCACGACCGAACGGGCCGCGCGGCTGCTCGGAAAGCCCTGCGGCCGCTATCTTACCCTGTCGCTCGAGGCGCTTTCGCGGCGTGAGGAAGAGGCGTTTCCGCGCAGCGTGCGCGTGCTCGCCGCACTCATCGAAACGCTGCTGGCGCCGCTGGACAGCGCCGCCCCCGTGCTCATCGCAGGACTCGGCAGCCGCTCGATCACGCCGGACGCGGTCGGCCCGCGCTCGGCCGACCATGTGATCGCGACGCGGCACCTCATCTCCCGCTCGCCCGAATTTTTCACATCCTGGCGTCCGGTGAGCGTACTCGCGCCGGGCGTGCTCGGTCAGACGGGCGTCGAGGCCGGCGAGATCGTCAGGGGCGTGCTCGACCATGTGCGTCCCCGCGCGGTCATCGCCATCGACGCGCTTGCGGCCGGCCGCCTCAGCCGCCTTGTGCGCACCGTGCAGCTTGCCGACACCGGCATCGTCCCCGGCTCGGGCGTGAACAACGCGCGCGCCGCGCTCGACAGGCAGACGCTCGGCGTTCCGGTAGTGTCCATCGGCGTGCCCACGGTCGCGGACGGCGGCTCGCTCGCCCATGAGATCGCGCAGCAGCTCGACGGCGCACAGTGCGAGGCGCTCGACGACCTGTCTCAGCCGTTCATCATCACCACGCGCGACATCGACCGCGAGGTCGCGGATACCGCCCGGCTTATCGGCTACGCGGTCAACATGGCCCTCCAGCATATTTCTGTCGAGGAGATCGACCTGTATCTCAGCTGACATACCGCCGCTCCGCGCCGCATAGGATTGACCAAACGGATTTCGGGAGGGCGGACAGGATGAAGCGACGCAGACGGAACAGGAGCCGGGCAGGCGTGCGGCCTGCGGCATGGTGCGCGCTCGCGGCGGCAGGCGTGCTGCTTGCGGCGGCGCAGCTGGGCGGCGAGGCCGGAGCGCAGGCGGCGCTCTCGAAGCTCGCTCGCAGTCCCGGCTTCCTCTCCTGCGTCACCGCGCTCGAATTCGGCGTGCGCGCGGACGCGGCCGAGGTCTATGTGCCGCGCGCAGCTGCTGCCGCACGGGACGAAGACGCCGCCGAGCCGCAGAGCGAGAGCGTTTATGTGCCCTCCGCTCCCGAGAATGCCGCGCCTGTGCTCTCCGCGCCGGACAAGGCCGCGACCCTCACCATCAACAACGATACCGACTATGATGTAGACGTTGCCGCCTGTCTCGCCTCGGACCCGCACATCCGCGCCGAGGGCGACGGGCCGCAGGTGCTCGTGTTCCACACCCACGCGAGCGAGAGCTATACCCCTGACGCGGCCTTCCCCTACACGCCGACCGAGACCGAGCGCACGACTGACACGCGGTATAATGTAGTGCGCGTGGGCGACGAGCTGTGCACCGCGCTCGAGAAGCGCGGCATTGAGACGCTGCACATTCGCTCGCTGTTCGATACGCCAACCTACGCCGGTTCCTACGACCGCTCGCTCGCGGCGGTCGAGCAGGCGCTCGAGGAAAATCCGTCTGTCAAGGTGGTCATCGACCTGCACCGCGACTCCATCCTGACCGACGAGGGCGAGGCCTACAAGACCTCCTGCACGGTAGACGGCGCGGAGACCGCGCAGCTGATGTTTGTCGTCGGCACGGACGCCGGAGGGCTGTATCATCCGGACTGGCGCGACAATCTGAACTTCGTCTCCACCCTCCAGTACGCGCTCAACCGCGCGTATCCGTCACTCATGCGGCCGGTCAACCTGCGCACACAGCGCTTCGACCAGCACGCAAGCCCCGGCTCGCTGCTCGTCGAGGTCGGCTCGTCCGGCAACACGCTGCCCGAGGCGCTCTCCGCCGTGCGCCTGTTCGCGGATGTGCTCGCGGATGAGATGACAGGGATGTAAACCACGAATAATCTGCTGCCGCCCCGGAAAGACTGTTTCCGGGGTGATACTGTCGCGAAACTTACAGTTTCGCCGACAATATGTGTTTTGACTTTGCAAAACACGAGTCGTCCGAAAGTTCCTGTACAGAAACTTTCTCCCTCCCAAAGACAAAAATCCGAGATACATGCTCCCGGATTTTTGGAATTTGCTTCGCAAATTCTATTCAATGTGCGCTGTCGCGCTTCTGCTGTCATTCCCACGCTGAATACATATCTTATCAACCCGTGGGGTGACTTTATGCAGAAAATCACATTTACAGAAAATCTTGCGCACAACATCGCGCTCATGCAATCGGTATTCGAAGGCGACGACACGTTCATCGTGCGCGAGGCGACGGGCCGGAACGGCCTGCACTGCGCGATGTTCTTCTTTGACGGCATGGTAGACTCGTTCACCATCAACGAGAGTCTGGTGCGGCCCGTCCTGCTGTCCGACAGGCGCCGCGCCTCGGCGGACGAGCTTGCCGGACGCATTCTTCAGGCGGATGACTGCCGCGTCGAGACCGACATGGACAAGGCGCTCGCCGCCTTTCTGTACGGCGACACGCTCGTGCTGACCGAAGGCGACGCGCGTCCTCTGGTCGTCAACACAAAGGGCTTCGCCCGGCGTTCGCCCGAGGAGCCGGAAAACGAGCGCGTGCTGTCCGGTCCGCGCGAGGGCTTTACCGAATGCTTCATGCCCAACCTTGCGCTCATCCGCCGCCGCGTGCGCGATACACGGCTCAAATTCAATTTCCTGCGCGTCGGCGGCCGCACGAACACCGCGGTCTGCCTGTGCTATATCGACGGACTGTGTCCCGCCCCGCTCGTCGATGAGATGCGGACAAGGCTCAGCGTCCTCGAACTCGACAGCGTGCTCGACGCGAATTATATCGCGGAATGCCTGTGCGACCACCGATTTTCGCCCTTCCCCACCCTCGGCACGACCGAGCGGCCGGATGTCGCGGCCTCGCGGCTGCTCGAGGGACGGTGCGCACTCGTCGTGGACGGCAGTCCGGTCGTGCTGACCGCGCCGCACCTGCTTCAGGAATGCTTTCAGTCGAACGACGACTACTATATCAGCTTTCTTCGGACCAACGTATCGCGCGTGCTGCGCACGCTCGGCTTTCTCTGCTCGGTGACGATACCGGCGGTGTACACCGCTCTGCTGCTCTATCACCGTGAGCTCGTCCCGGCGCGGCTGCTGTTCGCCGTCACGGCGGCGCAGAGAGGGGTTCCCCTGCCGGTCGGGTGGGAGGTGCTGCTGCTGCTCATCGTGCTCGAGGTACTGCGTGAGGCCGGTGCACGCACGCCCGGCGCGATGGGGCAGACCATGAGCATCGTCGGCGGTCTTGTGCTCGGGCAGGCGGCGGTCTCGGCGCGGTTTTCCGCCGCCCCCACGGTCATCGTTGTGGCGGTGGCCGGTGTGACCGGACTGATGGCGCCCCGCCTTCAGACCGCCGCGCTCTGGCTGCGGTTCGCCCTGCTCGGGGCGGCCGCCGCAGGCGGTCTGTACGGTGTGGGACTGGCGCTCTCGCTCACGCTCGTCCTGCTGTGCCGCATGAGCTCGTGCGGCGTACCCTACCTCATCAACCTCGTGCCGCGCGTCGAGACCGATTCCGAGGATGCCTGGCTGCGCGTGCCGTGGTACCTCATGAAATACGACCGTTTTTCCTTTTTCCGTACTGCTGGGAGGAAGAGACCATGAAAAAGCTGCTTCTTCTTCTCCCTCTCGCGCTGCTGTGCGGCTGCGCGCGCGAACCCTCTCCGGTCTCCGCTCTCGCGCTCGACCGCGCCGGGAACGGCTGTCGCCTGACCGCCGAGCTCGTCCGGCAGGACACGCCCGAGGACGCCGCCGTTCCCTCCTGTCTCGCCGCGCAGGGCGACAGCTTCACCGATGCGCTGCACGCGCTCGAGGGACTGCTCCCGGGCGAGCTGTACCTGTCGCACGCGCAGGTGCTCCTGCTGAGCGAGCAGGCCGCCGAGGACGATCTAACGCCGCTCGCGGAATATCTGTGCCGGGATAACGACATCCGGCTCAATCTCCGGTGCGCCGTCGTGCGCGGCGGCGCGGCGTCCGACCTGCTCGAAAACGACGAGGAGATCTACGCGCTGAGCGACCTGCTCGACCGCGCCGCCGAGACCGGCACGCTGCCCGATATGCCGCTGTACCGCGTTACCGAGGCGCTCGAGACCGACGGCACGGCCATCCTGCCCTCGCTCTCGCTCGACCGCTTCGGACAGACCGCCCCGTCCGGGACGGCGGTGTTCACGGAAGGAAAACTGAGCTGCTTTCTCGACGGCGGCATGATCGGAGGCGAGCGCTTTGCCTGACAGACTGTTCCCCCGATGGTGCGGCGCGCTGTTCGCGCTCCTGCCGCTCAGTGAGATCCTCTACCTCCCGGCGGACGCGCAGTCGCTCTACGCCGCAGCGGCGGCCTGTGCGGCGGCCGGACTGCTCGCCGCCGGAGCGGCACGCCTCTCGAGCGCTGTCGCGGTGCGGCCGGGCGTGCAGCTCCTGCTCGCGCTCGCAGCGCTCTTTCCGCTCGTGTGCTCGCTCTCGCGCATGAGCAGCTTTCTCCGCGCGACCGTGTTTACGCGCGTGCCGCTGTGGGTGCTCTGTCTCGCGCTGACGCTCTGCGCCCTTGCGCACGCGCTGAGCGGACTGAACGTCTGCGCGATGTGGGCGCTGCCTGCGGTGTTTCTGGCAGGGGCGGTCGCGGTGCTGTCCGGCGTGCTGACCGCAGGTGAGCTGCGGCTCTCGCGTCTTGCCGCACCGACAGCGGCGCTCCTGCCGCAGTTCTGGTCGCTGCTGCGCCTGCTGCTGCCGAGCACGCTCATCCTTGCGCTCTCGCTGCGCGACAGCAGTCTTGCCGGGGCGGCCTCGCGCGGACTCACGGCAGGCGGTGCGCTGCTTGCGCTGCTGTCGCTCCGCACGGTGTTGCTGCTCGGCCCTCACACCGCCGCCCTGCTTCCCTATCCGAACTTCTCTGCTGCCGGGCTTGCCGCGATCGGGGATTTTGCACGCCACGGCGAGGTGTTTTTCGCGGTGCCGCTCATTCTGTGCGAGACCGGGCGCTGCGCCGCGCTCATGAGCGTGATCCTGCGCGTGCTACCGAAGCGGCGCAGCTGAGGCTTGTTTTCCCTTTTCCGTTCTGCTATACTTTATTCAGCAGAGCAAAGGAGAACGAGCATGAACATTCAGATTTTCGGCAAAAACAAGTGTTTCGACACCAAAAAGGCACAGCGCTGGTTCAAGGAGCGCGGCATCAAATTCCAGATGATCGACCTTGCGCAGAAGGGCATGAGCAAGGGCGAGCTTGACAGCGTACTGCGGGCAGTCGGCGGTCTTGACGCGCTCATCGACGAGAAGAGCCGCGGCTATGCGTCGCTCGCATACCTCGCCTACGACGAGGACAGGAAGGAAAAGCTGCTCGAGGACGGCACGCTGATGAAAACGCCGGTCGTGCGGAACGGCAGACAGGCGACGGTCGGGTACTGTCCGGAGGTCTGGGAGAAGTGGGAATGAATTCCCGCTTCTTTTTTTCTTTACCCTCTGCTGAGGGTAGACCTTCCGCCGTCTGGCGGCGGAGACAAAAGGGGGATAAGACACCAATATGGTTTCTTATCCCCCTCTTGACTCCCCTAATCTTCCTTTACGCCGACACATCGGAGATGTGCGGCGAAACGGGGGTACGGGGGCTCGGTTCCGGGCGTCGTTTCGCTCATGGGTGGCTGTAATGCCCTGAGGTTACTTTGCGTAAACCGCCGCGCATGACAGTGCGCGGCCAGTCGGTGCAGGGCGTTTGCGCTGTACTGCGGGCGGGCGTGAGGCAGGTGCAGCGCTGCGGATAGAACATATGCTATGAAACACGGCAGGATAAAAACGCAAAAAGAGAGTGCGGACTTTTTCGTCTGCACTCTCTTTTGCTTTGTTCTTTATTTATCCTTCAGGGCGTCCTTGACCTTATCCCAGAAGCTCTTGCGCTTGATCTGGTTTTCGTCGGTCGATGTCTCCTCGAACTCACGCAGCAGCTTTTTCTGCTTGTCGGTGAGGTTCTTCGGGACTTCGATATTGACGCGGACATACTGATCGCCGCGGCCGCGGCCGTTGACGTTCTGGATGCCCTTGCCGCGCATGCGGAACATCGTGCCGGTCTGGGTTCCCTCCGGGACCTTATACTCGACACGGCCGTCGATGGTCGGCACCTGAAGCGTATCGCCGAGCGCCGCCTGCGCGAACGAGATCGGGATTTCAACATAGACATCCGAGCCGTCACGGGTGAAGATCGGATGCGGACGGATCGCGACCGTTACATACAGATCGCCTGCCGGGCCGCCGTTTGCGCCGGCATTGCCCTGACCGCGCTGCTGAATGGACTGGCCGTCGTCGATGCCGGCCGGGATATTGACCTTGAACTTGCGCGTCTTGCGAACGCGGCCCTGACCGCCGCACTTCGGACACGGCTTCTTGATGATCTTGCCGGTGCCGCGGCAGTTCGGGCAGGCGCCCTGCGTCTGGAACATGCCGAGCGGCGTGCGCTGGGTCTGGGTCACGACGCCGGTGCCGCGGCAGTTCGGGCAGGTCTCCGCCGTCGTGCCCTTGGCTGCGCCGGTGCCGCCGCAGTCGCCACAGGTCTCGATGCGCTCGACCGTGATCTCCTTTTCGCAGCCGAAGGCCGCCTCCTCGAAGGACAGGACAACGGTCTGGCGGATGGACTCGCCGCGCTGCGGTGCGTTGCGGCGCTGCGAACGGCCGCCGCCGAAGCCGCCGCCGAAGAACGAGCCGAACAGGTCGCCGAGGTCGCCCATGTCGAAGCCGCCGCCGAAGCCGCCTGCGCCTGCACCGCCGCCGTAGCTCGGGTCAACGCCTGCAAAGCCGAACTGGTCATACTTTGCGCGCTTGTCCTTGTCGGACAGCACCTCATACGCCTCGTTGACCTCCTTGAACTTATCGGCCGCCTCGGGATTATCCTTGTTGAGGTCGGGGTGGTACTTGCGCGCGAGCTTGCGGTACGCCTTTTTCAGCTCGTCCTCGCCCGCGCCCTTCTGCACGCCGAGCACCTCGTAATAGTCTCTTTTGTCTGCCATAAAAATATCACCTGTACACGCGGACAGGCGCACCGAAGCGCGCCTCTCCCATCGGCTTTCAGCAGCGAGGAGCATTCCCCGCGCTGCTGATGCCTCATTCTATGAATTATTTCTTGTCGTCGTCCTTGACTTCGGTGAAGTCAGCGTCTACGAAATCGCCCTGCGGGCCGCTCTGTGCGCCTGCGCCCGGCTGGCCGCCCATGTTCGGGTCGCCCTGCGGCGCCTGCTGCTGATAGATCTTGCCGGCCAGATCGGAGAACTTCTTGGACAGGCCTTCGGTTGCTGCCTTGATCATATCGGTATCGGTGCCCTTGAGTGCTTCCTTGACCTTTTCGATCTCAGCCTGAACGCCTGCCTTCTCGTCTGCGGACAGCTTGTCGCCGAGGTCGGTCAGCGCCTTCTCGGACTGGAACACGAGCTGCTCTGCGCTGTTGCGCACTTCGACAGCTTCCTTGTTCTTCTTATCCTGCTCCGCATACTGCTCAGCCTCGTGCATTGCCTTGTCGATCTCGTCCTGGCTGAGGTTGGTGGAAGCGGTGATGGTGATCTTCTGCTCCTTGCCGGTGCCGAGGTCCTTAGCGGATACGTTTACGATGCCGTTCGCGTCGATGTCGAAAGTAACCTCGATCTGCGGGATGCCGCGCGGAGCCGGAGCGATGCCGTCGAGGGTGAAGCGGCCGAGGGTCTTGTTGCCTGCTGCCATCTCACGCTCGCCCTGAAGGACATGGATCTCAACAGACGGCTGGTTGTCGGCCGCGGTAGAGAATACCTGGCTCTTCTTGGTCGGGATCGTGGTGTTGCGGTCGATCAGCTTGGTGCATACGCCGCCGAGGGTCTCGATGCCGAGGGACAGCGGGGTTACGTCGAGCAGCAGAACGTCCTTGACCTCGCCGCCGAGAACGCCGCCCTGAATGGATGCGCCGATCGCAACGCACTCGTCCGGGTTGATGCCCTTGAAGCCGTCCTTGCCGGTGATGCCCTTGACTGCTTCCTGAACAGCCGGGATACGGGAGGAGCCGCCGACGAGCAGGACCTTGGACAGGTCGGAAGCGGACAGGCCTGCGTCGCTCATTGCCTGACGAACCGGGCCCATGGTGCGCTCAACGAGGTCTGCGGTCAGCTCGTTGAACTTAGCGCGGGTCAGCGTCAGCTCGAGGTGCTTCGGGCCGGTAGCGTCCGCGGTGATATACGGCTGGTTGATGGAGGTCTGGCTCATGCCGGACAGCTCGATCTTTGCCTTCTCAGCAGCTTCCTTCAAGCGCTGCATAGCCATGCGGTCGCCGGACAGGTCGATGCCGTTGGACTTCTTGAACTCGGAAACCATCCAGTCGATGATGCGCTGGTCGAAGTCATCGCCGCCGAGGTGGGTATCGCCTGCGGTGGACAGAACCTCGAGAACGCCCTCGCCGATGTCGAGGATGGAGACATCGAACGTGCCGCCGCCGAGGTCGTATACCATGATCTTCTGCTCGGCTTCCTTATCTACGCCGTAAGCCAGCGCTGCTGCGGTCGGCTCGTTGATGATACGCAGAACTTCCAGACCTGCGATCTTGCCGGCGTCCTTGGTCGCCTGACGCTGCGAGTCGGAGAAGTAAGCCGGAACAGTGATGACAGCCTGCGTTACCGGCTGGCCGAGATAAGCCTCCGCATCAGCCTTCAGCTTCTGAAGGATCATCGCGGAGATCTCCTGCGGAGAATACGGCTTGCCGTCGATGTTTACACGGTAGTCGGTGCCCATGTGGCGCTTGATGGAAATAATGGTGCGGTCTGCGTTGGTAACAGCCTGGCGCTTTGCGACCTGACCGACCATGCGCTCGCCGTCCTTGGAAAATGCTACAACAGACGGGGTGGTACGTGCACCTTCTGCGTTAGGGATAACGACGGACTCGCCGCCCTCCAGATCGGAAGAGCACACGTCTGAACTCCAGTCACAGCGCTAGATCTCGTAT
>ENA-OQQW01000577-OQQW01000577.1-human-gut-metagenome-genome-assembly--contig:-NODE-577-length-24806-cov-9.425639_pt1 | contig 24806 bp, 22 predicted proteins | sample MGYA00243234_ERZ505098 | MGnify/ENA primary metagenome ERZ505098 (study PRJEB26097, sample SAMN02712086) | human gut metagenome | biome: Gut microbiome | host: Homo sapiens | place: Denmark: Copenhagen... | reverse complement strand
TGGAGTTTATCGCGAATCGTCAGAATACGATCACCGAGGAGAATCTGCATCACCTATATCAGATCAGCACAGGGGATTATGCCGCCAGAGCAGTCATATTGAAAGACATCTCGCCTGAAAGTGAATTCAGGCGGGACTTTTTGTTTTTTATTGTAAAGGCTGGTTCCTGTTCTTTTGCGGAGATGGCTACACATTAAAGAACTTTGGCCTCATTGGCCGTCAACTGGAAGGTTGCTCCCAGCATAATATGAAAGTTATTGAGATCGCAAATGCCGTCGGATATGAAAATCAAGGCAAGTTTGCGCAGGTATTCGCAGAAACTTATAGCGTCACCCCACTGGAATTCCGCAGTCTGTCTAAATGAATATGGATGTGGGGGGCTGTAACTGGCCATAAGGGATAAAAGCATATCCGCCAGTGTACCGTGTGATGGATTTCACATGATACACTGGCGGCATTTTGTATAAAGAGAACGGATGCAGCAGGCTCCTAGTATCAAATCGTAAAACTGGCATTCAGCATCAGATTGGACTGACAGCGAACATGCTCGGCGGCTTTTAGTTCCCCACGAGCAAGACGAAGTGCCAGCGTAAAGCAATCTTCTGCAATTAAAGACATCGGGATTCCAATAAAAGAGATTGAGGGAATATAGTTGCTCAGGTGATTCCGGTCTTCCATTCGTCCAAAACTGAGAAGTTCGGCCTGCTGCGTAAAAATAAAGTCATTTCGAGCCAGAAGAGGGATCGCACCAAAGGCAAGAGTTGTGTTCATCGTGATCACAAGTTCCGGCTTCTCAGAAAGGTTCAGGATACGTCTTGCTGCGATAGCCCCTCCTTGATAAGAGTTTTCTGTGGAGAAACATTGCTGGAGTGAAATCGGGATTCCCTGCTGATGCAAAATAATCATTAGCTGATTCAGCGTATCATCTTCGGAACAATCAGGCTGAACTCCGGATAGAATGACGATGTTGTGATAGTTTTTTGCGGAGATGATTTGCGCGGCCTGTCGGATGGAATCCTCTGTCTGGCAGGATACGCTGCAGAAATTACGACTTGTGCCATTGAAAAGAATCAACGGCAGCGTGTTTGGCAGTTTTTCCAATGCATTTCGGTCGGATTCGGATTCAGCAACAACAATGGATGCTGTATATGCGGAAGGTGCAAGGTTCCGGATTCGCATTTCCAATTGACCTCGTTCGTAGAGGCAGAGCAGAAGATTAAAAGGGGTGTCTGTCTGTTGAATCTGTCGTTCCATTGCAGAAGCGAAGAGGTTGACTTCTGCGCTGAGAGAGACAGATGGAAAAAACAGTGCGATGGTAAGCTGAGAAGGGGAAATAACAGACGGCGCATTCAGCTGGTATCCCAAATCACGCGCAGCACAGAGTACTTTTTGGGCAGTTTTATCCGCAACTTTGTGCTCTTTTGCAGTTCCATTCAAAACAAAACTGACAGTCGAGATGGAAACGCCGGCCAGTTTTGCAACATCTTTCATTACAGCCATAAAGAAATACCCCTTTTGCAATGCTTTTTTCTATTTTGCATGAAGAATTAAATTTTGTCAAGAAATTAAAATAACTTTAGCTAAAAATAAAATTTTAATTGACAACCATCAAAAGGGAGTGTATAATATTCGCCGTTGACGTTAGTTACAACTTACTAACTGACGGAATGCATTTATGTTATCTGAAATGATGTTCTATTTTTGGAGGGAACTATGAGAAAGATTTCGCGTCGTAATTTTCTTCTGACCGCAGGTGTGGTCAGTGCCGCCGCTTTGCTGGCCGCTTGCGGCAGCTCCACTTCCTCTGCAAGCAGTGAATCTGCTTCCGAAAGCACGGCTTCTTCTGCGGAAAGTGCAGCTTCCAATGAAGCGGTGGAATATCCCATCACCATCCAGCATGCTTATGGCGAGACGGTCATTGAGGAGAAGCCCGAAAGCATTGTTGCAATTGCATGGGGTAATCCGGATGTGCCTCTGGCTCTGGGTGTCGTGCCCACTGGTGTTTCCAAAACAAACTTCGGCCCGGTCAACGAAGACGGCCTGCTGCCTTGGACTGCTGCCGCATTTGAAAAGCTGGGTGCATCGCCGAATGTCTTCAGTGATACGGACGGCTGGGATTATGAGGCCATCAGTGATTGCGCTCCGGACGTGATTCTGGCTGCTTACTCCGGTTTCTCCGAAGAAGAATATAATATGTTGAGCCAGATCGCTCCGACGGTTGCATATCCCAGCGTTGCATGGTCTACTACTTGGCGCGAAGAAACAATTGTAGATGCTACGGCGATGGGCATGAAGAGTGAAGGTGAAGCTCTGGTGGCTGAGACTGACGCTATGATTCAGAAAAAGTTGGCAGAGTATCCTGCTATTGAGGGCAAGAAGGCAGCCTTCTTCTGGCTGAGTGCTTCGGATCTGAGCACATTCTATATTTACACCACATTGGATCCGCGTGCCGCATTTCTGACGGATCTTGGAATGCCGCTGCCGGATAGTGTTGCCGCACTGGATAACGGGAAGGATTTTGCACTGACAGTCAGTGCGGAGAATGCAAATCAGTTCAGCGATGTGGAAATCATCATCACCTACGGTACAGATGAACTGCTGACCGCGCTTCAGGCTGATCCCCTGCTGAGTGAAATTTCGGCGGTGAAGAACGGTGCTGTGGTTCTGCTGGATTCCTCGGATGATCTGGCTGCTTCCAGCACACCCTCTATCCTGTCGATTCCGTATACGATTGACCGCTATCTGGAAGTCCTGAATGCTGTGGCAGAGAAAGCTGTATGAAGAATGGGCAGCGTGTGATTGGAATCACTCTGCTGGGTATGATCATTTTGGCAGGATGTATGCTGGCTTCCGTAGCATATGGTTCCAATCTTATTCCCATCGGGCAGGTTCTGCAGGCTCTTCAAAATCCAGATTCAGGAACTTTTGAGGCATCGGTCGTCTGGGCTCGTATTCCGCGCACTGTGTTTGGAGTACTGGCGGGAGCCGCACTGGGCGTATCAGGAGCTCTCATGCAGGCTGTGACCCGAAACCCGATTGCTGATCCCAGTGTACTTGGAGTCAATACCGGCGCATCCCTGTTTGTCGTGATTGGAATCGCGTGGATGCACATTACATCCAGCCAGCAATATATCTGGCTGGCCTTTGCAGGTGCGGCCTTGACTGCTGTTTTTGTCTACGGTATCGCATCGGTAGGTTATGGCGGTCCGACTTCGATCAAACTGGCATTGGCTGGCACTGCCACTGGCACGGCTCTTTCTGCCTTAGTCAACACCATTATGCTGCCGGACAGTTCTGTCATGAAAGAATTTCGCTTTTGGCAGGTCGGCAGCATCAGTGGTACAAGCTGGGGGGAGATACGCACCATTCTGCCATATCTTCTGGTGGGTTTTGTACTAGCGGTGATATTGATTCCAGCCTTGAATGCATTGGCTTTGGGTGATGAATTGGCTGCTGGTCTGGGTGTCAATGTGCAACTGGTGCGAGCACTGGCTGCACTGGGCGGTGTGCTGTTGTGTGCAGCCACCACTGCATTGGCAGGACCAATCGGCTTTGTAGGGTTAATGGTGCCGCACTTTGTCCGGTTGACGCTTGGTGCTGACCTTAAAACAGTAATTCCGCTTTCTGCATTATACGGTGCCGCCTTGCTGGTTCTCGCCGATGTGCTTGGCCGTGTTCTGGGCAGCCCTGGTGAACTGGAAGTAGGAATTGTAACGGCTGTTCTGGGAGCACCTGTCTTTATTCTTGTAGCAAAGAAAGCGAAGGTGCGCAGTTTATGAACAAACCGAACATTTCTGTGCGGCAGGGGTTTGCCCAAAGACACCGTCGCTCTGTTCTGGCAGCCGCTGTGCTCATCATTCTGAGCGTTGTTCTGGCTTGTCTGGTGATGACATGCGGCAACACTTACTATTCGTTGGCAGAAGTCTGGAAGATTCTTACCAGTGAAGGGACAAAAGGAGCTGCATTTACCATCAAAACTCTCCGGCTGCCTAAAATGCTCATTGGCATTCTTGCTGGAATCGCATTCGGGGTGTCCGGAAACACATTTCAAACCTTGCTTCGGAATCCACTGGCAAGTCCGGATATTATTGGTGTTACAAGTGGAGCCAGTGCAGCAGCAGTGTTTTGTATTCTGATGCTCAAATGGAGCGGCGGTATCGTATCGCTCGTTGCTGTGTTGGCCGGCCTTTTCGTCGCAGCGTTGATTTACCTGCTGGCGCGTGACCGACATGGCTATTCCGGCAGTCGGATGATCCTGATTGGCATCGGAATGCAGGCTATGCTCAATGCCTTGATTTCATGGATGTTATTGAAAGGCTCTGAATACGATGTTGCCACAGCATTACGATGGCTGCGGGGCAGCTTGAATGGTGTCCAGATGTCAGATGTTCCGGTGCTGAGCATCACAGTTTTGGTAGGTGGCTTCATTTTAATAGTGCTAAATCGAAGCTTGCAGGTTATGCAGTTGGGAGAAGAATACCCCATCACGCTTGGAGCGCCTGTCCAGCGTGTACGGTTGGGCTCCATTCTGTGCGCATTACTTCTTACAGCTGTGGCAACTTCTATCACTGGCCCCATCGCGTCCGTTGCTTTTCTGTCAGGTCCAATCGCATCAAGAATCGTTGGGAAAGGACGTTCCAATCTGCTTGCTTCGGCACTGGTAGGTGTGGTTCTGATTCTGGCTTCGGAACTGGTAGGACAAAATCTCTTTGCAGTGCGATATCCGGTGGGTGTTATCACTGGAATTTTGGGTGCACCGTATCTGCTGCTGCTCCTGCTGCAAATCAATAAGAAAGGAGAGCGTGTCTGATGACAGAGCATACATTGCAAATTCAGAATCTCTCTGTGGGCTACGATGAAACCACCATCATTGAAGATTTGAATCTGGAAATCCCGGCTCACAAGGTTAGCGTAATTATTGGATCAAACGGCTGCGGAAAATCTACTCTGATGAAAACCCTTTCACGGTTGCTGAAGCCCGGAAAAGGACAGGTGGTTCTGGACGGAAAAGCAGTTCACAGTTATCCTTCTACGCAGCTGGCGCAGATGCTTGGACTTCTTCCCCAGTCTCCAACGGTACCGGAGGGAATCACGGTGGCAGATTTGGTCGCACGTGGACGATATCCATACCGGAAGTTCATGCAGAATATGACCAAAGAGGACTATGCCGCAGTTGAGGATGCTCTGGAACGGATGGGAATCACAGAACTGGCCAACCGATGTGTGGATGAGCTTTCTGGCGGTCAGCGGCAGCGAGTGTGGATTGCTCTGGCACTGGCGCAGGAGACAGACATTTTGCTGCTTGATGAGCCGACAACCTATCTGGACATTGCCTATCAGGTGGAAATTCTTGATTTGCTGACAGAGTTGAACCGCAGAAAGGGAACGACCATCGTAATGATTTTGCATGATGTGAACCTTTCTGCACGATATGCGGATCATTTGTTTGCGCTCTGCCGTGGAAAATTGATTGCAGAAGGTAAACCGGCAGATGTCATTACAGAAGAGTTGATGCAAAAGGTGTATCAACTTAATTGCATTGTTATGAAGGATCCACTTTCTGGAGCACCACTCATTGTACCAAAGGGAAAATACTGATAAACCAAATAATTAGGCAAACCTCTCCTGACCATGTGATGGCCGGGAGGGGTATTTTGGGGCCTGTACCTGCCGCACAGGAGGCAACTGAAATTTTCTGAGACGTTCAGTATAACCTTTGAAGTTGATTTCAAGTCAATCCCTTTTTGAAATTTTATAGAAAGACATCCCGTCTGAGGGCAAAGCGAAGGTTTTGCTTTTCAGGCGGGATTTTTTTGCTTTTTGGGACTGTTGTATACAATATATGGACTAAGAGGGTGGGTGACTTGGACTACGAGTCCATAAACTTTTGCTCGAAAGCACGATACACTATTGTCACGGCAGCGGCCCAGCTCCGAAAGGGAGCGGGAGCCGCAGCCGGGCGGACCTTGAAAATTGAATATGCAGCTTCAGGTACTTCCAGATAATGATACTTCCGTAATTCGCGGCCCGGTCATAAAGAAGACGGGGTGGCCGAGAGGCCAATGGAGTGGTGCAAATCCAACGCCTGATTGTTTCCCTTTCTCAGGGGTGCCGGGGGCAAATTAAGAGAAACCATACAAAACCTTTTCCAAACGCCGTTCGAGGGTAACCACGGACGGCGTTTTTATATATCAGCGAAAAGGAGTACGCAAATGAACCGCAAGACCACAAAAAAGGTGAATGAATCCACCCTGACAACTTTGTGCGCCGTCTGCCGAGGGGCATTTTTGGACGCAAAGGGCGTCCATCTCCGCAGAGCCGACCCCAGGCAGCTCGTCAAGGATGTCTGCACGTATTGCCAGACACGATATGGGTTTGACTACTACGTTCAGCCCATTGTCCGTAAATCGAAAATGACCGGAAAGGGGAACCGACGTGAAACTGAGCCAGCTTAAAATTGACCCGGAGTTCCAAAGCAAAATTCCGCCGCTGCAGTTTGAGGAAGAACAGCAGCTTGAGCAGAACATCATTGCCGAGGGTCGTCTTCTGAATCCCATCATCACATGGAATGGCTACATTCTGGATGGGCACACCCGCTACCGCATCCTGAAAAAGCACGGCTTTATCAAGTTTGAAGTGGAAGAAATCCAGCTTGCGAACAAGTACGAAGCGCTTGCATGGATCTGCAAAAATCAGCTTGGCCGCAGAAATCTCAGCCCGGAACGAAAGAAGTTTCTTCTGGGCAAGGAGTATGAATCGACCAAGCTGGCGGTGGGCGCACCTCTCGGCAGCAAACATGGAATACGAAAATGTGGTCAAAATGACCACATCGATACAGGGTCATAAACGGCACTTGTCCGAAGAAGACAAGGCCCGACTGCAGGCCTCGGTGGATGCCCGTTACCAGGATAAAGCAGCAGCAACCGGCTCCATCATGCTGTGCGAACTGCAGGGAGCAACGGAAGAGTTTATCTTTCGGTGGAATGTTATTTTCCAGGAACACCCGGATGTTCTGACCGATAAAACCTGTCGAAAAACCATTTTTGAACTGCTTGACCGGATGACAAACTATCTGAAAACCATAAAGGAGGAAAAGTTATGATGAATTCCAACCTGAACCTCAGCACCCTGCCCGAAAGCACCTTTACCTACCAGTTCGTGAACAGCGCATTGCTCTTCCCCTGCATGGAATACCAGCGCCTTCTGCGCACGGAGAAGGTGGCATCCATTGCGGAAAACTTCTCGGAGTACATTGCGAATGATCCGAAGGTCAGCTTCCGGGATGGCCGCTATTACGTTTTTGACGGGCAGAACACGGTGGAGGCACGTCGGGCCTGCAACGGCGGTAAGGACCTGCCCATCCGCTGCAAGGTTTTCCTTGGTCTGAGCAAGGAGGACGAAGCAACGCTCTTTGCGTTGCAGACCGGCATTTCCACCTGCCTGACGGCGGGCGAACGTCTGCGTGCCAATCTGGTGGCAAGAAACCCGGATGCGATCCACTTTGTGAGAGCCACCGTAGATACCGGTGTGGAGTTTGCCTACGACGGCATCCGGGCAGCCTGGAAGATCTACTGCATCGAAACAGCATACGAACTCTACAAGCAGTACGGCAGGGAGCGCTATATTGAGATGCTGAACATCATCAACGAGGCGTGGCGGGGCAATGTGGATGCCTACCTTGCCGGGGTGATCCGGGGCGTGCCCCGGTTTATCTCCGTCTATGAGGGCGAATACGACCGGGAACGGCTGGTGCAGCAGCTGGCAAGGACACATCCGAAAACCATCACGCAGCTGGCACAGAAAGACACCGGCAGTTCTGCAAACCGCCACATGCGGCAGATTCTCCGCATCTATAACGGTGCCAGCCGTGAGATGAGTCTGCCGCTGAAAAACTGACAGTTTCGTTTTACCTCCTGAACAACAGCCGTCGTGGTATCCGTCTGCGGCGGCTGTTTCTTACATAAAAAGGAGGTTGATTTTTATGTTACCGAACAATTGGAGATATCTCAGAGGGGACATCTACTATGCAGACATGGAGCCGCATATCGGCTCGGAACAGGGCGGGAAACGCCCTGTGGTAGTTCTGCAGAACAACATTGGAAACCGTCATTCGCCTACATTGATCGTTGCAACTGTTACCACCCGGACGGAAAAGAAGAAAAACCAGCCCACCCATGTGCTGGTGGATTCCAACCCGGCCTTTGAAGAACCGTCCATGATTCTTCTGGAGCAGATCTTCACGATCGATAAATCCCGCATCGAACGCTTTATGGGCTATGCCAGCAAGGCTGAAATGCTCCGCATTGATATGGCTTTGCTGGTCAGTCTCGCCCTGAATGTTCTGAGCGGAAACCGCAGCGAATAGCGGACAACCAGTAACCCGTAAAAATGAGGTGATAGCGATGTAATCGGAGGTGAGTGAGCCATGCGAAAGAGTGCCCCCATTGAAGTGGTGGTACATTACCCCAAAACGAAAGAGGGATGGGACGAACTCGGAAAACGGGTCGCAACCGCCCACGCCAACTATGTGATCGAAAAAATCGACCGTCTGAACTGCCCCACATGGCAGAAGCTCGAATTGCTGCAGGCGGTGATCGATACTACCAAAGGAACTTACAAACCCAAGGAACACCAAAAGCCCGGCTGGCAGCCGAGCCGATAAACAAAGCCCCACGCTCAACATATGCTTTTCTGCTCTGACCAGAGACGGTCAGATTCAGAGGCAGTGTTGAGCGTGGGGCTTTTTGTGTTACATAAGTGTTTTGAAATGCGGCTGACACAACAAAACTGTTGATTGCTGGCAGCCAATATGGTATCCTGTGACATTGCGTAACACGCAAAACAGTTCCACTTTTTGCTGAAAGAGCGTATCGAAACCGTCCTGATGGAGCAGCAGAAAAAGCTTTTTGAAAAGTAAAAGCTCTTGCGTCCCGTGAAAAAAGAAGGTAATATAAATACAGAGCAAGACACAGAACGCAGGGAGGGATGAAAACCATGTTTTACGAGATCATGCACCGGGAAAGCTGTGTGGCACAACTCAGCACGACAGGGGAATGCAGGGTCTGCCTCGAGGATTTCATGCCCTATGATCTGGTTCTGGTGGAATCGGATGATTTTGACGAGCGCATCAATAATGTAACGAACTTTTACTATTGGTGCGCCTCCCGGATGTTGACGTTGGATCGCACCTACGCCAAGGAAATCCTGAACAGTATCGGTGCATCTCAGAGTGTTACGGACAGGGAACGAGCACAGATTGCATTATCCTACCATTGTCTGTCTTTGCTGGATGTGTTCTGGGTGAAAGAAGAAAACGAGAAGATTCGATTCGAGGATATCAACCTTTTTGCACACTCCTTAAGCAATGCGCTTGTGGATATTGCGCTGCGGGGGCACCAAATGACGGTGACAAACGCCCATCTTCTGGCAAATGACCTGTCTACGGGCGGCTTGTACCCCAAAGCATGGGTGCGCAAAGAGGATGGATTCTATCTTTACAAGGATGGCGGCAGGGATGCGGTGGAACGTGAAGTGCTGGCAAGCAAAATCTGCCGGTGCTTTGACTGCCATCAGGTACTGTATGAGCAGGGAATGTTTGAAAATGAGCCGGTTTCTATCAGCAAAATCATGACATCTCAGCGATACAGTCTTGTGACCTATGCAGCCTATGACGTCTACTGCACGAACCATGATTGGAACACGCTGGATAAGATCTTAGAGTTGGATGCTCCCAGCTACTATATGATGAACATTCTGGATTATCTGGTGGGCAATACTGACCGTCATTGGGAAAATTGGGGTCTGCTGGTAGACAACGAAACCAATCAGCCCATCCGTCTGCATGACCTGATGGACTTCAACCGGGCGTTTCAGCAGTACGACACGCCAGAAGGCGCAAACTGTCTGACCGTGGGAAAACGCCATCTGAGCCAAAAAGATGCTGCAGTGGAAGCGGTGCGGAACATCGGACTGAACCAAGTCCGTCAGGTGGAGCACACCGTATTCTCCGAGCATCCGGCATGGAAAGCAACGTTTGAAGAACGACTGCGTGTTTTACGGAACGCCATGTAAGTCAGAGCGAATATCAGAATAATTGAAACAGAATGATTCCATAACGAAAGCCCGTCTGCGCTGCCACATATCGTGGCTTGCAGACGAGCTTTTTCGTTTGGCCGGAGAAAAATTACCATACCTCACATGCGCAGCATAGCGGTGAAATCGTGCCAGAGCGTATAACAGGGTTAGTCTCTTAATATGGAGAAAAGTTCTCCTAGGTTACTGCCAAGCTGATTTAGCAAATCATCTCGTTGTGTGCAAAAACTGGATGCTCGCTCAATTGCATTGTCAATGTTTGGAAGAAAGTATTGTTCAAAAGTCTTTTGATGAATCTTTTTGTTTGTTCCGGTTTTTTCAAGCAAGTGGATGTTTACAGATTTATCGGAAGGATCAAGCATTTTAGAAAGCTCATCAGCATATTCGGTAGCAACGTCAGAAACGTGAAGCAACAGCCAAAATTCAAATCTGGGAGTCGTCATGAAACACTGATAACCCTTCTCATCGCACTGCTGAAACAAAGATGACAGGCTCTGAGGTGAATGATTGGCTGCATCACGGTCAAGTACGAGACCAAAAACATCATGCGATCCGTTATCAGAGCCTTTGAATTTATTCAAAAAATATAAATATGCAAGATCGAGCTGCTGCTCTCGAAGGAGTGCTTCAAACTTACGAACTTCTTTTTGCGGAAGGGAGCCCTTATCATCCAAGTAGTTTTGGATAAACTCTTTTGTGTAATTTTTGAAATCAAGCTTGTCGATTTCAGAAGAAAAATTGCTGTTATTTCGGATTTCAAGATAGTTCTCAAGTAACTCTAGCACTTTGAACGGAGAACTGGAAGTGTCCTGACGCTGAAGAACATGAAGCTCGACAACGGATTTAATGCCTAGTTCCTTTTGAAAGGCTTTTACATATCCGAAATATTGAGGCTCGGTGACGTTTCCTTCAACAGACAAGAAAACAACACGCTTTACGTCACGGTTTTGGGAACGTTCAAAACGATTGCCAGAGTTCAATCTACGAGGGATAGCCATAATTACCCCTCCTCATGATCATTTTCCAGAATGCAAGGAACGGCACCATAACGTCCCTGAACATAATCATTTAATATGCTCTTGTCACTTCTGGTTTTGAACTCGCTCAGGGAATAAAGCTGAGTGCTGTGTTCAGCAGTTCTTTCCGCGAACCAGATTTCATCCTGCCGTAGAAGATTCAAAGTCAGAAGATTTAAGTCATGTGTAGTGCAAATCATCTGACAGGCGTTTCCCTCTGTCAGTTCAAAGAACTTCCGAACATAAGCCTCCGTCAATTTGCTGTGAAAACTGCGGTCTATTTCGTCAATAAGGACGACACGACCGTCTTTTACTACTTCGTATGCCGGAATGAGATCAAAAAGACGCTGAGTTCCATCGGATTCATCACGAAGGTCAAACAAGTCTGAAGCATTTCCATGGTTCATCATAAGCTCTTCGGCCATGAGATTTCCGTTTTCCAAGGAAAGTACGAAACGTCGATTCTCAATACCAAAAGTTTTTCGCGAACCGTTCTCAAGAGAACTTTGAAAATCTGCATTGTCGTGGATGGTTTTATCAACGGCGCTGATAACTTGCTCGCGAGAGTCTTTTGATAGAAAGGACAGGGACTCTTCCAGAGGTGTTTTCTTAGAAGAGATGCTTTCTATTCCGGTGTCAAAGTCGGAAAGCAATTGTGCAAGCAAAGTGTTATCACCACTGTCATTTACGAAAAATTCGTTGATATTTCCGGCTCGGCTGTTCGGGTAGATGACAATGATTTTAAGAAACCATGCGTACACATCTTTAAAAGAGCTGAAAACGGAGCTTTCGTCAATTTCTTTTTTTGCAAATTCAGTCAAAAGCAACCGGTCAGCACTAATGTCGGATTTGTACACCTCATATCGCATCTTGTCGATAGAATTTTTTGAAAGATCAAGGTCGGTTTTTGTTTCCTTATTTTCGATATCTCGTTCAAAAAGGCAAAACTCTTTTTCGGTTGTGATATCGTATAGCCATTCAGCTTGAAATGCTTTGCTGATATAATCATACGAGAACCCGTAGGAATAAAAGTGCTCATTCACGGACAACTCTATCTGAAAGACACCGGGCATCTTGCTGCATTCAGGATCGATGCGAAAGTATTTATCACGGCTCGTGCCGCGTTTGGCATCACCAGATATTACAATTCTACGCATAAAATCGACGGCATGGATAAAATTTGATTTGCCGGCGGCATTTGCACCGAAAATAAAACTGCTTTTGAGAAGACGATTGTTGTTTGCCAAAACAACGTGAGACGGATGGCGAGAACCTTTTCCAGCCGCCATGGAGAAGACTTGCTGCTGTTTGAAAGACATGAAGTTCTCTACAGAAAAACGAATAAGCATAGCATTACACCTCTCTTAAGACCTATTATATACGATAAAATCGATACTATCAATGGATAATGAGAAAAAATGAATGAAATCTAAACAAAGATAACGAAAAAATCGTTAGTACAGGAAGACTCACGACCGTGTTTTGCAATCTGATACATAAAAAGCCCGTCTGTGCTATCCACCGGAGTGATTCGGTGGCCCACAGACGGGCTGATTTTATGTCCGGGAAAAAATCTTCTACCCTCACATGCGCAGCATAGAAAGAAAATCGGGCCCAAGATTTTCGGCCAGAAGCCGGAAACACTTTTGGCTGATGGTTTTCTGTCCGGTCTCCCAGCAGCGAATACTTGTCCTGCCTACCTTGGCATGGTCGGCAAGCTGCTGACGGCTCCAGCCTTTTGACTCCCGGTATCTGCGGAGGAAGTCTCCGCCGCCCCGGTGCAGAAACAGGGTGTAGTCGTCCAGAATGTCCTCCACCGGGATGCCGTAAAGGGCGGCGAGCTTGTCCGCAAGTTCCGGCGTAAAGCTGCGGTGAAATGTGCCGCTTTCCAGATCCCGATAGAGCCATTCTTCCATGCCCACCATGGCAGCAACTTCTTTTTGCAGCAGGTCAAGACCATAGCGGCACCAACGCAGACGGTCCCATGGGTTCGGGATGTCGGCGTAAGAGTGGTACATACGGTAGAACGCCTGCGCCTCTACGGTGGTGCGGGGGCCTGCCAAAGTTACCTGTAAGATGTACAGAGGGGTTAGACCATGACCCTCACATGACACCCTCTGAAGCAGAAAAAAGGAACCGCTCTCTCGGCTCCAAAAAATCCATTTTGACGTAGATGCGTCATTGCGTGAAAGAGGTGGATTCTCTTTTCCATCCCAAAGTGCGCTGGGGAGAGGATAGCAAATGAGCTGCGGATGCATTTTCGCAGGGAGCGCAGAAATGGTGTGGTCATTTCCCTGCAGGAAACACTGGAAGCAGGAAAGGAGGACAGCGCACTGACCCTTTCCGATGTACTGCAGGACGGTTTCTGCATGGAGGATGCCTGTGAGCGGCAGGACGAGGCCCGGCGGCTGCGCAGGCTGATCGAGGGCCTGCCCGCCCGGGAGCGCAAGCTGATCCTGCTGCGGTACGGGCTGGCGGGTCAGCCGCCCCTGACCCAGCTGGAAACGGCACAGCTGCTCCAGATCAGCAGAAGTTATGTCTCAAGGCTCGAGACCCACGCACTGGAACAGCTGCGCAAGGGCTGGCTTCAAGAATCACCGGGAGAATAAAGGGTGCCGCCTGCGGGCGGCGTACATATCCTCTTTTACAATGGGATTGGGTGTGGTATACTGAATTCGTAAAATTGAAAACAGGGAAGGAGCAAAATGAAATGAAAATCCGTAAGGCAGAGGAAAGAGATATTCCCAGACTTCTCGCACTGCTGGGGCAGGTATTGCAGATCCATGCAGAGATCCGACCGGATATTTTTATTCCCGGCACTACCAAATACACTGTCTGCGAACTGGCTGAACTTATGAAGCAGGAAGATAAACCCATCTATGTTGCCGTGAACGAAGATGATGTGTGTATGGGCTATGCCTTCTGTCAAATGCAGGAGCAGCCATTTTCTACGAATATGGTGCCCTTTAAGTCACTGTTCATCGACGATTTGTGCGTCGATCAGCAGGCACGGGGACAGCACATCGGAGAAAGCCTGTTTGAATATGTGAAGCAGCAGGCAAAAGAGCAAGGCTGCTATGAGGTGACACTGAACGTCTGGGCAGGAAACACCTCGGCAGAACACTTCTACGAGAAAATGGGCATGAGGACAAAGGAACGGCAGATGGAATATATCCTGTGAATCTGGTGGGACACCACCATAGCCCGGAGCAGATCAACGAATACCGCCGAGGAGCTTTCCCAGTTGGGAGGCATCCTCGGCGGATTTTTTAGTTTATATAGCAGCTATGCGGAGCAATGCGTCTGTTACCCGTATATTTTCCCCACGATCTTTCCGCGTGCTGCGGCGGGCAGAAGCTTGCACAAAAGGCTCAGGAATTTATACTGTGCGCCGGCAACATAAACGACTGCCGGGCTCTTTTTCTCCACAATACCGGCGATGTACCGTCCAATGCGTGCCGGGTCCATGCCGTTCTGCTCGTCATGCTCCATCTGACTGACGCTCCTGGAGACACGTCCACCGTATTCATCATCGCCGAGAATGCTTTTCTGACGTGCTTTTGTAAATCCGGTGCAGATGTCACCCAATTCTACGACGGTAATATGGATGCCGTAGGGCTTGACTTCGTTTGCAAGAGCGTAAGAATAAGAAGAAACGGCGGCTTTGCTTGCGGAGTAGAAGGTCTGGAACGGAATGTGCGCTACGGCAGCAACGGAGCTGATGTTCACAATATGCCCCTTCCCCTGACGGCGCATGAAGGGGAGAACTGCTTTATTTACATTGACCGTTCCGAAGAAATTTACGTCAAACTGTGCTTTGGCTTGCTCCATGGACGTAAACTCCACCGCACCGGAAATGCCAAAGCCTGCACAGTTGATCACTGCATCGATTTTAGTTTCTTTTTGGATGACCTGCTGCACAGCGGCGTTGACCGCATCTTCATTGGTCACATCGACGGATAGATGGATGACACCCTCCATAGGGATATTTCTGCGGCTGAACTCATAGACGATGCAGCCATTCTCTTTCAGAGCGGATGCCGTGCACCGTCCGATGCCGGAGCTTCCTCCGGTAACAATGACGACCTTGTTGTTTTCTCCTGCCATGACTTTCCTCCTGAAAATGTTGATCTGGTTCGAGTATACCGCATCGCAAGGTGACTGTCTATACTGATAGCCGGATTGTGGAAAAGTACAGGGATCAACTTGCGTAAATTTTTACGCAGATTGGCCTCTCTTTTTTACACAGCCAATGCCAATTAGCGCTTGAAATCGAAATGCTGCGCAAGTATACTATACTAGTTATACTATACAAGCTTGATCACAAATCAGTATGCCAGTTGACCATAAAAGACATACCAGAATTGAAGTGCGCGGCGGGATCAAAACCCTACGAGGATGAAAATGAAATTCGATAGAAGACTTACAGATGAAATCTACACTTCCGATACGGTAAGACTGGGAGAAAATGCATTTCAGGTCATGCGGGAGACAATCTATCATAATGGCGGTGTCGGAACCATTACCGGGTGCTATGATGCCGAATTGTCGATCCTGTCGGTCAGTGATCTGTTGCTGCATAATCTGAACCACAGCTATGCATCCCTGATGGAGCAGACAAAGGGTTCGCTGAAGAATCTTTTCTATAAGAAAGATGCCGCATTCCTTGACAATGCACGCTTTCGTCAGCTCCAAGGCGAAGGGGAAGGCCGGATCCTTACAGCAGATGGCTCTCCCGTCTATGTGCGTCTCTACAAAAAAGATGCAGTCGATACGGATGGAACACCGATCTGGATCCTGTCGGTACAGATGAACTGGGCGTATGAGAACCTTGCGCTGGTTAATGAATCCATCCATTCTGCACTATGGTATTTTGAGTGTAATGAAAACGGTGAGATCGTTCATGTGAACTGGAGCCATGCGTTCCGGCAGATCCTTGGATATCACGACATTCTGGATTTTCCGAACAAACTGGATTCGTGGTCGAATCTTCTGCACCCGGAGGACTATGACCGGGTAATGCAGCTGCTTTTGGAAACGATTGCCGACAAAACCAATACTACAAAGTATAATGTTGAGTACCGGCTGAAAATACAGGATGGCCAATACCACTGGTTCCGGGCATCGGCGGAGGTGATACGCCGTCTGGATGGCTCGGCCAATCGAATTGCCGGAATCATCAGCAATATTGACGCGGAAAAAAGAAGCCGGATGCAGGCGCAGCGGGCAGCGGCATTTCACCGTGCATTTACCAGCGCAAACCTCTGTGAATACTATGTAAATCTGGAAAAGAATACCTTTGATGCTTTCAAAGTGGAGCCCTCTTTGATGACGGTCTTTGAGCAGAACCACACATGGGATGGACTGGTCAGATTCTTTGTGGATAACTATGTGGTGGAAGAGGACAAAAAGTCTGTAACGAATTTCTATAATCGCGCCTACATCACGGAAAAACTAAAGGGGCTGGAGACGGAGCTGCGTCAGGAGTGCCGCATCGTTCTGGATGGGGAGGAACGATGGGTCAGCAACGTGGTCATGCGCGGCGAGATCGAAGATTCCGAATATGCGATGATTTTTCTGCGGGACATCACAGAGTCCAAAGCAGAGACGGCACGGCGGATGCAGATGGCCTCAGATAACGCATCGATGGATCTTTTGATCAAGAGTATGGTGCGTCTGCTGGACCGCTTTGTCGTCTGCGATCTGGAGAATGACCGGTATCGGTTCTATAACCTGCAAGGCGACATGATCTATGCGCCGACGGGGGCTTACCATGATTTTGTGGAGCAGGTGGCTGCAAGGTATAAGACGTTGGAGCCATTGGCGGCGATGGACGCATTGTTCTCACCGGAAAATATCCGCAGGAATTTGCAGGGCGAGAACGACATCTACAAATTTGAATACTGCTCCATAGATGAAAACACCTATAAGATCGGTTCCTTCATTCCGCTGGAGTGGGATGGCACAAAGCTGGTCAAAGCACTGTTGGCATCTATGGATGTGTCACAGGAGAAAAAGGCCGAGATCGAATCCCATAAGGCACTGAAGGAAGCGTACCGGGCAGCGGAAAACGCAAGCCGCGCCAAGACGGAATTTCTCTCCAATATGTCCCATGATATCCGTACACCGATGAATGCAATCGTTGGCTTGACCGCCATTGCGGGTGCGAACATTGAAAATCAGGACAGGGTGGTCGAGTGCCTTGGAAAGATCACAAAGTCGAGTCGTCATCTGTTGGGACTGATCAATGAAGTGCTGGATATGGCCAGAATCGAGAGTGGGCGAATAAGCCTTGCCGAGGAGGATTTCAGCCTGCCGGAGCTGGTCGATAACCTGCTCACCCTCACAAAACCGGCAATCGACGAGCACCACCATCAGCTCGAAGTCCATGTTGAGCACATTGAGCACGAAGCGGTCTGCGGCGACAGCCTACGCATCCAGCAGGTCTTTGTGAATCTGATGAGCAACGCCGTCAAGTACACCCCGGATGGAGGAAACATCACCCTTACGATCAAGGAAAAACCGAACGGCTTCTCGGAGCTTGGCTGCTACGAGTTTTCCATCGAGGACAACGGCATCGGTATGACACCGGAATTCCAGAAGATCATGTTTGAGCCGTTCAGCCGGGCAGACGATCACCGGACGACCAAGGTGCAGGGCACCGGTCTTGGCATGGCCATTGCAAGAAACATCGTCAACCTGATGAATGGTGACATTCAAGTCGAAAGCGCTCCCAACAAGGGAACGAAGATCACGGTCACGGTCTATCTGAAGCTTCAGGAGAACGAGAAGGAACAGGAAAAAGAACTGCTCGATCTGCCGGTACTGGTCGTGGACGATGACAAGACCTGCTGCGAAAGCACCGTTGCGACCCTTCAGGAGATCGGCATAGCGGGCGAATGGGTCCTGACCGGCAAGGAAGCCGTGGAACGCTGCGCGGCGCGGCACAAGACCGGCCGCGACTATTTTGCGGTGATCCTGGACTGGAAGATGCCGGAAATAGACGGTATTGCAACCGCCAGAAAAATCCGGGAACGGGTAGGAGAAGATGTCACGATCATCATCCTGACTTCCTTTGATTTCAGCGAGATCGAAGAAGAAGCCAGAGCAGCGGGCGTGAATGCGTTTATGGCAAAACCACTGTTCCGTTCCCGTCTGACGGCAACTCTGCGGCAGTTTACATCCGGGAAGAAGGAGGAAAACGCTCGGAACTATCTGGAAGACTTTGCGAAGGAAAACTATGCGGGTAAGCGGATCCTTCTTGTGGAAGATAACGAGCTGAACCGTGAGATCGCAACCGAGATCATAGGCATGACAGGCGTGACCATCGACAGCGCCGAAAACGGAAAAATTGCAGTCGAAAAGGTGATGGAAGCGCCAGAAAAGTGGTACGATCTCATTTTTATGGACATCCAGATGCCAATCATGAATGGTTACGAAGCCACTGCTGCGATCCGTGCCCTTGCCGGCAGCCGGGGCAAAGTGCCCATCATTGCCATGACGGCAAATGCCTTTGCCGAGGACGTGCAACTGGCAAAGAACACCGGCATGAACGAGCATATCGCCAAACCGCTTGATTTGAATAAGCTGAACGATGTGCTGAAACAGTGGCTGTGATCTGTGCATTGCAGTAAGGCGCGTGATACTGTTGACCGGGCAATCAAAAAGCATGAAATGAAGAACGCCGAGGAATCCCTTCCCATGTGGGAGGAACCCTCGGCGTTTGTATAGACGGACGCACTGCTTGCTGGTACAATGATGTTTCTTTTTGAGTCGGCTTATCTGTCTGTTTGTTAAAATTCATATTGTGGTTATGCATTCATGAGTGTGGTGCTAAAGATTTATGGCAGTAGCACATTGCTTTTATACAAATAAAAGTGTACAATAATAACAACTTTGCAAGCAATCCCCTTCAAGGAATCAACTGGAACATGGGTGGAGACTGTACCTGTTAAGCGGAATTGTTTGAATGAATTCAATTCAACATAAAAGACAGTTGCTCATTTGTGAGTAGGAGGAATATATGATGTTTGATTGTGGTTTACAGAATATTTTCCGGCTGAAAAACGGACAGTCCCGTTCCATCAACTGGGAAAACCGGAACGGAGAAAAAGGAAAAGGCGGCATGGCATCCAGCGATCTTGGTCCGTCCAGAAAAGGTTCCCCGTGTATCCCGAAAATAGAAGCAGGAGAGACCGTAACACTTGGTGAGATCCAGGGAGAAGGCATGATTCAGCACATCTGGATCACCGTTACAGACCGTACCAGTGAACGTAACCGTTATGTTCTGCGGGATCTTGTTCTGCGCATGTACTGGGACGATGAAGAATTCCCATCCGTTGAATGCCCGCTTGGCGATTTCTTCTGCTGCGGCTTCGGTGTTTCCTACCAGGTAAACTCAGTCCCGATTGCTGTCAATCCGACCCGTGGTTTCAACAGCTATTTCCCGATGCCGTTCCGTAAAAACGCCCGTATTACCATTGAAAATCAGTGTGATGAGCCGATTCCGGCCTTCTTTTATCAGATCGACTATTGCCTGACAACAGTTCCGGAGGATGCTGCCTATTTCCATGCCCAGTGGCGTCGTCAGCGCATAACGGAAAAGGCAAAAGACTACGTTGTCCTCGACAACATCAAAGGGAAAGGCCAGTACGTTGGAACTTATCTTGCGCTTACCAGCCTCGAACGCTACTGGTACGGAGAAGGTGAGATGAAATTCTACATCGATGGAGACAAGGATTATCCAACCATTTGCGGAACTGGAACAGAAGATTACTTCGGCGGTGCCTGGAGCTTTGCAACACAGCAAAATGGCCAAACCGTTGAAAATCAGTACTGTACTCCGTATCTTGGCTATCCTTACTACTCTAGCCACGATACCTTCCTTCATAATGATTACCACAATGATGATCAGATGCCACAACGCAGCTTCTACCGCTGGCACCTTCTTGATCCTATCCTTTTTGAGAAGGACCTTAAGGTAACTCTGCAGCAGATTGGTGTCAGTCACGGAGGTCTTTTTGAACGTCAGGATGATGTCGCTACCACAGCTTACTGGTACCAGACGCATCCTCATGTACCATTCGCGCCACTCATGTCCAGAAAAGAGCGCTGGCCAAGATGATTTTTGACGCTTTTCCTATTTTATATGTTTCATGACTTTGCATATCCATGCAGACGTGACCCTGCCGCCTGACAGGGAGCAGGGAAGCGAGACAGCAGAGCAGCAGCTGCACATTCTGCTGTACCAGACCGATGTGCCGGAGGCGAAACTGAACGCCGCCCTGTCTGACTATTGCAAAGAGGAACTCTGCAACACCGAAAACGGACGAATGATCGTGGAGTTGTATCTGGGTAAACAGGAACATCACGTTTCAAGGATCTTGCATTGAAATAGCTGCACAACCGCAGCTATTGGGTTGAAAATAAGGCTGAAGCCCCAATTGCTCCAGCCAATGTCAGAGTTTCTTAATTGTCTATCAAAAATACGTTGGTACGTTTTACACTGTGACGATTCAAAAAACAGAGGAGAGATATTTTACTATGATCTACAAAAAGCGATACGGTCAACCGTTTGATACCGAAAGTGTAGTGGGTTCTTTTTTGCCCATGATGGAAACGATACCCTATCTGACCAAGGAGCCGGATGGTTTCTCCTATGCCATGGAACCGCAGGATGTTCTGTATGGTCTTGGCGAAAACGTCCGTGGTATCAACAAGCGCGGGTGGGTGTACGAAAGCAAATGCTCCGATGACGGCAACCATACCGAGGGCAAATCCTCGCTGTACGGTGCTTATAATTTTATGATCGTGTCCGGCAAGGATACATTTGGCTTTTTTATCGACTACCCGGGCAAGGTCACCTTTGACTGCGGCTACACCGACATGGATACCTTACGCATCACGGTGGCCGAGGAAAATTACGATTTGTACATCATTGAGGGCGAGAGCCTGACCGATATTGTGCACCAGTTCCGCCAGTTGGTGGGGCGCAGTTATATTCCGCCCAAATGGGCTTTTGGCAACGCCCAGAGCCGCTGGAGCTACATGAACGAGGACGAGGTCCGCGAGGTGGTGGCAAATTACCGTGCCAATAATATGCCGCTGGACGCCGTGGTTCTGGACATTGATTACATGGAGCGTTACAAGGACTTTACGGTGGATGCGCAGCGCTTCCCGCATTTTGCAGACTTTGCCGCCGAGATGAAAGCGCAGGGCATCCGTCTTGTCCCCATCATCGATGCAGCAGTCAAGGTCGAAGAGGGATATGATGTGTACGAGGAAGGCGTGAAAAACGGCTACTTCTGCACGAATCAGGATGGCACCCCCTTTGTAGCCGGTGTGTGGCCGGGACGGGTACACTTCCCCGATATGCTCAACCCGGAAGCCCGTGCTTGGTTTGGCAGTCAATATAAAGTTCTGCTGGATCAGGGGATCGAGGGCTTCTGGAATGATATGAACGAGCCTGCTATCTTCTACGCAGAGGAAAGACTGAAAAAGACCTTTGCTAAAATTGGGGAATACAACAAGCAAAACCTGGATATTTCCAGCTTTGGTGCTTTTACCGGCATGGTGGCAGAGCTTTCCAACAACGAAAACGATTATAAGACGTTCTACCACAACACCAAACAGGGGCGTATGCGGCACGACAAGGTACATAATCTTTTTGGTTATAACATGACCCGTGCTGCAGGCGAGGCTTTTGAGCGGCTGGAGCCGGACAAGCGCATTTTGATATACTCCCGTTCTGCCTGCATCGGGATGCACCGGTATGGCGGCATCTGGACTGGCGACAACCATTCTTGGTGGAGCCACATTCTGCTTGCGCTGCGCATGATGCCCTCCCTGAATATGTGCGGCTTCCTGTACGAAGGCCCCGACATTGGCGGCTTTGGCAGCAATACCACGGAGGATTTGGTATTGCGCTGGTACGGCTTGGGCATCTTCTCTCCGCTGCTGCGGAACCACTCTGCCAAGGACACCCGCCGGCAGGAGCCCTACCGCTTTAAAAACAAGGCCGCCTTTGCCGGTATTTTACAGCTGCGCTACCTGCTGCTGCCCTACATTTACAGCGAGTACATGAAGGCTGCTCTGCACGACGAGATGTACTGTATGCCGTTGGCGTTCGCCTTCCCGGAGGATGACTTTGCCCGCCGGGTAGAGGATGAGGTGATGATCGGTGAAAGCCTGTTGATCGCCCCGGTATATGAGCAAAACGCCCGAGGTCGGTACGTTTACCTGCCGGAGGAGATGCTGCAGGTGCGGGTAAAGTGCAGCGAAAGCAACCGCATCGAAACCAGCGTGCTGCCGGCAGGCCATCATTACATTCCGGTGGAGCTGGATGAAGTGGTGTTCTTTATGCGCAAGGGACACCTTCTGCCCCTTGCCAAGGGTGGCAAAAAGATCCAGAGCGTTGCCGATGTGGATTTTGCAGATCTGCGCCTGCTTGCCTATGCTCCCGATGGTGCATCCTATGAATACTATACCGATGACGGCGAGACAAAGGATTACGACAAGCCGGAACATTTTGTGCATATCACGCTGGATGCGGATGGAAACGCAAAGAGCGATCGTGCTACGGTCAAAGTAGAAGGATAATCGTCAGTCATTACGCAGTTCCTACAGAGTGACAGCGTTTCAGCTTGAAATGCTGCCACTCTTTTTTGTTGTCTATATCACAGATGAAATAGCCGTTCCATCTTGAAAACAGCGTAAAGATTTATTATAATAAGATAAATAGTTGTTGCTCTTGCAAAGGAGGGCTGAATCATGGCAGCGCAGCGCACCTATCTGGCAATCGACCTGAAAAGTTTCTATGCCTCGGTGGAGTGCGTAGACCGCCATCTCGACCCCTTGACCACCAATCTGGTGGTGGCGGACGCCTCCCGCACCGAAAAGACCATCTGCCTTGCGGTATCGCCCTCCCTGAAAGCCTACAAGATACCCGGCAGAGCGCGGCTGTTTGAAGTCGTCCAGCGGGTGAAAGAAGTCAACGCCCAGCGGCTGCAAACTGCCATCCGGCAGAAAAAGGCAGTCCGGGGAGAAGATGGAAAATACCACTTTGCTAGCACCTCTTTTGATGCCAATGCCCTGAACGCAGACCCTGCACTGGGGTTGAGTTACATTGTTGCGCCGCCCCGGATGCAGCGGTATCTGGATGTGTCCACCCAGATCTACAAGACCTACCTCAAATATGTGTCCCCGGCAGACATCTACCCCTACTCCATCGACGAGGTTTTCATTGATGTGACGGGCTATCTGCCCTATTACCACATGAGTGCCCGTAAGCTTGCCATGACCATGGTGCGGGATGTGCTGTACAACACCGGCATCACCGCAACGGCAGGCATCGGCACCAACCTCTACCTTGCAAAGCTGGCCATGGACATTGTGGCAAAGCACATTCCGGCAGACAAAGATGGTGTCCGCATTGCAGAGCTGGACGAGCAGTCCTACCGGTATCTGCTGTGGAACCATCGCCCGCTGACGGATTTCTGGATGACTGGTCCCGGCACCGTCAAACGGCTGGAAGCCCACGGCATCTACACCATGGGGGACTTGGCACGGTTTTCTATCTACGGAGAAGATCGTCTGTATGAGATTTTCGGCGTGGATGCGGAAATTCTCATCGACCACGCATGGGGCTATGAGCCCTGCGGTATGGAGCAGATCAAAAGCTACAAGCCCAGCACCAACAGCATCAGCGAGGGGCAGGTGCTGACCTGCCCTTACCCCAACGATAAGGCAAAGCTCATCGTCCGGGAGATGGCGGAGATTCTGATGTTCCGGCTCACGGAAAAGAAACTGGTGACAGAATCCATCACCTTGGAGATAGGCTACGACCGGGAGAACGTGGACAAGGGCGGCTATCGTGGTCTGACCCAGACCGACCGCTACGGCAGAATCATCCCCAAAGCGGCACACGGCACCGTCCGGTTTGATGCCCCTACCAATCTGGGCAGTACCCTCATCAACGAAAGCGCAAAGCTGTTTGAGCGCATCACCGACCCGGCGCTGACGGTGCGGCGCATTACCCTCAACGCCAACAAGGTCACGCCGGACGAGGGCATCTATCAGGTGGACTTTTTCACCGACACCAAGAAGCTGGAAAAGGAGAAAAAACTCCAGCAAGCCATGCTGGGCATCAAGAGCAAGTACGGCAAAAACGCCGTGCTGAAAGCCAGCAGCTACGAAGAAGGTGCCACCATGCGCCAGCGCAACGCACAAATCGGTGGGCATAGTGCAGGAGGTTCGGCGGGAGGTTCAGATGGAAAACTACAAAAATAGCAAAATCGGGCGGGAGACCGCCCAAAAGTACGGGGACATCCTAGAGATGGAACGGCCCCAGACCGAAGAATCCCTCCGCAAGCACCCCCGCATGACCCTTCAGAACCGTGCCAAGATATTCTCGCCCTTCTCTCCGCTGCGGGGCTATGACGAGCAGCTTGCCGCAGAAAAGCAGCGCACCGAGCGTGTGACTAAGCGCATTCTGACCGAGGAAGAAATGTTGGCTCTGTCCGATCGGCTGATGCAGGTCACGAAAGGCATGACCATCACGGTGCGCTACTTCAAGGAGGACACCGCCCACCCGGAGATTCCCGCAGTGGGCAACTACATCACGCTGACCGGAAAAGCAGACCGCATCGACCCGGTGTTCCGCACCTTGCAAGTGGGCGACACCGTGGTGCCCTTTGAAGA
>ENA-OQQW01000549-OQQW01000549.1-human-gut-metagenome-genome-assembly--contig:-NODE-549-length-25702-cov-9.908761_pt1 | contig 25702 bp, 27 predicted proteins | sample MGYA00243234_ERZ505098 | MGnify/ENA primary metagenome ERZ505098 (study PRJEB26097, sample SAMN02712086) | human gut metagenome | biome: Gut microbiome | host: Homo sapiens | place: Denmark: Copenhagen... | reverse complement strand
TACGGTCGATGCGCTTACGGATGGTGCGGAAGTTGGTCATCATGCCGCCCAGCCAGCGAGCATTGACATAGTGCATACCGCAGCGCAGAGCCTCGTCACGGATGGACTCCTGAGCCTGCTTCTTGGTGCCGACGAACAGGATGTCGCCGCCCTCAGCTGCAACTTCCTTCACGTAGTTGTAAGCCTCGTCCAGCTTCTTCACGGTCTTCTGCAGATCGATGATATAGATGCCGTTGCGCTCGGTGAAGATATACTTCTTCATCTTGGGGTTCCAGCGGCGGGTCTGGTGACCGAAGTGCACACCTGCCTCGAGAAGCTGCTTCATAGAAACGACTGCCATAATAAAATACCTCCAGATATTGTTTTGCCTCCGCACACCGTGATCTGCACAGTACATCGGGTACCGGCGGACTGCCCTCAACCCAAAAGGGCACAAAAGGGCATAGTGATGCGTGTGTAATGCTTTGTTATAATAGCACAAAAAGAATGCGGTTGCAAGTGGTTTTCTCTGTTTTGTATAAAGAAACTCTCACTTTTTCTCTTATTTGCCCGTATTCATCCCGCTTAAGCCCGCAACGCCCATGCGGTTGAGGGCATATCCCTTGCTGAACATCAGGTCGTATTGCAGCATCCAGTGCTCGTTTGTCCAGCGCTGCTGGAACTCCGTGGGCTGCTGGGTGGTGGTGCCGTCCAAGTTCATGGTAGTGCCGCGGGTGCAGCTGCGGCTGGCGACCCGCAGCTGCCGGTTGAGGAACTGGAAGTACAGCGGCTGCTCCAGCCCGAACAGTTCCATCATCACTGGAGAGATATCGTAGGCGGCAATGGTGCCAAGATCCACCTGCTGCTGGCTGTAATTCGACCACATCAGCAGCGTGGTCTGGTGCAGACGGGGGTCGGTGCTGGAGCCGCTTGCATAACCGGTAGTGGTGTAGACATCGTAGTTGGAATCGATGGGGTTATAATGGTCGCCCCAGAACACCAGAATAACCGGCTCGTCCACCTGAGAAAAATACGCCGTCAGCTTGCCCAGCATGGCGTCTGCATCCCGGATGCCGGTAGCGAAATCTTCCAGCGCGCCCACAGTGCTGCTCTTGAGCCCCACCGGATGAGATACGACGTGCACCCGCTCGTCGTCCGGGTAGTTGTCTCTATTATAATTGGTATGGTTCTGCATGGTGACCGCGTGCAGGAAGATGGGCTTATCAGAGGAAGTGCTCATCTTCTCGTACTGCTGAATAATCTGGTCGGCCATGGAGTCATCGGTCACAAGGCCGCTGGTCCAGTAGTGCTTGCGCACCTTGGTCACGCCGTGCATATCTTCCAGACTGATAAAATCACTGAAACCGAGGTTAGGGTAGGCCTTATCGCGGCTCCAGTATTTTGCCCAGAAGCAGTGCACCGCAGCGGTCTGATAGCCCTTGAGTTTGAGGTAATTGGGCAGGGCGAACATGGGCTTTGTGACGTGCTGCTGGTAGGGCTTGCTGCCGCTGGGCAGGAAGGACACCGAGTAGCCGGTCAGGGCTTCAAATTCCACATCACAGGTGCCGCCGCCAAAGCTGGGGCTGTAGGCTCTGCCGTAGGCGCTGGTCTGCTGCAGAGCATGAAGATTCTGCGATACATCGGTATCAAAGGTGATGCCGTACTGCTCTAACTCCGAAACATCCCAGTAGGACTCGTCCATCACATAAATAATAGTAGGTTGCTTTGCCTGCTCCTCCTTGGGGGTGGTGGCGGCATAGCTGCCTGCATACATGGGGCCGGTGGAAAATTTCTCACTCTCGGCCACGTTATCCAGAATATCGTCCACCGCCTGCTCCGAGTAGCCTTCGGGCTTGTCGATCTCCAGATTGGTGAGGTTGGTCATAAAACCGGTAAGTACACCGTAGTAACGATAGTAGCGGTCCTGCATCCACGCATCCGGCGTGATGCCCAAAACCTGCGTGACTGCGGGCTGTAAGTAAACGCCGAAGATCAGCAGACACAGCGCCGCCGCCGAAGCACCGGTGCCCGCAAGCCTTGGCAGCCAGCGCTGACGCAGCCGACCGCGGTAAACAAAGAAGCTTGCCACTGTAAGCGCCAGCACCAGCACAATGGAGACCACCATGCTGGTCTGCAGCTTGAGCCCGGCAGCAGAGGCCACACCGGCAGCCTCGGACACCTGCATCAGATCCCACGGCAGAAAGGGCTCACCCCGCAGCTGCATGGTATAGAAGTTTACCGCGCAGGGCGCACAGCCCAGAACAGCCATGCCCAGCGTGGCAAGCGGCGGGATGCGCAGCACCCAGTCCAGTAGTTCCCACACCAGAAACAGCAGCAGCCATGCCAGCAGGTATGCCCCGAAATGGGGAAAAATAAAGCTGATAAAGGTATCAGCGGTCAGCGACCCACGCGCGATCCACTCGCCCAACAGCAGCACGATAAGAGAAACTGCCGCCGGGAAGAGCATCCGCAGGGTCAACAGCGGTTTGGATGTTTTCATAGTCGATATCCCTTTCCACGTCCCGAACCCTATTTCCAGAGTGGCTGTGCTATTTGCACAAGCCTTTCGTGCTTATTATAGTCACTTTGCTGAAAATGTCCATTCATGATTTTACAAAAATTACGGTTTTATTTTTCAAAATATTCCCCTATTTTTCACAGACCCAGCTTAGCACGCAACTGCTGCCAGAAGCCGTGAGGTGCTGCCGGTGCTTTTGGCACGGCGGTATGCACCAGAATGGCGTCCGTGCCGATGGTCTCGATCTCCCTCCAAGGGATGGTCAGACTCTCGTCCCGACCCAGCAGACCAAAAAAACGCGGCCTGCCCAGCAAGATCAGGCTTTGCAGCTGCGCCGTTGCGGGATCAAACTCCAGATCATCCGCGCGGCCAAGGCACACCCCCTGCTCCAACTGAACGACCTCCTTTTCGCACAGTTCCCGGATCGTCACGGCACTCTCCCCTTTCTGCCACAGCATACGCCGGGGCGGCATTTTCTATGCCAAAGGGGTGGAAAGCACCCGCCCGGTTGTGGTATACTATGGAAAATATCTGAGAAAAACATCCAATACAAGCGAGGCAGCAGTTATGTATAAAAGCATTATTTTTGATATCGGCGGTGTGCTGGTGGATTTTGACCCCAAGGCGTACCTTGTAGACCGGCTGTGCAACGCCGAGATGGAGGAGAAGGTCTACGATTTGACCTTTGGCAGCGAGGAGTGGCAGCTGCTGGACGCGGGCAAGCTTTCCCGCTATGACGGCAACCAGCGTATGCTGGAGCACGCCCATGCCGAGGGCTGCGCCTTTGAGGTGCAGGGCGTGCTGGACGACTGGATGCACATTCTGCGCCCGCGTCTGCGGATGCTGGAGCTGGTGCGGCGGCTGAAGAGCCACGGCTATTGCGTGTATTACCTGAGCAACATCCCGCAGGATGTGCTGGAATTGCTGATCGAACGCGGCGTGCTGGCTCAGTTTGACGGCGGCGTAGCCTCCTGTGAGGTACAGGTGAACAAGCCCGACCCGCAGATCTACAAAGCTTTGCTGAAGAAGTATCAGCTGAAGGCCAGCGAGTGCGTATTTATCGACGACAGGCTGGAAAACGTGCAGGCCGCCTTTGCGCTGGGCTTTGCCGGTATCCAGATGAAAGACAGTGTAGGCACGCTGATCCGCAGCCTTGCCACCTGCAATGTAACGCTGCGCTGAGCAGTGATCCAATAAATGCAGCAGCCCCTGCCGGAAAGATCTTTCCGGCAGGGGCTGCTTTGCGTTGGTAGGAACTTACTTTTCCTCGTAGCTCTGGCAGTAGTGCGGGGTCTCCACCTGCTGGGTGGTGCAGCTGCACTGCTCCGTCACCTTGATCTGCGGCAGATCACATTTGCAGCCGTCCACATTGTGGCAGCACGCGCAGACATCACAGGTCACGCCGATGTTTTCCATGCTTATCACCTCTTTGTCCATAGGTTGCCCTGTGGAGCAAGGGTTTATACATGGATTTTATCCGTTTGCCTTTTTGGCTTCCCGCTTGGACTTGAGCGTGACTGCCACGTGCCTGATAGACAACACCGGATGCACCGGCAGCATACGCGGGCCAGCCCAGCGCATGACTGCACGAATTTTCTCCCGCATTTCCGGTTTATAGCAATGGACCTTGCAGGCGGAACAGAAGGTCTTTGTTTCCATAAACGGACACTTTTCAATGCGCGCAAGCGCATAATCGTGCAGCTGCCGGCACTCCGGGCATAAAGTGCCTTTGGGAGTGTCATGCTGTTTGCGGCAGTAGAGTGCGATCATCTCGCTGACAAGCAGTTTTTCATCTGCACGCTTTTTATCCAAGTTTTTGGGGGTCTGCTGCATCGGGTCCGTTCCTCCTGATCGTTCCTTATTCTCTTTTACGGCCAGACCGGCGCGCAGCACGGCGCACTGCACCGCGCAAAAGCGCAAAGCCAACCGTAACACCGATTGCCGCAGCCATTTCCATATACACCGCCTTTATCAAAAACGGCAGGGGCTGCCGGATATTTCGTCCGCTTTCCCCTGCCGCAAATTTTACATTGTTACGATACTCTGTGCAAAGGCTGCTGCATCCTTAATGAATGTTAGAACTGTCTAACTTTTATCGCTATATAAATGCCGTTACACGGCAAGTTATAGTTTAGCGCAGCAAACCATTTTTGTCAAGAGAATGCTCCCCTTGCAAAGCTTACCAAGCAGCCAGATCTGCGCCCAGCTTACGGCAGGCAGCCTGCACGTCATCATCAGGCGTTTCGTTGCAGATGAGACCTTCCTCGCTGAACAGCTGTGCGCCATCATCCTGTGCGCGCTGTACCCAGTCGCGCATCCACTGACCGTCACCCCAGCCGTAGGAGCCGAACAGTGCGACCTTTTTGCCGTTCAGAGAGCCTTCCAGTGCAGCAAACATAGGCTCGAACTCGCTCTCCTCCAGCTGCTCTGCACCCATAGCCGGGCAGCCAAAGGCCACCACGTCAAACTCTGCCAGCTTTGCGGGGGTCATCTCGGCGCAGGACACGATGGTGCCGTTGGCACCTGCGCCCTCAGCGATGCAGTTTGCCATGGTCTCGGTGTTGCCGGTTGCGCTCCAGAATACGATTGCTACTTTGCTCATAAAACTCTACCTCTTTCTCCGTGTAGTTAGTTTGGTATAACTTCATGCTCTGTAAAAATGCGTCCATATTTCATGACGCATTTTCGTAGTTAGTATTTTCTAACCGTCAACAGGATACCACAGCCCTGCCCCGCTTGTCAAGACGTTCGCACAATGTTTGCACGGTGCAACAATACCGCTTTTCTCAAAAGTGCATGAAGCGTGTATTTCAGCCGCCTAATACGTGGAAAACTACCAACAGCACCCCGTAGATGACCGGCTGGTGCAGCAGATACAACAGCAGCGAGTGCCGCCCAAGCCAGCCCAGCGGCGGGCAGACCGAGCAGCGCAAGGGCTCCATGCGCTGCCGCCCTACAACGCCGTAGAGAAAATACCCCGCCCAGAACAGAAACAGCCACGGCAGAAGGGCAAAATAATCCGTAGAATAGAACCACCACGGATAAAAACCAAAGTACGCAGTTGCGTAGTTTGCATACAGTGTCTGCGGCAGCCAAAGGCGTAGGCTACCAAAACCCAGATAGCCTGCCGAAACATTGCGGGTCAGGGCAACCAGCACTGCCGAGACGGCAAGCCCAGCCGCCGGAGGAATCTGCCGCAGCGGCTTTTCCAAAAGGCCGGTCAGCAGCATAGCGCTGCCCAGCAGGGTCAGCACACCAAAAACGACCCTGTCCTCCGGCATAAAAAGCAGCGTGACTGCCGTGACAAGCGCCCCTGCCCCAAACACCTGTGCGCCCCGGCGCAGGGTATGATGCCCCAGCTGCACGCAAAAGCCGGACAACAGAATAAACACCCAACAGATGCTCTGCTGCCACAGATGCCCGGGCAAGCCATAATACCAGTCGGCCTGAATGCCGAACAGATTGACCAGATCCCAGCAGCCGTGATAGAGCATCATGCTAACTAAATCCAGCCCGCGCAGCTCGTCCAGAAGGGTGTAGCGGCCAGAAGTGTTATTGTACTTCACGGCGTTTTCCCTCCTTTTTGTCACGCTGTTACACCGTTTTGCGGCGCAGCAGGCTCATGGGCGGCAGCTCCGGGGTGGGCATGGTATATTTTTCCATGGCGTGCGGGGTGCTTTCCACCCGCTCCCCTGCTTCGTTTTCAATCCATTCCGGGGTAAGCGGGATGCTGCGTCCGTCCGGGCACAGCGCCTCCAGCGTATCCCCAAGGCTCCATTTGCCGCGCTGCTGGCAGTGGGCAATGCCGTTTTCCCAGCTGTCCACCGTACCCACGAACTCCCACTCGCGGATGTAGGTGGCGCTGTCGGTGGCCTGCTTGGCCTGTTCGCGGCCAAAATAGAAGCCGGGGGAGTAGTGCCGGTGGCTGGTACGGGTAAGCTCTGCGTACACCTCCGGCGGCAGTTCAAAGTTATCGTTTGCCGGGTCGGCCAGATAGGCGTCCAGTGCCTTGCGGTAGGCAGCGGTAACGCTGGCCACATAGTAAAAGGTCTTGGCGCGGCCTTCGATCTTCAGGCTGTCCACGCCCGCCTTGCAGATCAGGTCGATAAAGGGCGCGGTGCACAGATCGTTGGCGTTAAGGATGTAGCTGCCGTTCTCGTTTTCGCCGATCTCGTACAGCTGACCGGGGCGGGTCTCCTCGCTCAGGTAGTACTTCCAGCGACAGGGCTGGGCGCACTGGCCGCGGTTGGCATCACGTCCGGCCATGTAGTTAGACAGCAGGCATCGGCCGGACACGCTCATGCACATCGCACCGTGCACAAAGGCCTCGATTTCCAACTCCGGCGGGGTCTTATCGCGCAGGATGGCAATATCCTGCAAGGTCATCTCCCGGGCCAGCACCACCCGTTTTGCGCCCATTTTGTAGGCGGCGCGGGCGGCTGCCCAGTTGGTAATGCCGGTCTGGGTAGAAAGATGCACGTCAATGTCCGGGGCAAAGGTCTTGCAGGCGTCCAGCACACCAAGGTCTGCCACGATAAAGGCATCCACACCGGCTTTGGCGGCTTCCTTGATGGCCTCCGGCAGGCGGTCGGCTTCCTCGTTGGTGGGCAGGGTGTTCATGGTCAGGTAGACCTTGCGGCCGCGGGCATGGGCGTAGATGACGCTTTCCGTCAGCTGCTCCGGGGTAAAATTGGCCGGGGCAGAGCGCATACCAAACTCCGGCAGGCCGCAGTAAACGGCATCGGCACCGTAGTTGATGGCATAACGCAGACGTTCTGCATCGCCCGCCGGGGCAAGCAGTTCCGGGATCTGTAACATTTGTAGGTTCCTCTCTTATGTATCACAGTTTTTAACGGGAAAGGGGCCGCTGCACCGTGTTTTTTGTGCAGCGGCCTTTCCTCAGTTTTTCAGGCTTTTGTTCACAGCTGCGGCAGTTTTGCAGTTGGCATTATGCTCTGCCAGCGTGTGGGCGTAGTAGTAGTTGCCCTTGAGGTCGGTCACAAAGAAGTAAGCGTCCTTGGCTTCCTCATCGGGCTGCGGCTCCAGCGCCGCTTTGATGGCGGCAAGGCCGGGGTTCGAGATGGGGCCTGCGGGCAGGCCGGTGCAGCTGTAAGTGTCGTAGGCCGCAAGGATATTTTCCGGGATATCGTCCCAGCCGCCGTAGTAGGGCGCGACCCAGTTCCAGAGATAGTTATTGTCGGCGTCGCTCTGGATATGGCTGGAGGTGTTGCTTTGCAGCCGGGGGTATGGCGAGCCCTCCGCCAGACGGTTGCGGAACACCTGCGCCACGTTGGAGTCCTGACTGTTGCCCGCTTCCTCCTGCACAAAGGAGGAAAGAGTGACAAGCTCCGGCAGGGTCATGTCCTGCTTTTTGAGCGCTGCGTACATTTCCTTGGTAAATTGTGCATCGAACTGGGCGTAGAAAGTAGCCACATAGTTATGCACCGTATCGCCCTTCAAAAACTCGTAGGTTTCCGGGAAAAGATAGCCCTCACACTTCATGAAGCGGTTCGGGGCATCTTTATCCTCCGGGACATACTGCCAGAAGGTATATGCGCTGAAATCGCCCTCGTTGGCTTCCTTCAAAAACTCCTCGGCGGTGCACAGACCAGCGGCTTCCATCTTCTGGGCAATGGCAATGGCCGTGGTGCCCTCCGGGATGGTCACCCGCACCGTTTCTGCCTTGGCGTACTGGGAAAGGGTGCTGATGAGTGCATCGTAGGAGCTGCCAGTGGTCAGCTCAAAATCGCCGTATTGCAGCTTTGCGGCAGCGCCCTTTTCTCCCACATACCAGCGGAACAGGTAGGCAGAGCGGATGACGCCCGTCTCCTTCAGCTTGTTGGCGATCGTGGCTACGCCGCTGCCCTGCTGGATGCTTACGGTGACCGCAGTGCCGGACTTACTGCTGCCGTGGATCTCGCTGCGGGCAAACAGCACCGCTGCGCCCGCGGCCAGTAGAAGCAGCAGAAGCACCACCAGCAGAATTTTGCCTGCACCGCCCTTTTTGCGGGCTGCGTGTGTATCGTTGTGTGCCATACGCACCTTCCTTTTTTCAGTTTTCCAGCATCAGACGCAGATAACTTTCGCTCACGTCAAAAGGCTCTGCGTCAAAGCGGATCATGCCGTATTCCTGCCGGGTGCCCTCGCCCAGAAACAGCGGCTGGGCAGCGCCTACCGTGATGACTGCCTTTTCCACGATGACTTCCTTCTCGCGGGCGGCTTCCATCAGGATCTCGGCGGCGCGGTCGCTGTCGGCCATCATTTCCACGAAATACAGGGTATCCTCCTTGCGGAAGTAGATGCCGTAGCCATGCTCGTTGGACACGATGGTAGCGCCCCGGGCGTACAGCTCCTGCAACACCACCGCCATGCGCTCCGGGCTCAGTTGCACGGTATCCTTCCAGAATTGTTCCCGCAGCTCGCACAGCTTTTTGGCCGTCACCGTGTCAAATTCCGCTTGGCTCCACAGGTTGCGGATCACCTCACGGGGCAGGCAGCGCAAAGCAAAGGCCTGTGCAAAGCCCTTATCCTGTAGCAAAGCGGCCTGTGCCGCATCTGCCGGGACTGCCACCGTAAAGCCTGCGCCCCGCAGCTTTTGCTGGGCGCACAGGGTATCCAGCAGACCCGCCAGCAGCAGGCTGCCCTCGCCGCACAGGCAGAGGTAATTGCCCACCCGCCCCTGCAGAGTGACCGGCACAGCCAGCGCAGCCGCCACGATGGTGTCGTTTTCATCGGCTACATAAATGTTCTGCACACCGGCAAAACGTTCCAGTACCATTTTTGCAAAATCTTCGGTATCATGATGCTGGCTCTGCCACAAAGCCAGCACTGCCGCCTCGTCGGACGGCTGCATCAGACGATACATCGTTCAGGATGCCCCCTCTTATCGTATTTTATCGTTCAGCCCAGTGTTTTCCGGGCAAGCTGCTGTACCTCTTGCTGGATTTCTTCAATGCTGCGCATTGCGTCCCCGCTGGTGCAATGCACGGTGTCCCAGCCAAGATGCCGGGCACAGAACTCGGCAGCGGCGCGGCTGCGCGCCAGATAAGCCGTATCTTTTTCGTGCACATCCTTTTTGCTCTCGTCGCCGTGGTAGCGCTGGGTCATCAGCCGCTGACTGACCGCCGGGTCTACCTGCAAATAGATAACCCTGTCCGGTGCGGGCAGACCCAGCAGACGGAACTCGTAATCAAACAACCAGTGCAGATATTCCTCCCACTGCTTCTGCGGGAGCTTCGAGCACTGGTGCACCGCGTTGGAGGTGGTGTATCGATCGGCGATGATCACACCGCCCTGCTCATAAAAGCTGCCCCAGCTGGTTTTATAGCTGGCATAGCGGTCCACCGCGTAAAAGCTGGAAGCCGCGTAGGCGTTTACATCGTCCGGGTGCTGGCCGAACTGCCCCGCCAGATACATCTTGACCAGTGCGCTGGAATCGCTGGCATAATCCGGGAAGGTGATCTTCTGCACAGGTACACCCTGCGCGGCAAGATGCTCTGCCAGCAGCTTTGCCTGTGTGGCCTTGCCGCTGCCATCCAGCCCTTCCAGTACGATCAGTTTGCCTTTGCTCATACGACGGCACCTTCTTTAATGGCAGCATATTTTGCGCGCACCTCAGCGGTCTTGCCGCAGCACATCTTGCCCTCCGGGCAGGCACCGCACAGGCAGGCAGGGCCGGCCTTGGCAAAGATATGGGGTGCTACCGGGTACACCAGCGCGAACATCTTTTCAGCCAGTTCCCGGATCTCCCACTGGGCGCGGTTGCAGCAACGCAGCTGGAAGAAGTTCATCAGGCTGCGGGCGTTCATAGTGACCACCATTTTTGTCTCGCAGGCGTTGGGCAGCACAAAGCGGGCGTCCTCGTTGGCCTGTTTAGAAGCCTTGGCGCGAGCCTGCTTTTCCGGCATCCCCTCGGCCATCAGGCGGGCGGTGTGCCCCTCCTCCAGCTTATGAGCGAGGTCAAGATAGCGCTGGGCGTCCTCTTCCATGCTGGCAAGGAAAGCGGCTTTTGCTTCCGGGATGGCCTCGATCTCCGGGGGCGTCACATAGCGGAAATCATCCAGACGCACATAGCGCTGGCTCTGCACGCTGAAGGACGCAATGCGGTGCCGGGTGATCTGGGCAAGCAGGGTGCGGCTGACCCCCTCGATGCCAAAGGTGAAGCTGGCGTGCTCGATGGGGCTTGCGTGACCAAGGTCACTGAGCATGGTCAGAAATTTTGCAGTTTTTTCCTCGTCCAACCCGTCCAGAAGGTCGGTGATATGGGCGTCGGAGTAACAGAGCTTTGCGGCAGCCGCCACCACCTTTTCCGGTTCCGGGGTGTGGGCAATCAAACGAACAATCATCATAGGGTCATTCTTCCTCCGTAATCTTGGTCAGGGGCGCAAAATTGGCCATCGTTTTCTTGATGCCCACTTTTTCAAAGTTGATCTCTACGATCTGATCCCCGGCAGCGGGTTTTACCTTCAGTACCGTGCCGCGGCCGAACACCTTGTGCTCCACGATGTCGCCCGGTTCATAGTGCTTTGCGTCGAAAGCCACCGATTTTACGGCAGAATTTACTGTAAAGGCTGTTTGCTTTACAGTATTTTTCGTCGCATTTCCGCTGGAATATCCAGAACCAAATCCGCCGCTTCTGGTAGTCGGCTGAGTGGAGCTGTTGCCATAGTGACTGCCAAAACCGGAGGAAACGGTGCTTCTTCCGCCGTAAGAGGAGCCAAAGCCACGGCTTTCACCGGCGTTATATTCCCGGTTCAGGTAGCCGCTGCGGTTGCCCGAGCTGTAACCCGAGCCATAACCGCCGCCGTAGCTGCTGCGGCTGTAACCGGAGGGGCCGGAGTAGCCGGATGCCCCGCCGGGCACGGTATCGCTGTAACTGCTGCCCCAACCGCCCATGCGGGAACGCTGTTCCAGCACCGGGCTGCGGGTCTCCTCGATATATTCCGGCTCGATCTCCCGCAGAAAGCGGCTGGGCTCGTTGCGCTGGGTGCGGCCGTACAGCATCCGGGTGACGCTGTTGGAGATGTACAGCTCCTTTTTGGCGCGGGTGATACCGACGTAAGCCAGACGGCGCTCTTCTTCCAGATCTGCTTCGGAGTACTTGCTCATCTCGCTGGGGAAAACGCCCTCCTCCATGCCGATGAGGAACACATAAGGGAACTCCAGACCCTTGGCAGAGTGGATGGTCATCAGCACCACCTGATCGCTGCTCTCGTTGTAGCTGTCGATATCACTGATGAGGGCGATATCCTCCAGATAGCCTTCCAGTGTGGCTTCCTCGCCGTGCTGATCGCAGTAGTTTTTGACGTTGTTCACCAACTGACCCAAGTTCTGCAGACGGTCGGCGGCATCCTCGTGCCCCTTGGCGGCGTCTGCTTCCAGCATGGCCTTGTAACCGGTCAGCTCAATGACATCGGAAGCGAACTCATCCAGCGTGCGGGTGGCAAGGGAATCCTGCAGGCGCTGGTAGATCTGCCAGAACTTGAGCAGCGGCATGACCGCGCGGGAGAGCTTGGCGTACTGGTCGGCATGGCTGATGACATCCAGCATACTGACCCCCTGCTGCCCGGCAAGGTCTGCAATGACGTCAACGGTAGTGGCACCGATCTTGCGGGCGGGCTCGTTGATGATGCGGCGCAGCCGCACATCGTCCCGGGGGTTGGCCACGATGGACATATAGGAGTGGATGTCCTTGACCTCCTTGCGGTCGTTGAAGCGCTGCCCGCCCACGATCTTATGCGGGATGCCCGCGCGGGTGAAGTAGCTTTCGATGGGAGCCGACTGGGCGTTCATGCGGTAGAGGATGGCGTGGTCTGCCAGATGCCCGCCCGCCTTCAGGTGCTGACCAATGACGTCCGCGATATGGCTGGCTTCATCCTGCTCGTTCTCGGCGGTGTACACCTGCACCTTATCACCCTCGCCATTATCCGTCCACAGGGTCTTGCCCTTGCGCTCGGTGTTGTGCTGGATGACACAGTTGGCTGCGTTGAGGATGTTGGAGGTGGAGCGGTAGTTCTGCTCCAGACGGATGGTCTTGGTGCCGGGGTAGAGTTTTTCAAAGTTGAGGATATTTTCAATGGTAGCGCCGCGGAAGCGGTAGATGCTCTGGTCGTCATCGCCCACCACGCAGATGTTGCGCTCTGGCCCGGTGAGCAGGCTGACCAGACGGAACTGTGCCACGCTGGTGTCCTGATACTCGTCCACCAGCAGGTAGCGGTACTTGTCCTGGTAGAACTCCCGCACGTCCGGGTGTTCAGCCAGCAGCTGCACGGTCTGGTAGATCAAGTCGTCAAAATCGAACGCACCGGCCTCTTTCAGCTTTTTCTCGTAAGCTGCGTAGATGCGGGCGGTCTGGGTGCTCTTCACGTCTCTGGCGTGGTCTGCAAGGGCCTGCTCCGGGCTGACCAGCTGATCCTTCCAGCGGCTCATCTGGTTGATGGCGGCTTTGATGGGCAGGAATTTATCATCGATGCTCAGTTCTTTATACACCGTTTTCATCACGCGCTGGGCATCATCGGTGTCGTAGATGGTAAAGCTGCGGGGGTAGCCGATCTCCTCCGCCCAGCGGCGCAGGATGCGCACACAGGCCGAGTGGAAGGTGGAGGCGAACACCTCGTCCCCTTCCTCGCTGCCCAGCATCCGGCGCAGACGTTCCTTCAGTTCCCCTGCCGCCTTGTTGGTAAAGGTAATGGCCATCACGTTCCAGCTGCGCACCGCATTGCGGCGCAGCATCCCGTCCAGCCAGCTGGGGGCATCGGTACCGGTCATGATGGCGGTGCGCAGGGCTTTGACGTCCTCCTCGGTCACCGGGCGGGGCGTTTCTTTGGAGCCGTGCGCCGAGCCGAACCGGATGAGGTTGGCAATGCGGTTGACCAGCACGGTGGTCTTGCCGCTGCCGGCACCGGCAAGGATGAGCAGCGGGCCATCCGTGGTAAACACAGCCTGCCGCTGCATATCGTTCAGGCGGCCGAATTGCTTTTCAATGTAAGTATCACGCAGGGTGCAGAATTCCTGCCCGAGAGATGCTGCCATGGTTTCACCTGTTTCCTTCGCTGTTATTCATACCGTATAGTATAACACATTTCGAAAAGGTTGTACACCAAAACTGCATGGAGTTACAGCTGCTTTTCCAGCAGATAGCGGTCGTAGCCGCCGTACATCTCCCGGCGGCAGCGGATGACGAAGCCGCCGGCCTGTGCGTTGCGCAGGCTGTAGCTGTTATCCGGGCTGATGGTAGCGCCCAGATGGGTGATCTGCGGCGGCAGCAGCGGCAGGGCTGCTTCCAGCATGGCGCGCTGCAAACCGTTGCCCCGCCAGTCCGGGTGCACTACCGCGCTGTCTGCGTTCGCCCAGTGCTGCCACTGGCTTTGCGGCACACCCAGAAAGGCGGCGTAGTTTTCATCGCTCTGCCCGCACAGGCGCAGGATGAGGTACGCGCCCAGCCGCCGTTGCTGCCATGCGCCGATACATATCCCGGTGCGCAGATAGCCGGTGATGTTTTCCAGCGTATCCGGCACGAACTGCTCCGGGTGCGGCATGGCGGCGCGCACTTCGTTTTGCAGCGCGAACACCGCCGATGCCTCGGCAGGGGTGCAGCGCCGCAGAGTAACAGCCTGCCGGGCGGGCTTGCCGCATACTTTTTGCAGAAAATAGTCCATCTGTACTATGCCCTCCAAAATAAAATCGTACTTTTCAGCAGATTCCAGTATAAATGACGCTTTTCTAAATGTCAAATTATGCTATAATAGGAGAGAAGGGGCTGTGGAGGAATCCTCCCTGCCCGTTTGTATGAAGTTCGGGGCGGCTTGCCGCCCGGAAACGGAGGAACCATCCATGAAAGATCCCGCACTGGCATCGTCCAGCCGCTTGGGCGGCGCTGTGATCAGCGACCGCGTTGTTGCAAGCCTGCTGGAGGAGCTGTCCAACGGGCGCTATGCCCAAGCCGACCGTCTGCCCGCCGAGGTAGACCTTGCCACCGAGCTGGGGGTGAGCCGCACCGTGATCCGTGACGCGCTGAGCGAGATGGAGCGCGCCGGTTATGTGGAACGGGTGCGCGGCATTGGCACGGTGGTGAACCGCGCTGTGCTGGGGCTGCGCAGCCGCTTGGACCAGAAGCTGGAGTACTACCCTTTGATCCGCAGCTTTGGCAGCTACCCCCATGCCGACGGCATTCAGGTGATGCTTCTTCGTGCAGGCGAGGAGATGGCGCACGCGCTGGCGCTGGAAGTCGGTGACGAGGTGATCTGCATCAAAAAACGTATCCTTGCCGATACGACCCCGGTGATCTATTCCATCGACTACCTGCCCCGCAGCCTGTTCGGCAACCGGGACTACACCCGCATCGACCTGACCGGCGACATCTTTGAGATCTTGGAGCAGGAGTGCCACCAGCAGATCTCTTCCAACGTGGCGCACCTGAAGGCCAGCTGCGGCGATGAAGCCATCCGCGCAGCCATGCGGCTTGCCCCGGGCGAGGCCATGCTGCTGCTGGACGAAGTATGTTTCAATCGTTTGTGCAGGCCGGTGATGCGCTCGCTGAGCTACTACACGAACTTTTTTGATTTTTCCATTTTACGCAAACTGCTTTAAACGGAGGTATCCTATCTATGCGTCATCTGATCGATCCTTTGGATCTCACCCAGCAGGAGATCACACAGCTGCTTGATCTTGCCGACCGTATCTGCGCCGACCCCGCCGCCTATCAGGAGGTAGCCAACCACAAAAAGCTGGCTACTTTGTTCTACGAGCCCTCCACCCGCACCCGGCTGTCCTTTGAAGCAGCCATGCTGAACTTAGGCGGCCATGTGCTGGGCTTCCCCAGCGAAAACGTGTCCAGCGCCTCCAAGGGCGAAAGCGTAGCCGACACCATCCGGGTGGTGTCCTGCTATGCCGATATCGTTGCCATGCGCCACCCCAAGGAGGGCGCACCGCTGCGTGCTTCCCGCTACTCCCGCATTCCGGTGATCAACGCCGGTGACGGTGGTCACCAGCACCCCACCCAAACCCTGACCGACCTGATGACCATTCGCCGCCGCATGGGCAGACTGGATGATCTGACCATCGGTCTGTGCGGCGATCTGAAGTTTGGCCGCACCGTCCACTCCCTGCTCAAGACCATGGCACGCTGCAAGAACGTGCGCTTTGTACTGATCAGCCCGGAGGAGCTGCGGGTGCCGGATTATATCATCAACGACGTGCTGGAGGCCAACGGCATCCCCTACAAGGAGACCCGCAGTCTGGAGGAATCCATGCCGGAGCTGGACATCCTGTATATGACCCGCGTGCAGAAGGAGCGCTTCTTCAACGAGGAGGACTATATCCGCCTGAAGAACAGCTATGTGCTGACCCGCGAAAAGATGGCGCAGGCCAAGCCCACCATGGCGGTGCTGCATCCCCTGCCCCGCGTGAACGAAATCGCGCTGGACGTGGACGACGACCCGCGCGCCGCTTATTTTGAACAGGTGCAGAACGGCGTTTACGTCCGCATGGCACTGATCATGACCCTGCTGGGGCTTACAGACCCCAAAGCACCGAAGGAGGAGAACTGATATGTTGAATATTGACGAGATTCAGAACGGTATTGTCATCGACCACATCAAGGCAGGCACTGCCGTTGGTCTGATGGATCTGCTGGGCATTGCAGGCAACCGCACTGCCAGTGTGGCGCTGATCCAGAACGCCCGCAGCAAAAAGACGGCCAGCGGCCGCAAGGACATCATCAAGGTGGAGGGCGACGCTTCGTGGCTGAACCTGGATGTGCTGGCTTATCTGGACCCGAACATCAGCGTGACCATTATTGAGAACGGCAAGGCTGTCCGCAAGGAGCAGCCCAAGCCGCCCAAGCGTCTGGTGAACATCGTGCGGTGCAAGAACCCCCGCTGCATCTCCAGCATTGAAGAGGAGTGCGACCAGATCTTTGAGCTGAGTTCCAACGGCAAGTACCGCTGCATCTACTGCGAGCAGGAGCTGCAGGTAAAGCCGGAGTAACTGCATTTTTGCCCGAAGCAAAACGATTTCAAATGCGCTCCGCTTCGCTCTGCGCATAGTTCAAGGAATTGCATTTTAATTTTGCAGCTCAGCCAAGCCTGCGGGCTTGGCTGAGCTGCTTTTTCACAGGAGGGACGCAAAGGAAAACGGCAGCTGCCGCGCTCGTTTCCTACGGAAACAGTCGCGCGGCGGGTAAATTCCCTACTAACCAGCAGAGAATTCCCCGAGCAAACCGCTGCACCAAGAAAGCGTCCCATCATCGAAAGCTTTTTCATTCGTTGGCTTATAGAGTCAAAGTTTTTCTTTGAGGAAATCGGCAGAGCGCGGCGATGACTGAGAGGGTCGAGTATACAAAAAGGACTGCTATACTGGGCAAAACCCATGTAGAGCAGTCCTTTTTTGCACAAAAGAGAGCTGACGGAACTCTTTGCAGCGCACGGTACTCCGGCTTGTCCACGCCATTCCCAAACAGCAGACAAAACCGGAATTGCGACGCATCGAGTAACTTTATCGACTGCAACCCCCAAAAGGCCCGCCGCAGAAAGTTCCGTCAGCAGAGGTCTGCGCATCTCTGCGCAACCCAAAAGCAAAGGTAGACAGCCCGCTTACACGCACCGCAGACTGTTTTCCATCCAGCAACAAAGCTCTTAAAAAGAAGGGTGTTACCCTCCTCACCGCAACGTGACCATGTCCGCACGGAAGGCTTCCTTTACTGGCTTTAGTATAGCAGAGTTACGCTTGTGTTGCACAAAAACTGTCATATTCTGACGGTGCAGATGTCATGAATTGTCGGTGGGCACCGCACAGGTAAAGCGGAACCAATTGTCCCGGCAGCTCAGGGTATACTCCGCACCATGGCGCAGCAGAACATCCCGCACGTTGGAAAGCCCCATGCCGTGGCCGGGCTCCTTGCGGGTGGTGCGGGGCAGCTCCACGTCCCGCTGCACCCGGTTGCGCACCGAGAGAAGATATTCTTCCTCCGTTTTGCGCACCCGCACATACACCTCCGGTGGGTACGCCTGCGCTGCGGCACAGATGGCGTTATCCAGCAGATTTGCCAGCACGGTGACCATATCCACCCCGCTTAAGGGAAAATTCCGCAAATCACAAAGGTCATAATACACGCTTACGCCCTGCCGGGTGGCTTCCTCGTATTTGCGGGTCAGGATGGAATCCAGCAGCGGGTTGTGGGTATCCATAATGGTGGTGCTGGCTGCCACAGCCTTATCTACACCGGCAATATAGTTCTGTGCACCAGCCACATCTCCCTGTTCCAGCAAGGCACGCAGCGCACTGATGTGGTTGGTGAACTCATGGGTCAGACGGCGCTGGGCGGTGTAGGAATCCAGCAGAGCCGAGGCCCGCTGCTGCTCCAGCTCGGCCTGAAAATGCAGGCTGCGCCGCTGCATGACCTGATCATTGAACATCGCCACGATGCACAGATGCACCATGACAGCCACCGTAAGCCCCACTGTCATCCCCATTGTGGCCATGGTGGCCCTTTTGTTGTTATCTGTGAGCATGAGCAGGATGTTCAGCACCACGACCACACCCGGAAAAAAGCTCATGGTCAGCGCCTGCAAGGGCTCCAGCGCATTGCGCCTGCGCCACTTGCTTACCCAAAAGGCCACAGCTGCGCCCACCACCATATTTGCCACCGCTATGATGATCAGACAGTCTGCGCGTTGGATGACCTGCTGCAGCTCACACTTCAGGATCCACGATATGACATACCGCATACTGTTTTCGACCAACAGGCACATGGTACCGTTGATCAGGCAGGCAGTAAACTTCTGACCCGGTGTGCCGCCAAATAGCATGACGGTGATGAACAGAAAAAGAAGTGTGAGAGCCACTGCCATCGGCGTAAAAAAGCCATAGTTGTGCACGACCGAAAGGGTCATCGTAAGCATGGTTATAACACCGGACCACACCAGAGGGTGCTTTACCCTGCCCTTGCCAAGGTAAGCATATTCCACCATGATAAAGCCGAGCCATTGGGTCAGGCAGACCCAGTGGCCGTACATATACCAGCGCCAGAATTCTTCATTCATCGCCGAACTGCCCCTTCCATTCCAGCCATGCGCTGCGGATAGCCGGAAAATCCTGTCGGCTTGCGTTCAGTTCTACCCCGCTGCGCAGCTCCACCTTATAGTTGCGGATGGAGCGCACATATTGCAGGTTGACCACATCGCTGCGCCCCACCTGCAAAAAGCCGTTTTCGTACAGCATGGCGGGCAAATCGGCGATTTTGCCGTAAAAGGTGCAGATGGGCTGGTGCGGGATATCGCCGTAGACGTTGATCTGCCGCAGATCGCTTTCCAGATAATAGATCTGGTCGAGAGGTATCTCGCTGGTGGTACGGTTGTGGCGCACCTCCAGTGTCTTTTTAGGGTCGGTCATGCCGGAGAAAATGTCCTCAAGACAGCTGGGCAGCTGAGCGGCAATATCCCGCTTGAGCAGATAGCGGTAGGCATTGACCGTGTAGCCCTGCGGGGCAAATTCCAGATACGCCGAGATGTACACCAGCACGATATCCGGCGCGACCTGCCGCAGCCTGCGCCCCAGCGCAATGCCGTCGGTGGTTTTCAGGTCTACATCCAGAAACGCCAGCTGGTAGCGTCCCAGCTCCGGGGTGGCCAGCAGCTGCTCGCCGCTGGTGCAGACAGTGCTCTGCACTTGGATCTCCCGTGCGCGGAACCATTCCGAGATATACTCATCCATCTGCGCAGCGAACGCCGCATCATCGTCACAGACCAGAATGTGCATGGGGGTATTTCCTCCTTCTGAATACAAAAAAGCATATAGCAGTGTCCCCCGCCGGGAGAAGCACCCTATATGCTTTTATATTACACTTGTGCCGCCCGTTCGTCAATCAAAGACAGAGCAGACGTCTTATGCTAGGAATTTGTCGTAGAGTCCAAACGCAAAGATGAACACCACGATGAGCGGCAGCACATAGGTCAGGTAGCCGCGCATCCAGTCCTGCACCTTGAGACCCTCGCCGGTGTTGACCTCTTTTTTGTAGTTCTGCCAGCCCCAGCCGTAGCGGGTGACGCAGAACAGCAGATATACCAAGCTGCCCAGCGGCAGGAACAGGTTGCTGACCAGAAAATCCTCTACATCCAGCACAGCACCGCCGAATACCGCAAAGCCATCCCATGTCCACAGGTTATAGCCCAGCACACAGGGCATGGACAGCAGGATGATGAGCACAAGGTTCACCAGACTGGACTTTTTGCGACTGCAACCGGTCAGTTCCATGCCGCAGCAGATGATATTTTCGAACACTGCCAGCACGGTGGACATGGCTGCAAAGGCCATGAACAAAAAGAACAGGCTGCCCCACAGCCGACCCATGGACATATTGGCAAAGATGTTGGGCAGGGTGATAAAGATCAGGCTGGGACCGCTGGTCTGGTCCACATGGTAGGTAAAGCAGGCCGGGAAAATGATCAGACCGGCGGTGATAGCTACGAAGGTATCCAGCACCACGATGCGGACAGACTCGCCCAGCAGGGAGTGCTCCTTGCCGATATAGCTGCCGAAGATGGACATGGCACCGATGCCAAGGCTGAGGGTGAAGAACGCCTGATTCATAGCGGAGACCAGCGTGTTGACCACGCCCACCTCCTGCATCCGGGTAAAGTCCGGCACAAGGAAGAAGGAAAGGCCTTCCTTTGCCCCGGGCATGAACAGGCTGTTGACAGCCAGCACCACCATAATGAGAAGCAGGGCAATCATCATGCCCTTGGTCACGCGCTCCAGACCACTTTGCAGACCCTTGGCGCACACCAGAATGCCCACTACCACCACGAATACCATCCAGAAGGTCATGGTGGCGGGGCTGGCCAGCATTTCGGTAAACTTACCAGCTACCTGCTCTGCGTTGAGCCCTGCCAGCTTGCCGGCGGCAGTCATGTAGAAATAGTGCAGCATCCAGCCCGCTACGGTGGTGTAGAACATCATCAGCAGGTAGCAGCCGATGAGGGTAAAGTAGCCGTGGATGTGCCACTTCTGCCCCGGCTTTTCCAGCGCCTGATACGCCCGCACCGGGCTTTTGCGGGAGGCGCGTCCCACGGCAAACTCCATGGTCATGATGGGCAGACCCAGAATGACCAGAAAGATCAGGTAGAACAGTACAAAAGCACCGCCGCCGCCCTGACCGGCGATATACGGGAACTTCCACACATTGCCGATGCCGATGGCGCAGCCTGCGGAAAGCAAAATAAAGCCAAGACGGGATTTCAGAGTTTCTCGTTCCATGATCCGATAACTCCTTACTTCTGCTTCCGGGGTGCGTTTTTACCCACAGGGCCGCGGGGACGGCGCTCGGCAGCCTTGGACTGCTGGACAGCACTGCGGGTCTGTGCACGGCCCTTGACGGCTGCGGCGCGCAGACCGTTCACCTCGGCCTTGGTCAGCTCGCGGTAGGTGCCGGGCTTGAGCATACCCAGTTTGACCACACCCTCAGCGTTGCGCTTCAGGCGCACCACCTCAAGACCCACGCTCTCGCACATCCGGCGGATCTCGCGGTTCTTGCCCTCTTTCAGGGTCATTTCCATCACGGTGCGGCCGGGCTCGTCGGTGACCACATTGATGGCACAGGGCATGGTCTTGGTGCCGTCATCCAGCACAACGCCGCTGCTCAGCTTGAGGATGGTGGCCTCATCGGCGCGGGGCTGCACGGTAACGCGGTACAGCTTGGAGATGCCGCCGGACGGATGGGTAACGGCCTGCGCAAAGGCACCGTCGTTGGTCATCAGCAGCAGACCCTCGCTGTCCTTATCCAGACGCCCCACCGGGTACAGACGGGCGGGGATGTCGCTGACCAAGTCCATCACGGTCTTGCGGCCCAGTTCATCGCTGGCGGTGGTCACATAGCCACGGGGCTTGTACAGCGCCAGATAATACAGCTGCTGGTTCTTCTGGATGTAGATGCGCTCGTCATCCACATGGAGCACGTCACGGTTGGGGTCCATTTTGTCGCCCACCTTTACCGGGTGGCCGTTCACCTTGACGCGGCCCTCAGCAATGATCTGCTCGGCGGCGCGGCGGGAGCACAGACCCTGCTCGGCCATGATCTTCTGAATACGTTCTTCTGCCATAATATTACTCCTTGTGCGCCTCACGGCGCTCAAAACGCGCACCGCTCCCCTGCTTTTGCGGGGCACGGTGCGCGGCTATATAAACCGCAGGCCCAAAAGGTCTGCGGCTGCGGTTAGGTTGCTATAAAGGGTTACTCTGCCTTAGGCTCTTCTGCGGGTGCCTTATCGTCCTTTTTGACCAGCGTGGTGAGCTTTTCCACCAGCTCGGGCAGCATGGTCAGGGCACGGTCAATGCTGTTGGAGCTATCCGACAGTTGGATGGTGCGTACACAGCCATCCTTGATGACCAAAAATGCCACCGGCTGGATGTTGACACCGGCACCAGAGCCGCCGCCGAACAGATCCTTGTTGGCAGCGTTCTTTCCGTTAAAATCGGTGCCGCCGGAAGCGAAACCAAAGCTCACCTTGGACACCGGCAGAATGGTGATGCCGTCCTCGGTGGTGATGGGTTTGCCGATAATGGTGTTGGAGTCCACCATCTGGTGGATCTTTTCCATCGTAACGTTCATCAGACCCTGAATAGGATGCTCTGCCATAAAACAACTCTCCTTTATTCATCCGTGCAGGCAACAGCCCGCCGGAAAGCATTCTGATATAGATTTAGTGTACCACATTTTATAGGAATATGTCCAATACTTTTTTACGCCAGAACTCGTACAGCACCCGCACAGCGGCAATGACGATGAACAGCGCCTGCGCACTGACCCGGAAGGACACTCTATCCTGCACAGTGGGCTGGGCGCTGCCGAAGTCCGGCAGAACGCGCAGCTGGTCAAATTCCAGAAAGAAACAGTGATCCAACACGCCAAGGGTCGGGTACAGCCATGCCTGCAGCTTGCCGTAATTGCGGGCAGCTGCGGCGGGGTCGTCGCCGCGCACGCCAAGGCAGACCGAGATCTTTGTAAAACGGATGGCACCAAACACCGCCCGCAGCAGCGTACCCACACCCCGCAGCATGGTGCAGATCACATCCAGCGTGAGCTTTGCCTTTTGGCGGGGCGGCTTTTCGGCTTTAGGCTTTGCGGGCTGCGCAGCCTTTTTTTCAGCCTTTTTGTGCTTGCGCTCTGCACGCCATGCGCGGAATTTTGCTTTCAGCCTGCCGGTAAAGCCCTTTGGTTCTTCCGGCTGGGCGGAAGGTTCGGGCTTTGGGTATTGGAACACCGGGAAGGTAATGCCCAGTGCCCCAGCTTTTACGGTAAGCGTATCGTTTTTCCAGCAGACATCCGCACAGAAGGGGCACAGCAGCAACAGCGCCGCCAGCGCCAACAAAATCAGCAGCAGGATGCCCACCACCTTGAGGATGAACAGCAGACAAGCGCCCACTGCGGAAAGAACCATGCCCATGGGTCAACCCTCACTTTCGGTCGGATCATCTGCCGGTGCGTCGCTGTGCACCGGCGGCAGGTCTGCCAGACTGGACAGACCGAACACACGCAAAAATGTATCGGTGGTGCGGAAACTGACCGGGCGACCCGGCAGATCCAGACGACCGGCTTCTTCGATCAGCCCCTTTTCCAGCAGACCGGACACGCTGGAGGAGGAATCTACGCCGCGCACCTGCTCAATAAAAGCGCGGGACACCGGCTGGTTATAGGCGATGACGGTCAAAGTCTCCATGGCCGCAGGGCCAAGCGGTACGGCGCGGCGGCTGTCCAGCACGCGGCGCACACAGTCTGCCCACTGGGTCTTGGTGGCCAGCTGCCACCGGGTATTCAGATGCAGCAGACACAGGCCGCTGTCCTCCCGCTGATAGCGGGTGTGCAGGGTCTCCAGTGCGGCATCCACGCTGGACTGGGGCAGCTGCACTGCCTGTGCCAGCTTATCGGCACCTATGGGATCGCCGCAGGCAAAAAGCATGGCCTCTACGGCGGCAAGGATTTGTTTTTGGTTCATGGGTTCTCCTTATTGCGTTCCGGGCGGGTGCGGCACATGGTCAACTCTCCCCGGTCATCCAGCGCGATGCGTCCGCCGCGCACCAGCTCCAGCAGCGCCAGAAAGGTAGCTACGTTGGTGCTGCGGCTCTGGCTGCGGGAAAACAGCTGCTCCATTTTTGCCACGGTGCCGCCCAGCATCCGGCGCAGGATGTACACCACCCGGCTGGTGACCGATACCATGGGCGCGGTGACCAGCGGCTCGAACTGCTGCTGGGTGGGCACGCGGCGGGTTTTCGTGCGGCCTGCCAGTGCCTGCCAGTAGTCGGCCAGTATCTGCGGGGCGTGGTGCAGCGCGTAGGTGTTGTCCAACTCCATCTCCATGGGACGGCGCACGAATACCGGGGCGGTCTCCCCTTTTGCGCGCAGCAGAGCCGCCATGCGGCGGCACTGGTCGTACTCGATGAGCTGACCGGTGAGTTCCTGCTTCATGCGCTCACCCTCTTCGCTGCGGGGCAGCAACAGAAAGCTTTTCATCTCCACCAGATGCGCCGCCATCTCAATGAAGGCACTGGCAGTCTCGGGGTCGGGGTCGGCTTGCTCCACGGTGCGGGTGTACTGGTCGATGAGCTGCAAAATAGGGATATTATGCAAGTCCATTTTATGTTTGGCCACCAGCGCCAGCAATAATTCCAGCGGGCCGTCAAAATCTTCTAAATGGAAGGTCAATTCCTCTGCCACTCAGATCACCGCCCCAAGGCTGCTGGCGTAAACGGCGTAGGCGATTTTATCGATATACCCGGTGCCCGCACCCAAAAGCGACCACACCGCGTTGTTCAGGTAGTACAGCGGCACATCCAGAAAGCCGCCCCAAACCGCCGCCAGCATAACGATCATGATATATTTTTCGTACCGCATCAGGCCAAAATAGATGCGCTGCGGCAGCACCACCAGCAAAATGCGGCTGCCGTCCAGCGGCGGCACGGGGATCAGGTTGAACACTGCAAGGCTCACGTTCATCAACACCAGATACCGCAAAAACATGGCAATGTAGATGGTGGCATTATTGACCGGTGCCCAGTAGTACATCACCTTCCATGCCACCATGCCAAGGTAAGCCAGCACAAGGTTTGCCACAGGGCCTGCCAGCGCCGTAAGCGCCATACCCCACTTGGGGTTTTTGAAGTTGCGGGGGTTGGTGGACACAGGCTTTGCCCAGCCCACGCCCGCAAACACCATGCATAAGGTGCCCAGCAGGTCAAAGTGGGCAAAGGGATTCAGCGAAAGCCGCCCCTCGCGTTTGGCGGTGGCATCGCCCAGCAGCCATGCTGCCAGCGCATGGCCGGCTTCGTGGAACGGGATGGCCACCAGCGCCACCAGTGCGCGGATGATATAATAGGTTGCCTGTGCGGTCATGTAAATCTCCTGTCAAAATGAATTTCTTCCTTTAGTCCTGGCGCAAAAATGCCTCGGAGAGCTTGTAGATGTCGGCAGGGTGCGAGCAGATCACGCGCACACCGGCGATGTCGTTCAAATTCTTTTCGATGCTCTCCACCGTGAGCGGATAGCCGCGGCGGCTGAGCTTTTCCATGATGCTCTCGGGGGACTTGAGGCGGGTCTTGATCGTCTCGATGGGGTTGCGGTCGTATTGCAGCGAGAGCTCCTCGTTGAGCACGTTGAACTTCGTCTCGACCTCCATGATCGCGCAGCGGTAATAGCTCATCAGCTCACGGTAGGGCTGGAAGTATTTCTGGACCCACTGCTGTACCTCACCGTGGGAAAAACGGGAGAGCAGCACCTGTTCAAGATAAGTGCGATCGACAAGCGGACGGATCGGCACTGTCATCAGCTCCTTTGTACTTAGCATTTCTTGTCCCACACGGAAAAATGCGGGCTTGCAGGAAAAGCATAGCAAAGAAGCGCCACGCTTTCAATGGGCAGGGTGTAAACTTTTTTGTTCACGGCGCGAGAAGGGGACGCTCCCCTCGTTAACACCAACTTAACAAAGGAAACTGCCGAAAACTATGGACAAAAGGAGCTGCATATCAGATTTTCAGACAGTGGCACGCAAATGTCACAGAAGACAAAATATAAGAAAACGTCCTTTCCCGGTGGAAAGGACGTTCAAATAGACGATATTTAGAAGAAAAATACGCTTACGCGCCGATCACATGCGCCGTCATCATCTGCCAGAGGATGGAGAGCTGCTGTGTGGAGATGAGCACATAGGCCAGAATGAA